>Ga0193731_1000126_pt1 | contig 26102 bp, 38 predicted proteins | sample U1a2metaG_FD_144920 | JGI IMG/M metagenome (GOLD analysis project Ga0193731, IMG submission 144920) | Soil microbial communities from a riparian zone of the East river system, Colorado, United States - U1a2 | ecosystem: Environmental > Terrestrial > Soil > Riparian zone | place: USA: East River...
CAGGTTTTGGACATGACACGGATATAAAGCGTAATTGTGCAAAACCTGGTCAAGCCTTGGGTGAATCTTTTGCCTTATTGTCATTTTCATTTTCCATAATGTTGATTATCCGATTTTATCAATAAAAGTATATGTAGGAACCATTTTTGCTATGACCTCATTGATCTGCTTATGTACTTCCTCCCTATGTTCTTTACCAAACATGGACGGGTCTTCAACAGTTCCACCAGCGGCGCAAAGAATACTATGGACTATTTCATGAGGCATAGCGATAAGACAAATATGTTCATTAACAAGTTTCACGTATTGCGCCTTCTCTTCACTCATAGTATTCTTTGCGCCGCTTTGCTCCGGTGGATTCCTTGGTGCATGCCATATTTCAAACCCTTCTTCTGAATAACTGTCATAATAAACATAATTCTCTGTCCACATAAAGAAATGGATAGGCTCGCAAAAGGCGATATCGTCATAAAGATCGTGTAAATGATGGAGAGGGATCGTATGCATCGTAACGTCGTCCCACGTTTCATTATTAAATGCTAAGGCGTTTTTAACGATATCCCTTAACGTGATTTCTTTCTCTTCACTCATCACGCTACCCCCAGAACAAGAGCTTCAACTTCTATATCATCGTCCAAGTCATAATTAAAAACAGCAATTCCCTTTTGCATAACGCTCAAACACTCCATAATTTCATTTTCATCATCAAGAAAGACGGGCATATCATCAGGAAGGTCTTTGATGGCTGCCTTCACGTCACCCACGGTCATAGGCTTATTCTCCATTATCAACTTCTCCTACAACTGTGGAATAATGAATGTGGGACAACGAGTCAGGATCAACAAGAATTTGCACAAATGCTCCTATAAATCCCTTTGGTGATGTTGCATTTTTGTTGTAATTAATGGTTATATATCCTGGTTTTTCAAGAGTAACCGTGCAATCTCTTCGATGCTTTAAGAGTTTATGGGTAATCTCACCCACGGTCATAGACTTATCTGTCATTTTCTGCTCTCCAAATCTGATATTTACTCATTTGCAATTTACCACCAAGTCTTCAATGGCCTTGTCGATTTCATCTCTGATACAGATAAGCATGTGATAGCCAGTTTCATCCATATGTAGCTGAATCAATTTCCTATAATCTTTTAAATATTCTGCTAGGTCTCTTTTTTCTTTGTCACTCATCTAATCCTCCTCTGCCACCAGGCAAATGTCTATAAAGTGTTGACGGCGCAACACCAAGCCTACGAGCGATATCTTCTACCGTAATATTAACATCCCTCAACATAGCTTTTGCCGCGGCAATATCGTCAGGCTTTAGGGAAGGGGGTCTTCCGACCAGTTTGCCATTTCTTCTAGCCGCAGCTAAAGCAGCCCTAGTATTTTCAACGATAATCTCACGCTGGAATTCATCAAAGCAAACATTCATATGGAAAAACAGCCTACCTTCAGGAGTCGTTGTGTCTATCTTCTGCGTTAAAACTAAAAGCCCCATATTACGCGCTTTCAACTCTTCAGCAGTTGAGTATATTTGCTTAATAGAACGAGCGAGACGGGCTAACTTCCAAACTACAAGCGTATCCCCTTCACGCATGTAATCTAAAGCCTCGCGCAACACTTCACGCTTGGCATTAGCCCCCGACTTCTTCTCCGTAAATATCTTTACACACCCAGCATCGTTGAGAGCATCGATCTGCAATTGAGGGTTCTGGTCTAAGGTTGAAACACGGGCGTAGCCTATGAGCATGCCTTCAAACTCTCCAAAAGACAAAACTTCAAGTCCTCTTCTGTTCTTTTGAGGATGTTTATAGACGTTTCTATATGAGACATTGCATAAGCTAATTTTCTTTCATAATCAGATTTCCCTGTAGCTTTCCCGACCTCATACAAACTCTGCAACGTGCATTTGATCGTTTCCTCAACAAAAGGTATAGACTCCTCAACGGTTAATGGTTTGGCTTTATTGCTCATATCTCTTTACTCCTCATCAATATTAGTGGGTAGATTTAGCCTACATCGCTATTCCGCAATGCTTAGCCGTCCCTACATTAAGAAGTGATGTGTCTATGACACCTGACCAACAAACACCGCGGCGACTTTTTGGTGTTGCAATCACTTCCCCACTATCATTTATTATTAATCTCCCATAACTCATCTCAACATAACATTATTCGGATAATAATTACAAGAGATAGTTTTGAGAAATTAAATTTTTTTTATAGATAGTGTTTCTGTCAATTTCAGAAGGAGCGTTTACATAAGCGGAAATCCTCCTAAAAACGATCTTTTTCGAGAGATAGCAATTTAATAATTTATATGATAAACAAATATAGTGAATGGGTGGCTTCACTCATGCCCTCTGCCTCTCACCAAATCTTTTATATCGTCTTCCATGCTTTCTAAAATCTCATCAATACAAGGAATTTCTCCATAACAAACATGACTGTCACAAGTGAAGAAAACGGCACCTCTAAAATCTTCAGGGCATTCTTTCTTTAACTTCGCCCAATGCATCCTAAGATTACAAATATCAAGGAGAACCAATTGCATTAACGGCTCTACGGACTTTAATTTTGCTTCAGTCATCATTAATCTCCTTTGGAAATGGAACTACCAGAATATCAGCACCATTTCCTTCTTTCAGGGATAGGTGAAGTTCATTTAAAAGATGACGAGCTTGAGAAGGACTAAGGAAGAGATAATTCATATCGCCCTCTTGAGGTACCTTCATTAATATGGTCGGACTTGAAGTAGATTTTACTAATTCAAATTTTACTTTCTTGTCTTTGTTTTCTTCAGTCATTTCACCCACCCTTGATGCATAATAACCACATCTCCCAAACATAGCATCATTGGAGACGCTGAACATCCCTCATCGGATCGACACAAGTTATAATTAAGACCTGTTATTTTATTTAACCAAGAAATAATATTATCTCTCTCAATATCTTTCATATTGAAGAATTCCTTTATTAACCTCAAATCGTAAACACCGCAAAAGATATCTATTGTCATGGTTTCTTCAATCATTGTTGATAACCTCCTATAACCAAATAGCAACCTGTTCTAACCCCTATAATGCGAAAGCCCATTTTCACTAAATGGGGTTTAAGATTCTCGTGGCAATTGATAGAAACCTTTAAATCTTTATCATCTTCTGGCACTAACATTAGAGTCGCTAGAAGTTCATCTACAGTGGGGAGTGAATCATCAAATGAAATTTTTTGGTTATTATTAGGCTTATCGGTCATTCTCAATCCCTCCCTCTAACAAGAACATGTGAAGAAGTTTTCTTTTTTCTTTTCTTCCACTTTTTTACCTGTAACAATTTCATAATGATCCCAAAATTCTTGAGGAAGTCCTTTATTTCTTAGGGATTCGCTTACGTAAAAATATTCAGGATACGTCTGATTACTATCTACCCATTCATCAGCAAATCTCATAATATTATTATACGTTAAAGACTCTTTTTTTATGTAATCATAATCAATTTCATTTTCATATTCTTGGCATTCAATTACAAAATCCTGAATCCATTTTTTGGATTTTTCTACCTCGGACTCTTTCTCTGCTGCCTCTGGAAGAGTTTGTAGCTCAGAAGGAGGGAATGCGGGATGTTCCCAGACATGCCTGAGTGACTTTATTGTTCGCGGATAAAGGACGAGCCAGAAGCGTTGCCCCTGTTCAACAGGTTCCTTTAAAAATGGGTCAACGATTCCTACTGCTTCAGCAGGACAATCGTTTCTATTAATGTTTTTAATCAGAAACACGTGCTTTCCGTCTGCATTGACATGTTGACTAGGCCAAAGTGTTTCCTTAGCCACCATAGGTTCAACGGCCAAATGGATAGCATCCCGCTTCTCTGTTTCACTTATGATTGTGCCTAGAGTTTCTAGTGCGTCTGTCGATACTTTTCTTTTATCTTCAATCATTGCTATTCTCCCTTTGGATATCTTTTAGAATCCTTGCATACCTTGGACTGTTAGTAACAAGATACTCGAGTTCATTTAAAGCTTCGGCGCGCATGTCAAGTAAGCTTGCTCTGTCTCTTGGTCTTCTAATTTTTACCGTTATACCAGACTTCTCGTGCTCAGCTTGAATTGTGGTGCAATCTTCCATATAAGCAGATGAACTCTCATGAATGAATATCTTAACTTCCTTATCAAATGGATTCATTGTTAATACCCCCTACAGTATATTTTTCCATCTTTTTCATAAGTAGAATAAATCTCACTATAACGAGAACGTTGGCACTTTTCACAGCCTTCATGAGCTTCCATAGTAAATATGACTGGCATGTCTCCTGTATAATCCAACAACTCTTTGATTAATTCATTTCTAGTCATTGTTCGTCTCCATCCTCTAAATCAACTCCTTCAACAATATATAAATTAGGAAATCCAGAGTGACGATGAAAGCAGTAAATTCCTAATATATTCTCAAACATTTCCCGCTTCTTTTCATAAGGTTGGTTTGAGTCAATACTTTTAATTTTTTCAGAAAGTTCACTTACAACTTCTGCGGCTTTATCTTTATCGGAGAAAGCTTTATATACATACTCATTTCTATCAGAATACTCACCAATAACAATCATAACTATATGAATTTTCTTACTCATTTTTTATTCCCCCTTAATTATCTTTATCCATTTTTAATTCCTTCCATAATTTTTTCCACAGAACAAAGTTGATTATACAATTCTACTAAATCTTTATTATCTATTCCACTTTGTTTTAGATCGCATATATTTTGTGCAAACAAATGATCTAAATTTTCATATAATTCACTACCTTTTTTCGATAATTTTACATAACTAGACCGTTTATCAGCCTTGTTTTCAAATTGCATAAGATAATTATTATTTACCATTTTTCTCAAATTATATGAAACATTGGATCCAAGATAATAACCACACTTGGTAAAATCCCCCACTGTGATTCTTTCAAATCCAATGTTATACAGAATAAGACTCTGAACAGAGTTGATATCTCTAATTTTCTTATGACTTAAGTAATTTTTTATTACCTCTAAGAAAAGTCGATGAAGCCTTTCACTAACAACAGCTAATCTAAAGTAATTTTTCGTAATTCTCATCAAATTATCCTATCTTTAAATTTATTTCTTAAATTGCCTTACACCACATACTAATATAATTTGGTGAATCGTTTCTTCCATTTCCTTATCTAATGAAATTTGATTCATCTCTTACTAGGCTCATGGTTCATCTCCAACCTTAATCTCGAAGGGTAATTTTTTATGAAAAATAACCTGTTTATACAATAAGTTAATTATAGATGTATGGGTTAATCCTAATTGCTTAAGAATAGCTTCGGCCTCTTCCTTAATCTTTCTATCGACCCATACTGTTACTCTCTTTTGATCTTTTGTTGCCATTATTTTTGCGATTCCTCTTTTATTTCCATCTTTTTAATTTTTTTTGAAGCCCACTCCATTGCTACTTCAACATCAATCCATTCTGGATTTAAAATCTTTTTGATTCTTTTATAGTCATTGACAGAAATTTTAAGCCCATTATGATGGTCACTATTATATTCAAACCATATAAGATATTTCTCTATGAGTTGTAATTTTTGAAGATCAACAATTTGTCCAGAATCCAGTTTAAAAAACAAATTTCGCATATCAATGCTCCTTCTTTTTATACAGACTCATGATATTTATCACAACCCTCATCAGAACAGAAACTATATGGTTCTGAACCATATCCAGCCACTACACTGCACTCATAACATCTAACTACCATCAAAATGCTTCCTTTGATTATCTTTCTTTTTTAACAAGGCCATTCCTTTTTGTCAACACTTTTTTACACAAAAATACAAAATAATTGTAAATTTGTTAAATTATGTAAATATTATATAATAATTTATTAATTGAAAATACCCTTTTGGTAATCCAGAATATTCGTTGGTAAATATCACATTTAATCTCTTGACAATTCAAATATTTTTTCTAATATTGTATATAGAATATCAATAAATCTTTAACCATGGAGCTCCTATGTCTCAGTCTAATTTTTCAAATCCGCCCTATTCCACACTCAAAAATGAATTCAAAAACATAATGCAAAAAAGCATCTCAGATCATAAAGAATTAAGGATAGGAGCTTTTAAAGATAACTCAGAAATTTTAAGTCTTTTAGGGAAAATTAATGCCTGGGAACAATGCCTAGAAATATTCAACAAGTTTTGTCACATGATAGAAAATCCTCAGCCTCAGCCTCAGCCTCAGCCTCAAAATAATCCTTCTACTCCTCCCGTTTCCCAAGTTAGTGACGGAGAAATTATTGAAGGATGAAAGATCTTCCAACAAATGACTTAATAAGGGAAAAATTGGGGCCAAACCATCCTGTTCCCCTTGGGTGGGTAGCCTTGGTAGAAACTCATACTACAGGCACCCATTTTAAATCTGCGGACGGGTCAGATTCAGAATTCATTCGAGCTGATACTTCCATTGAACGTGATCAATACCATAGTTGCTTGGCACAAATTCTAATGCTTGGTGATGCGTGTTTCCAGGGAGAAAAATTCAAGTATTGGAAAATAATGCCAAAAGTTGGGGATTACGTCAAAATCAAAAAGTATGGTGGTGTATTGAATACATGGACTAATCCAGAAACAGGAAAGACCGTTCATATTCAGGAGGTGGAAGACGTATTATTACGCTTTATCATTCCTGACCCTTCTCAAAGTGTATCACATAACTTTCTAGGTAAATAATTTATGAGTAATCCAGAAACATCTCAAAAGAAATCCCCAACTGCCACTGAGCCTATCATTAATATTATTTCCCCTCGTGATGGAGGAGAGATCTCATGGGAAGTAAGAGAAGATACAAACACGCAAGAAGAAAATGATCAAGAAGATAAAAAAGAAGATATTCATCAACCTGAAGAAGTTATAGAAAATGATTCCGATCAGCAACTGGAAGATCAAGAAACAACAGAAGAAGGGGAAGAAAAGCCTAAAAAGGTAAGGCCATCAAAAACAGCAGATAGACGAATTGCTGATGTTACCAGAAAATACAGACAAACCGAAGCTGTTTTAAAACAATCCTATCTTAAGAACGATCAGGTGGAACGTGAAAATGAGGAATTAAAACGCGCCCTACTTTCTACCAAGCAGGAAAAAATTGCCGCTGAAGAAAATGCCCTCAAATACTATATGAAAAATATAGAAAGTGAGCATGCTACTGCCCTTGAAGAAGGAAATAGTGAGAAAGCAGCAGAAGCCACAAGGCTAATGGCGGAATATGCCGCACGTCGTGAAGCGGTTCTCCGTCAAAAAAATGAATTAGATAATTATGCTAAGGCAAAACCACCTGCTCAACCGGTTCAACCTACTCAAACTGAACAATATGATGACTCCATAAGTCAAATCTCTCAAAGCGAAGATTTTCAACATAATGGACAGGAATGGATTAAAAAGAATTTATGGGCGGATTCCAACTCTAAAAATTTTAATAAAAAAATGCTGCAAGAAGCTGAAAGTCACCTACATCAATTAGGAAACCAATATACCTTTGAGGGAAGAGCTGAGGAAATTGGAAGTCCTGAATTTTTTGAGGAAATTACTGAATATGTAAAAGAAACATTTAATATCTCCTCTCCAAAACCTAAAAAGTTATTTTCCAGTTCTCAATCTTCTAATGTTTCTGCCGTTAGTAGAACAAATACGGTTCCAAATATTCAAAAAACAAATCAAGATATCATTTTAACTCCTGAGCAAATCAAAACCGCACATGCAATGGTCGGCGTGAGATTCAATGGTCAACGCCTGGAAGATCGTAAGGTAGCAGAAAATATGTATAAAGAAAATCTTAGAAAGCAGATGGAACAAGACAGACAAATGAAACGGAGTTAATTATGACAAAAGTTAAAGAAACAGAAACCGGAGATATTTCCGGGATACCACAGGAAGAGCCTGTATTCCCTGAAAATTACGTTATGAATGAATGGAGCCATAATCCCCATTCACGTGACGCAGAAATTCACCTTGACAGATCACGCGAAACATTGGATATGGTCGACGATAATGAAAGTGATTATTATATTCCCCGTGAGTGGTGGCCTGCTGGCTTTCAACTCGGGTTTATGACTGAATATGTTCTTGGTCAACCTCAGCCTGACAATTTAAGAAAAAGACAACGTAAGGGATGGGAATTTGTTCATGAATCAGAAATACCACAGTTGAAAATGGAATTAATGAATCATGAGTTTGACAAAAACAGGAGTGATGGCTGGATAAGAATGGGCGGCCATATTCTTATGAAAAAACCAGAGGAAGACTACTTAAGAGAACAAGAGGCAAAACGTAGGGTAGGAGAAGAAGTAAGAAGACAATCAGAAGCAACTACCCAATTTTTGAGTGGAGGCAGAGATCCCAGGCATATTGTAGAAAATAAACAGAGTTATCAGCCAGCCCATAGAATGGGAAAGCGCTAGATGTTACCAAAAAAAATAGCTTTCGGAATAGAAGCAAGGGATATCATTTTGCAAGGTGTTAATATCCTTGCAAATGCTGTTAAGGTAACCCTTGGGCCAAATGGTCGTAATGTCATTATAGATAATACCCATTATCCTTCCCGAATAACTAAAGACGGCGTGTCTGTCGCTCGGGAAGTTGAACTATATAAAGAATTTGATAATACAGGCGCTAAACTATTGAAACAGGTTGCTATGAAAACCTGTAATGTCGCGGGAGATGGAACCACGACAGCAACGGTATTAGCGCAATATATCATTAATGAAGGAATAAAAAAGGTCAATGCGGGTGCAAATCCGGTAAAGGTTAAAAAGGGAATTGATTACGCAACGGAAAGAGTTGTGAATTTTTTAAGGGAAAAATCAGTCTCCATCTCAGATGACATTAAAAAAATAAGCCACGTCGCAACTATAGCCGCAAATGGTGAAGAAGACATTGGGAATCTTGTTGCAGAGGTTTTTTCTAAAATTGGGAAAGATGGCATAGTAAGCCTGGAAGAATCTACGACAGGTAAAACGGAGATTTTATTTGTAGAAGGCTTTGAAATTGATAGCGGTTATATCTCTCCCTATTTTGTCACCAATCCTAATAAAATGCTTTGTGAATTAGAAAATACTTATATTTTTATCTTTGATAAAAAAATATCTACCTTGCAGCCCATTCTTTCGATGCTTGAAGTTATTAAAAGGGAAAATGCATCTTTATTGATTATTGCTGAAGATGTCGACTCAGAAGCGCTTTCCACTCTTGTCATTAATAAAATGAAACTAGGGTTTAAATGCGTTGCAATTAAGGCTTCGTCCATAAGCAAGTCGTATAATGAAAGAGTCGAATTGCTTGACGATATTTCTATTATGACTAATACAGAGATTGTTTCCGAAGATCAAGGCATGCAGCTTGATAGTGTTCGGCTTAATATGCTTGGAAAAGCAAAAAAAGTCATTGTAAGTTCCGATAAAGTAACTATCATTGACGGAATGGGGAAAGAGGAAGCAATCAAGGAGAGGATATCCTTTTTGGAAGATGAGATAGCTTCGTCTTCAGGAGAACAAAAAGGATATCTGGAAAGCCGTTTGGCAAAGCTGACAAATGGCGTAGCTATTGTAAAAGTGGGTGGAACTACCGAGTTCGAAATCTCAGAAAGAAAAGATCGCGTTGAAGATGCAATACATGCTACACGCTCTGCTCTTCAAGAAGGAATTCTACCGGGGGGCGGGATTGCTTTATTAAAAGCATCGTTTGAAAGTTTTGATAAATTCCCAAATCAAGATGTTAATATAGGTGTAGATATTCTAACGAATGCCCTCATTACTCCTTTTACACAAATTCTTTTAAATTCTGGCATAGACGAAGGAAGGATAAATATTTTAAAATTGTCTTTAAAAGATACTAGAGAAAATGATAGTTTTAATGCAGGATGGGATGCAAAAGAGGAAACTTCGGTAAATATGTTCGATGCTGGGATTATTGACCCAACAAAAGTTGTCATAACGGCGCTTAAAGATGCTTCATCAATTTCTGGGCTTATTCTTACTACAGAAAGCATCATTGTTGAAGAGAATGAACTTTCCCTCAATGACTTGCCATCAAACTCTAGCCAAATGAAAGTAAGGCTTAAATGACTTATTGTCGTCGCACACATACACCGCATAAATAAAAATGGCTAACCCTACCTCACCTCCATGGGTTCACTTTACTGAAACTTTAACGAGTTCAATCAGCACAACGCCGACCCTGGTTCTTGGTTCTCAAAATACCTGTATTATGGATAGCATTTGGATTTGTAATACCTCTACTCAAGATATAACTGTTACGGCTTATACCCTTGTTATTGATGATGAAGTTCCTTATTATTTCAGGAATAACCATTTAATATCAAATAAATCATCTCAAGATATTCTTAATACTTCTATTTACAATGGAATTCCTTTGTATGCTCCTTCAACTCGTATATTAGAGGCAACAAATACATTCCATATTTATTCAAATGAAGAGGGAACGACCTTTGATTGCAATATTAGCTACCGTAAATTAATAGAACTGACTGGTGAACTCACGAAACTAAAGCTATTCCATGAATATCTCGAAAAAAATCCACATGTTCTTAAAAACATAGCCTAATAATTTAGAACTCTGTCAAAATTATGTATACTTCCTTTAATATATTTGGTATTCTTTTTAATAAGTAACGCTCTCGCGTTATATCCGTCCCGCAAGGTTGACGCTCCCTGTTATTAGGTAAAGTTATTTAATAACTATTCGCTTCGTGCGCAAATTATTCATTCACATTTTTTATTTTTGGAGACAACAAATGGCTTATGGCGTTAATGCGCCCTTGGGTCTTGTTGCAGTAAGTACGTATGGATCGACCTCCTGGTCGGGAGCATTCTGGAATTATCAGATTACGCCTGCGTACGCAACAAACCTTTTTCAGGGCGACCTTGTTAAAATGACAAATGGACTTGTTACCATTTATGCAGCCGCAGGCACCAATTCAGTGGGTGTTTTTTGGGGCTGTAGATATACAGATACAAATGGTTTTGTTCAATTTAGTAGAATTTGGCCAGCTTCAACGGTAGTGTTCCCAGGAACAACGGCTATTGCAAACGTTATTACTGATCCTAATACCATATTTTCCATTCAAGCTAATGCAACGGTTACCCCCACAACCGCAAATGCTGTGAACAAAAACGCCGATGTAAGTTTTGCAACGGCAGGAAATATACGTACGGGACAATCAGGCATGGCGCTTGATACCAATACTTTTGCAACAACTGCAACATTACCTCTGCACATCCTTGGCTTTGACACGATTCCCGGAAATGTCTCCGGAACCCCTTATGCCAATCTGCTTGTAAAACTAAATGCTACATCCACCAATGCTGGTGCAACAGGAGTTTAATTAAAATGGCTATTATCACGTTATCAAATATTCAGGCATTGATACGCCCGGGGCTGGCGGCAATTTTCGGAGATTATTTAACCTATTCTGATCAGTGGAAAGAAATATTTGCCCAACATGTTTCTGATAAAGCATTTGAGCTGGAAGTTGAAATGAAACTCTTGCCAGTTGCCCAACTTAAGCAAGATGGGGGGCCTGTATTTTATGGAGATATGGGACAGCAATATGTGACTTCTTATTACCACAGGAATTTTGGAATTGGATTCCAAATTACGGCAAACACAATTAGAGATAACCTCTATAAAGATGAATGGCCCCGCTCTGCAGATGCAGGAAAGGAATCCCTTCGCCAAGCCAAAAACATTGAAGGGGCTGCGATTCTCAATAACGCATTTAGTACCCAATTTCCTGTAAGCGATGGGCAGTCTTTATTCTCTACGACTCATCCTGTACAGGGTAGCGCGGTTCCTAATACATTTGCTGTGCCGACTCAGTTAAATGAATCGTCATTGCAAGATGCTCTTATAGGCATTCAAAGATTTATGAGCGCATCTGGTTTGCGTATTGCATTGAATTCAGAAAAGTTGATTGTTCCACCTGAGCTTCAATTTACAGCAAACGTCCTATTGGAGTCCAAGTTTAGAACATCCACAGCAAACAATGATATCTCGGCTGTTTATAACTTAAGTAGTGTTCCGATGGGATACAGGGTCAATCAATTTCTTAGTAATCCCAATGCCTGGTTCCTTTTGACGGACACAAATGGGTTCAAATACTATGAGAGAGACCCGTTGTCGATTGATATGTTCACAGACACCACGTCACGAAACCTAAACGTCAATTTTGTGGAGCGGTATTCATTCGGATGTTCTGATTGGCGTGCTGCTTACGCGTCACAAGGAGTATAAAGTATGTCTAATACTCCTCCTTCCTATGGTACCCATTTCTCAGATGGCGTGAGAGTTGGACCTACAGTTGGGTCTCAGTATGCCCCATCTGTTGGATTAACCCCCTCAATACTTGTTCCAAGTCCAGCAGATAGTACTCCTCCTGGTATCTATATGACGCCAATATCCATTTTAGATATTGTACCAGCTGCTGTAGCAGTTGCGAATATAGCAGCTGCACAGACACCAGCGGGTGCAGGATATGTAACATTAAGGGCAGTTTCGAACAATAGCATCACATGGATTCCGTCTTATTCTGGCACTTCTGGCCCTCTTGGGGCTGGTGTCATTGCTCTGGACGTCCCCAGAAATCTTACCATTACAGGGATATTGAATGTTACCGCCGCCAATTTTACGGTTTTCGGTTGGGATCGATACGGAATGCCTATGGTTGAAACAATTACAGGTCCTGTAGGCTCTAATACAACGGAAGGTTTGAAAGCTTTCAAATATATACAAGCTGTTTACGTATCTACAGGAACAGTGGCTAATGTTTCAGTTGGCGTTGGAAATGTTTTTGGATTGCCTTATTTTGTTGGTGATTCAAATTATATTTTTCAACAAAAATTTGATGGGGCTTTAGATGTGGGAACTATTTTGGCAGGAGATCGTCGTAATGCAACAGCGTCCACAGGAGATGTAAGAGGTACTTATGCTCCAGCTACAGATGCTGATTCTCTTACGCGCTTGACTGTAACATTCTATAATGCCAGTGGGGATACGAGAAATACTTATGAAATCCCTGATATAATTTATTTAGCTACTGCTGCTCTTGGCATAACTAATGCCACCAATATCATAACAGTGATTGCACCTGGTCATAACTTCACAAATGGAGAAAATGTGACGATTTCAGGAGCAGCTACAATAGGAAACGTAACAGCACCTCAAATCAATGTTACGGCCCCAGTTACTATAGTTGATGAAGATTCTTTTACTTATGTCTTTTCTGGGACAGCTGCTACAAGCACAGCTACTGGTGGGGGTGCGGCTATCCAGATGAGTCCTGGGAAAGGGAATTTGTATCAGTTCCCAACAGGTCGGTTTGGCGTAACGCAATATACCCAGCCTCTGTTTTAAGGAGATAAGGTATGGCAAGACCTATGGTTATTTATTATCCATCTGCAAGTACTATAGCCCTGTACCCCACCTCTGTATCAGGAGGGGGAGCTACTTCTTCAATCGAGCTTGCTGTACCTTATCCCGTACAATTCACAAATTTGGCGCGTTATGTAACTTTTACTTCAAGCGACAACTTGTCAGCGGTAAACTTTACAATCACAGGCCAGGATATTTTCGGGAATGTTATCTCTGAAGTACGAGCTGGTCCGAATAATAATACTGTAAATTCTGGAAAACTTTATAGCTCAATATCCAATATTGCCGCATCTGGGAACTATACGAACTTTGGTATGGGGTATAGCGCTTATGCCGTATCGAGATGGATTAAGCTTAATTATTTAAGCACATATTTTCAATATTCCCTTTCATCAACCATTTACGGAACTATAAATTACTCAATTAATAGGACTCTAGATGAAATATCATATTACAGAGCTATTGGGTCAACCTCTCAATTTGTTTACCCTGTACCTGTTTCACTAGCAAATAATCCGATTGCTACGGCTAACGCCTCTCCTATTGTAACCGTCACCGTCCCTTCCACGGCTTCATTAAAAACAGGGGATATCGTAACAATTCAAAATGCGGTGGACACAGGGGGGATTACAGCAGCTCAGTTAAACATCAACGCACAAATTACGGTAGCTTCTGCGACAACATTTACGTATTTAGCAGCCGCAAATGGAAATGGCGCCAATGGAGGAGGGGCAAATGTATCTTATTATTTCCCCGCATTCCCAACATCCTATCCGATTGACAATTCTTTAACAGGTGCTACCACCAGTCAATATTTTTCTTCTTCAAATCCAGCGTCTGCCTTTCAATTAGTCGTTAACTCGGCAACACCTCCAGCGACATTGACATTAACCATTTTACAACAAGGAATAAAATAATGGCCAACAAAATATCTTTAAAAGGTAAGTCACCCAAAGACTTAAAAACCACTTTTAATAAGAAAAATACTGAAGGGAAAACAGGGAAAGGAAATCCTCTCAAAACCTCATCAGTAACAGAAGCTGATTTAGAAAATGCCATGAAAGGATTTCGTAAGAAATAATAGGGACATGAAGTGGCTTATAGCAATTCTTTTAATTTCGGTTCTCAACTCCTCATCTCGGATTTAATTATTTATGCCTTCGAGAGAATTGGTATTTATGGCCCAGAAGTTATAGGAATGCACAATCATTCAGCAATCAGCAGTCTAAACTTCCTTTTTGCTGAATGGGCTAATAAAGGTTTTAACCTTTTTACAATCCAAAAGTCCATGTTTCAGATTAATGTTGGTCAACCTTCTTATATTCTTCCTACGTCAACAGTAGAAACCCCTGAGGTTACGGCAAGTAATAACAGAAGGCTCCTTGGAGGTACGGCTTTCTCATCAGACGGAGGAACAGCGTCAAATGCGTTTTCAGGAACAACTGGCGTTGCTTGCACCCAAACATCCTCGAATGGTTATATCTCTTATGTATATCCACCTGGCCTTTCACAGGCTGTTTTTTATGTTGGGGTTCAGTCAAACATTACAACAGATTATACCATTGTATGTGAATATTCTTACGATAACATTTCGTGGATTAATAATATATCCACCCCTAAAACCTATTATCCCATTGGACAAGTTATATGGTGGGCCTTGAATGTCCCTATTGATGTCCAGGCCATTCGTGTTCGTGAAACAGGAGGGGCTACTTTAGATGTCCAACAAATATATTTTAGTAGTCCAATTTTCAGTAGAAACTTAACTGCAATTTCCCGTTCTGAATATATTACGTACCCTAACAAGTTACAGAGGGCTACCCCTTCAAGCTTTTACCTGGATCGCCAACTTACTCCTACGATGACATTATGGCCCACGCCGGATAATAGCTACCAAACCATTGTTTATAACCGGACAATGCAGATCATGGATGTCACTTCCATAAATCAAAATATAAATATTCCCCAAAGGTTTTTAAAGGCAACTTTAATGGGATTGGCATCGGAAATGGCGTTAATCTATAAGCCGGAAAAATTTACGGCAATGAAAATGTTGTCGGATGAATCCTGGAAAATCGCCCAAATTGAAGATACTGAGCAGGTTCCCTTGCGTATCAAACCCAATATGTATCCCACTTGAAGTAGGTAAGAAATGCTTCCAAAAGGTAAATTTGTAAACATCAATCCTTCAAATCCTGATGCTGTCGCAAGATGTGACCGCTCTGGGCAGCTATGTAATTATAACGACCTTGTAAAGCAATACGATTATCGTGGGAATGGCCTGGTTTGGACAGGGTTATACGTCAACAAATATTTTTTGGACAAACCCAATCCTCAAGGGATGAACCCTGTTATCAAGCCTGATCCTGTACCCCTCGAACATCCCCGTCCCTGGCAGACCCTTCAAGATACTTTGATAGATCAACCAGTACAGGACAATAAACTCCAACATGAACCCTGGGCATGGACTGGGGATAAAAATGGCTGATCAAAATACACACAGGATGTTAACGATAGATGGTGGAGGCTCCAGGGGTTATTTTTCTCTTCACTGGATAAAACATTTTCTTATTTTGCTAGGAGAAGACCCTGACGACCGTACCGCTATCAGAAGGAGGTTCCCTTATTTAGGAGGTACCTCTGTAGGAGCTTTGATTGCTTTAGCTTTTGCTACTGATAAGAAATCTGTTAACGAAATGATAGAGTTTTTTGAAGAACATGCCCCTTATATTTTTAGTTTAAGTTCCCTTTTCCCATCATGGCGGCCAAATAAGACTTTTAAGGATGTCCTTTTAATCGCCGGGATTCCTTTTTATCAGTCTTCGGGGCCTACAGAGAATTCGTATGGAGCAGGTCTTTTAAAAACTTTGGTTCAGGAAATTTTTGGATCTGATACGCTGCAAGATGTCAAAACGAATGTAATAATCCCTGGCTATCAATCAGACACCAAGACTTATGTAACTTTTTCTAATATAGCGACGAGTGGTTTTATTGGCCAGGATTTCCTTATAAGTGATATAGCATTAGCTGTATCCGCAGCCCCTGCTTACCTTCCTTCATGGACATTTGGAGGACATATTTATATAGACAGTGGCCTCTATCAAAATAATGCTGCTTTTTTTTCTTATGTTTATGCTAAAGCTTTAAACCCTACTTTTAATAGAACATGTCTCCTTTCGGTTGGGACAGGATTAGGAGAGTTAGGGTTTGACCCTTCTGGAAACCCAGGTCCCCCTTCTTTGTTCCATGCTTCTGGTATTTCAGAAGATCAGTTTAAAACAGTTCCTGTTTATCAGGAGCTTTTATCTAAATGCCCTTCCTGTGTCCCTATTAATGCGGTTGGTAACACAGTTGTAGATATATGCCCAGCTGAGCAAATCTATGAGTATTTTGAGATTGCGTGTGTTGGTAGCCAAGAATCCATTGCAAAGTGTTTCCAAGTTTTATCAGACTCTTCTTTAGAGGCATTTTATTATTATAGGGCGAATGCTGTCCTAGATGTTGTTGAGAATACTGAAATTGATAATACTGAGCCGGAGTATTTTCAATATCTTGCTGACTTTGCTGAATCTATTTTTCAAAGCGATATTATCTCTATAACCAACTTTATAGGGCATTTCACAGCATGAAGACTTTTCCTGGATATACCGACCTTTTTATATCTCCTGTTACAGGTCTTATTTTAATCCCTGACAAGCAATCCTTAACCGATGATTATATATGGGTAGGGAATAGAGACAATATCGCTATAGAAAGCCCAGCTTTGATAGATATCAAACTGGACATTATCAATCTTAGAAAAAGACTGAACTATACCCCTTTCATTATTCAGTATCCCTCCCCGCATTTTTATAATGCTCAAGCCTTAAGTGAAGTTAATAATGGCCTAATTTCTAACCTGAATGGAGTGATTGTCGAGGCGACTCTTACTGAGAATTATTTCTGGATTGGAGATGCTTCCAACAGGCCAGTTGAAACCAATATATTTCCCATTGGGACTCTTCCTGATTTGCCTTATCAAAATATCTGGATAGGAGACATAACGAATAGACCAGTTGCTAACCAAAGAATCGGCTTGATAAATCTGCCGCCTTTTTTATCTGCATTACCTGTTGACCCTTTGAGTGTTCCACCCGGAGCGCCTGTTAACTTTGGATTATATAATATTTACACAGGAGGTCTTAATCTAAGTCTATCGGAACCTATTGCTCCTACGACTACTTTAAAAATAGATAAAAGTAATCTTCCAAATCTTTCAAAAGGAAAGATATGGATGGGAGTCATAAATGTTTTTCCGCCTTCTATTTCATTCATTCCCACTCCTCCTTATGTGACGATAGTAGGAGATTTAAATTGGGATGTACGAGGTGCGCTCCCAATTATCGGAGACAGTTATGCAGTTCCTAAAGAGATAGGTTTAGACCCTGGCACCATATTCATGGGAGATTTTTTAAACCCTGGTCAAATCACTCAAACAGGATTGGACTGGGGCAAAATGTTTATCGGAAATGGTTTTGGTCAAATTACAACTGTCGGTCTATTAGCGAATCAACTTTTTACTGGAAATATTGATAATTCCGGCAAAATCGCCGTTACCACTGTTTTAAATATAGTGAATTTACCGGATTTAACCTTTAATAAAGTTTGGGTAGGGAATAACACAAACCGTCCTGTAGAAGGGACATTACCTCAAGAAGCTTTGCCTGATTTAGCTATGGGCAATATCTGGATAGGAGATGCCTCTAATCGTCCGGTTCCTAATCCAACTATTGATATAACAAATTTACCGAACTTACTTCTTAATAGATTTTGGGTAGGAAATGGTACCGCTAGACCAGTAGCACTTCCATTTAACATTCAAACGGGGGGAGGATTGAGTGGAGGGCCCATTACAAATGGAACCGGAACTATTAGTATGTTGCCTGTAGGAACTGCGGGTCTTTATCAATATGCTACTATTACTACTAATACTTTTGGGCAAGTAGTTACGGCTATTAGTAATATAGATACAATTGAAGATATGCAAGATAATATAGCAAACAATACAAGCGCTATAAATACCATAAATACAACATTATTTGACCCTGTAACGGGGTTGGTAACAACTGTGGGACTTTTAAATGTTGCCGTTTTTGCACCGGTGACGGGATTGCTTGTTGTAGTAGGAGGTCTTAGTTTGCAAGTGAGTAATAATACAGAAAAAATAAATGAAATTATAGATGGATCAGATGCTTATATATCACAAATTGAAGAGAATACTACTAATATAGCAAATAATACATCTCTTATTGTCGGCATAATTGCCGGTACTACTCCGATTGACGCTAATTTTACAGCAATTGGGGATGTTTCAGGATCGGGCCCTCTTTCAAGTGATATTACATTAACTTTAAATACTCCTCTCAACAATGTTCCTATAGCTACAGGAAATATAGATGTTAATAACTATAAGATTATAAATCTTGCTTATCCGGAGGACCCTATGGATGCAGCCAATAAACAATATGTCGATGATAGTATAGGTGGCATTAATGATGCTACTTATATTATTCAAACCACTGATCCTGGGCTAACAAACGCTCAAGTTCTTGCTGATCTTACAACCGGTATTGTCTTTAATACAACTACGACAGGGGTATTATCTATAGCTATTCCGAGAGTGGATTACTATGCGCCGACTTATCCAACAACCATTATTGATACTAGTGGAGCAGCTAAAAATTTCGGTATAGGACTTAATTGTTTCAGTTCTCTAACCATTGGCGAAGAAAATACACTGGTTGGGATTCTTACTTTAAATTCGATTACAGAAGGGGGTGCTAATACATGTATAGGATATGGCAGTGGCTTTGATATTGTCGATGGTAATTCTAATACAGGTCTGGGCCATACTACCTTGACTAATATGGAATCAGGAGATGGTAACACTGCGGTTGGAAGAGATGCTTTAACAACAATTGAAAGAGGAGATGAGAATACCGCGTTAGGGTTTGAGTCAGGCGCATCATTTGTTGATTATACTCATTGTTTATTTCTTGGGGCTAGAGCTGATGCAAATATTAATAATCTGACGAACGCTATCGCCATCGGATATAATACTATAGTTGGCGCAAGCAATAGTTTGGTACTTGGAAATGGTGTAAATGTTGGCATAGGTACCTCTACACCAACTTATACATTAGATGTTATAGGAACAATAAATGGAATTTGGAACGGAAGTATTATTGATTTAGATCATGGTGGTACAAACGCGAATTTGACGGCTTCTAATGGCGCGATCGTCTATTCAACAAGTTCGGCTTTAGCCATTTCTGCTGCTCCGGTAGTTAACAATGAAATTTTAATGGGTCGAGTAGGCAGTGCACCAGTTTGGTCTAATGCTTCTTATCCTTCTACTATAATGCCCAATCAACTTCTTTATGGATCGGCTCTCAATGTAATTTCTGGATTGCCAACCGCCGCTAATTCAACATTGGTTACAGATGCAAGTGGTAACATTTCTTTTTCTACAACTCTTCCTTTCACAGTACCTGTGAGCACAGGCGGAACCGGAAACACGACTTTTTCACCTTTTTCTGTGATCTGTGCAGGTACAATTTCAACATCTCCATTTCAAGGCGTTTCCGGAGTGGGAGCTTTAGGTCAAGTTCTGACTTCTGTTGGGCCAAGTGCATTACCGACATGGCAAACGCCCACATTAGGAACCGTGACCTCAGTCTCAGGGACGCTTAATCAGATTACAGTCACAAGTCCAACGACAACGCCAGTAATTTCAATTGCACCTACCTATATCGGTCAATCTTCTATAACGACTTTGGGAACAATAACAACAGGAACGTGGAATGGAAGTATAGTCGATCTCCAATATGGTGGGACAGGGGCTAATTTGACACCATCGGCAGGCTCTATTGTTTACTCTACGGGAACTGCTTTAGCTCTTTCAGCTCCTACAGGTGCTAATAAAATTTTTATGTCCGGAACTGGTACAGCCCCAGTCTGGTCAGCTGCTGTCTATCCAGCAATCACCAACCCTAGCCAACTTCTTTATTCTTCAGGAGCCAATAATGTTGTGGGTCTAGCGACTGCTAATAATGCTACTTTGATGACTAATAGTGTTGGAATTCCAGCATGGCAAACGACTTCTTCTAATTTTGTAACGTCTATAACTGGAACCACAAATCAAATTACCGCAAGCGCTTCAACTGGTGCTATAACTCTTTCTTTACCAGCATCCGTAGTCATTACAACCTCTCTACAGGCTGGAAACCTTCAATTGACTGGCAATACCCTGCAAAGCACTAATTCAAATGGTAATATTTTAATTACCCCAAATGGGACGGGTATAACTTCATTTACAAATAATGTAGGGTTTGGAACCGCTACTCCTAATTCACAAATTCAAACCTCTAATTCTATCGTTAATAGAATTTTAACTCTATATGAACAAAATAATAATAGCCACGAATTCTATGGATTTGGCATAAACGCTGGTATATTGAGATATCAAGTTTATGCTGGCGCTTCACATGTTTGGTATGTTTCAACTTCTTCTACAACATCCACTGAAGTTATGCGTGGTAACATTGTGGGTAGTTCAGGCGCACTAGGAGTAGGAGGCATCACCCCTTCCTATACAGGAGATTTTAACGGGCCACTGAGGTCAAAAAGATTATTTGGAAATGGGAATGCGCCTAGTTTTTCTGTATTAAGTGGTGCTGGAACTGGGGCAACGGCTTCTATTGCTGGTTCTGAAGTTGCCGGTCAAATTACTTTAACATTAGGTACATTACCTGCTGGTGGAAATGTTCTTCAATTAACTTTGTCAAGTGCAATGCCTGATACAAACTATTCTATAGTTTTACAACCTACCAATCAAGTCACAGTACAGATGACGCCATGGATTGTGATAAATTCAACTACTCAATCTACTATTGTCTTTCCTCTTTCAATTTTAAGTGGAGGGAGTATTATGAAATGGCGATATCTAATAGTAGGATCAACATAGTAAGATATTAAGTTTAAAGATTATGAAAAGTGATTTAGAAAATGAAAATTCAAGAAAAACAATGCCTCTTGGCACTGCTTTTTGCAAAATCATTTCTGCTCTTTCTAAATTAGAAAGGGTAGAAAAAGTAGGGAATCGTCTTGCTTTTAGCCGCAGAAATTTGGCGAAAGCTGTTATTTTAACTAAAAATACAAATATAGGTCTAACTTTAGAGGAAAAAGAGGCATGGGCAGAATTTGTACGTCAAGTTAGCTGTAGTTTTTATGAAAGGTTGGTGAAGGTGGAAGATTGCAGGTAGAAATTGCAATATTGAGTAAATTACAACATATAAATTGATATGGAAATTTTTTCATGGGATACATGTGAAAAAATTTAAAAAACAAATCTCTTCCCTTAATCCTTCATTGATTTTTTAAAATTTGTCTTCTATATTCTATTATTCAGATATATTTATTAAATAATGGAGTATTTTTTATGAAAAAGTTTTTTTTTCCTTTTTGTTTGTTATCATTATGTGTGAATGGAGCAGAGCGTTTAAATGAAAATTCTTTAAATGATCAACAAAAGATAAAATTATTTGATTCTATGTTGTCTAATACAGGAACATCTTATCCAATTTATTATGAAGTTATGGAATATTCTGATTTAGAAAATCCAATAATTATAAAGCATCCAGTTTTTCAAAAGACTTTAATAAAACTTGCTGCTAAAAAGTATTTTAAAGAACAAGAATATATTAGAAAACAAGAATATATTAGAAAACAAGAAGAACCAATAAGGCGAGAAGAAGAGTTTCAAAAAGAACAAAGTATTTTGGCAAAAGAACATGAAAGCCTAATGAAAGAAGAGATGATGTGGAAACAGACTATCAGAGGCCCAGAAAGCTATCTTTCAGAAAGCTATCAAAATCTTAATAGAAAAAAAGAAGAGCTACAGGGTAAGAGAAAAATACTGCATGAGAAAAGGATTGCAGAATTTAATGCTGCTAGTAAGAAAATAAATTGATAATTGATAATTTTAAGTTATTGAATTTTACAATGATATGACTTAGAATATATTGAAATACATGGTTTTTTGAAAGGATATAGATTATGACAAGTATCACACCGAATATTATGGCGCAGACAAATATGAGCATTCTGGCTGATAATTATAAATCATTCGAGCCAATTGCATCCGCTTTATTTGCTTATAGCGGAGAGGCTACTAAAGAAACGGATGAACAAATCAATAGCTCACGGACGCTTTTGCAAAATATGATTGATATTCTTCCTCAACTTATGCAAGCTATCAATGATACGCCGGTAAGTTAATTTTAGTAATTCAAATCTAAAGGGGTATAATTTTATTGTACCTCTTTTTTCATGTTTATTTAAATCCATATATTTTGTACAATAAGGATACAAATCGTCCCGCAAGGTTGACGCTATAAGGTGCCTTTCACAGGAAAACTGGTACTTTCTTCGCTTCATGCGCAAATTCCTTAATTTTTAAGTTTTTATGCATGAAGGATAAGTAGTGTCATTTGTTCTTACATATAACTCACTGGTTGAGAAAATCAAGAATGAACTGGAAAGAAAAAACGACCCCATCGTTTTGGCTTCCATGGACATGTGGATAAAAAATGCACATGAACGGATAGGCCGTGACTGTAATTCCCTACTTTTTGAAGTTTCCCTCCAAGGTTCTTTCCAAGTGGATAATTGCGTTATCCAGAAACCTAATAGATGGCAAAATACAATAGCGTTCAATTATGGGACAGGAAACGGTTTTAATACTTACAATCCTGTTTACTTAAGGACTTATGAATTTTGCCGTGACTACTGGCCTGACACAACACAGGTTTCACTTCCCAAATTCTATGCCGATTATGTTTATGGAAGTTGGCTCATTAGCCCTACGCCTGACCAGAATTATCCATTTGAAATTGTTTACCTTGAAACGCCACAGGTAATCGATTCCAGTTTCCAGACAAATTATTTAACTCAATTTATGCCTGAAATCCTTTTAAGGGCTACACTTATGGAAGCCATGGTCACGTTAAAAAATGATGAGCGCACACCTGTTATTGCAGATGATTATGTAAGGCTCATTGCCTCGTGGAACAATAAGAACAAACTCAGAAAATTTGATAGATACACTACCAGGGATGCAGACTAAATGGGTACTTATAATAATACTTTTGGCGGTAATTTTATTCAGCCTTCCACTATTTCATATAATAATATTGTCCTAATATCAAATGTTGATCTGGCATGGCCAACTTCTTACCAGGATACTTCAAACGATTATGTATTAGCTTCTTATATGACCGTCCAGGCATCTTTACAGCCTCCTATTGTGATTAACCTTGAAAATAACCCCATTAAGACAACTGATGAGTCTTCTGTTGTAACCGTCACCGTCCCTTCTACTGAAAATTTATTCTCAGGAACCCAGATAACTATAAACGGCTCTACTGACGTCAATGGCATCACCGCAGAAGAGTTAAATATCACTGTAGATATCCTTGAGATACAGGGAAGCAATTCATTTACATACACATCTAATGGAACAGCGGATGATGATGGAAATGGTGGTGGAAATAATATTACACTAACATACAATATTCCTTATGCCATAAAGATTCCCGATGCTACGCAGGTATCGAGGGGAACGCCCATTCAATTTATTAATAATGGGGCAAATCCATTTTTTATCGTAGATAATGGGCAGAATTTTTTGGTCGAGCTGGATATCGGAAATGTTTACCAACTCTTATTGACTGATAACTCAACGTCTGGGGGGGAATGGCAGATATTAGAGGCTGGGACTGGCACGGCCTTTTCAAATGCCTATCAAATGACAGGATTGGGTTTAAAGACGATCAATGGCACGCTTAACACTAATTTTCCATCAAAGACAATCACCGGAGATTATACATCCACTGCAGCTGACAGGGGCTCACTTATTATCTGGAATGGTGGCGTAGGAACAATTAATTTATTCCCCAATGCGCCTGTTGGTTTCCCTGAATCAATCAATAACTCTGGCGGAGGAATTGTAACGGTTTCCACCACAGATGGGACAACAATAGACGGAAAAGAATCCTTTCCGTTAAACCCTGGCGAATCTTCACAGTTTATCAGTACATCAGAGGCGACATGGAATAGTCTTGGGTTTGGAAAGGAAACATTTTTTGCCGTAAATACCTTATCGTTAAATATTGGTGCAGGTGGAATAATAAATTTAACAAACGACCAAGCTTCAAGGCTAATTCAAACATACACAGGGGCCTTACTTCAGGATGCCATTGTGAATTTTCCGGCGGCAACGGGAGAATGGTACGTATGGAATAATACAACAAATAATTTCACGGTTACCCTTAAACTATTTGGTGATGGAAACAGTTTTATCATTCCTCAAGGGGAGAAATTAATTGTTTACTCCGAGGGGACAAGTCTTTATTTCACACCCACTACGGCTACAAACGCTATTTTTAATCCTGGGAATGAAGGAAGTCCTACCATTGTTTTTACAAATGATGCAACAACAGGGTTTTATGGCGCTGGAATTGGAGATTTTGGTTTTTCATCAGCCGGAACTTTAACCGTTGACCTTGCATCTTATGGCTTAGGAATAAAAGGAGGAAAGGAAGCCAGGTTCTATAATACAGTTAATAATTTTTATGCCGCTTTGAAGGCAGGTAATATAGCCTCTAATGTTACATGGACGTTGCCGTTATTAGATGCCACTAATTCCGGTCAAATTATGTATTCAAATGCAGCGGGTTTATTAAATTTTACGACAGCTGTTTATCCGACTGAGACCACGATTAACGAGATTTTGTATTCTTCTGCTGACAACACGATTGTCGGTTCTGATACTCTTCCAAACGCAGTCCAGTTGAATATAACGTCCCTTGGTACGATTGTAGTGGGCGTTTGGAATGGTACCACAAATACCGTCCCTTATGGGGGGACAGGATTAGATACTTTTACGACCCCTTATGGCCTTTTATGCGCAGGCATAACGGCGACCGGAAACCTTCAAAATGGTGGGACGGGTACAGTAGGCCAAATTCCTGTTTCAAATGGCGCAGATTCATTATTTACATGGCAACTTCCTACACAGGCTGCCATAAAAGCTGATCAAATAGCGGCAACTTCTAATCTAGTTTATACCAATCCTTTGGTTCAACAAGATCATCCAAGTGCGGCTAAGTTTATATGTGTGTTCAATGGGATTACGGCAGGCACAAACCCTCCACTTTTTGGGTATAATGTTGCTTCTGTTACTCGGAATTCCGTTGGGGCTTATACTATTAATTTTATAGTACCATTTAGCACTCCTGTTTATGGAATTTTTGGTGTTAGTACCCCTTTTGGAGGTAGCAGTTCATTTGTTGCTTTAAGAAATTTACCTTTCGGTTTAAATAATGTCACAATAGGTTTAGTAAATACTAGTAACGTTTTTGTGGACTCAGGTTATGTATGTGTAATTGGATTTGGAACTCAATGATTTATAGCTACATAATATATTTAACAAGCATATTATAGGATTTGAGACACAGTAATGGCTATTGACCATCTTATAGATATTATTCAGCCACTTCCTGGAATACAAAGGGACGGCACACCATTCAGCTCCAGGAGCTCTATTGA
>Ga0193731_1000127_pt1 | contig 26065 bp, 18 predicted proteins | sample U1a2metaG_FD_144920 | JGI IMG/M metagenome (GOLD analysis project Ga0193731, IMG submission 144920) | Soil microbial communities from a riparian zone of the East river system, Colorado, United States - U1a2 | ecosystem: Environmental > Terrestrial > Soil > Riparian zone | place: USA: East River...
AGCTCGCAGAATGGCCTTTGGAGAAAGAATACCCTGAAAAACTTTCAATCTCAAACCACACGCGGGTGGTCACAGCATCGGGATACCCCCGGGCCTTGCAATTTTCAAAAAAGCGCTCATGTACGCGTTCAAATTCCTTACGCGACCGGAATTTACCCGACATTCCCCGGCGGAGGATGTCGGCCTCCGACAACGTGAGCCCTGCAAAATGATGGGCCACCTTGATCACATCTTCCTGGTAGACCATCACACCAAACGTCTCGGCCATCAGTTCATCCATTTTGGGATGGATGGACTCGTATTTTTTTCCTTCGCGTGTAAGATGAAACCGCTCGATGTAGGCGCGCATCATGCCGGAGCGTGCCACCCCCGGCCGGATGATGGAACTGGCCGCCACCAGGGTGAGGTAATCTTCGCAGCGCAACTTGCCCAACAGCATCCGCATAGCGGGTGACTCCACATAAAAACATCCCATCGTTTTTCCCCGGCTGATCAGATCCTTGATCGTCTCATCTTTTTTAAATTCATCAAAGCGGTTGACGTCTACATCAATGCCTTTGTTTTTCCTGACCAGGTGGACGGTCTCTTTCAGGTGCCCCAGACCCCGCTGACTGAGGATATCGAATTTATAGATGCCGATATCCTCGGCACTATGCATTTCAAAATGCGATACGGGATATCCTTTGGGAGGAAGGTCGGTGGCAGTGTAGGCATAGATCGGCTTTTCGGTAATGAGAACCCCACCGGCGTGGATAGAGATATTGGCCGGCATTTCATGCATGCGCTCCGCGTAGTTGAAAATGAGTTGCGTAATGTGGTCGCGGTCGCGGTTTTGCTGAGGATAATCGGCCAGGCTGTCAATTTCCCCTTTGGGAAGGCCGAATACTTTTCCCAGTTCGCGCAAAATGGATCGCGACTGGTAGGTGGTATGGGTTCCCAATAAACAGACGTGGTCTTTTCCGTGCTTATCAAAGATATACTCCGTGATGGCATCGCGGTCTTTCCACGAAAAGTCGATGTCGAAGTCGGGCGGGGAAGTGCGTTCCGGGTTGAGGAAGCGTTCAAAATACAAGTCCAGTTCGATCGGGTCGACGTTGGTGATGCCCAGGCAGTAGGCAATCAGGCTATTGGCCCCGCTGCCCCGGCCGACGTAGTCAAAGCCCCGTTGCCTGGCGAATTGAATGATGTCGTAGGTAATCAGGTAGTAGGTAACAAAATTCTTTTGCCGGATGATCTCCAGTTCGCGGTTGAACCGTTCACGCATTACCGGATCGGAGGAATCGTAGCGGTGAATGAACCCTTCCCAACTCCGGTTGATCAGTAAATCCCAGTCGTCCTCCACCCGGCCGGTAAATGTTTTTTTGTTCTTGTCGGTGCCAAGCGTAAACCCGATGTGACATTGTTCAAGAATAGCATTGGCCTGTTGGAGGAGGTGAGGGTAATTCCGGTAGTGTTCGCGGAGTTCCTGTTCCGTCATCATCACTTCATTCGGGTTAGCTTGCTGCTGCGGAGGAAGTTTGCTTAGTAGGGTATTATTATCGATGGCGCGCAGGAGCCTGTGGATGTTGTAATCGGTTTTCTTTAGTCCAAACGTGACAGGATGCCAGGCTATTAATTTCTCCCGTGCGACGGAATGAACCGTAAGCTGAGTAAGCTCATGGATGCGGACCCCCACAAATTCATTTTCACGAAGCAATTCAAGAGAATGGGACAGCGGGTAAATGACAAAGGCATTTTCGAATTCGGGGGCGCGGTCGGGGAGGGGAAGATTTTCCGTGTTGTGGTAGGAGAGAAAGCGGTTGATCTCTTCAAAGCCCTGGTTGTTTTTAGCCAGCGCAATGAACAGCAGCTTATTTTCCTTTCGGAATTCGATACCCAGGGCAATTTCCAGGTCGTAGTCGCCTTTGTTCTCCTCGCCGAGGCGCAACATCTCGATGTAGGAAGAGGTGTTGTTGATCTCGGTGAGAAGCAATTTGTGTACCCCGCAGCGCCGGGCCTCGTTAAAAAGGTCTGCCGGCGACAGCGTGCCGTATTTAAAACTGAAGGAGGTGTGGCAGTTGAGAAACATTTTTTTTAGGAATCGAGGAGTTGAGAATCGAGAGTTGAGAAGCGAGAAGTTGAGAAGCAAGAAGTTGAGAGTAAGAAGTTAATAACCTCCTCCCTACTTCTCACCCTCTCAATTCTCACTTCTCCACTTCTCCCTTCTCAACTATCCTTTAAATATATTCATCTCCATCTTCACCCTCTTGCTTACATCGAGTGTTACGGCGCGCATCAGTTTTTCCGATCCGTGTTTGTGCTTGATCCGGTCGATGGCCTCATAGAGGTTGATGCTTTCTTCGGTATCATCAAACAGGCTGATCTGGTAGTTGCCGTTAACCAACCCGCTCAGCCGCACTCCCACCAGCCGGATCAGCATCCGGCGGCTGTACAAACGCTCAAACAACCCGAGCACCGATCTGAGCAACAGGTGATCGGAGGAGGTATAGGGAACATGAATTTGTTTGGTCTCGGTATCAAAATTGGAATACCTGATCTTCACCGTCACGCACGAAGTAAGCTTCTTTTGTTCGCGTAGTTGAAAGGCCACCTTCTCTACCATCGCAATGAGGATGGATTTGAGTTTCTTTACATCGATGGTATCGCTGTCGAAGGTGCATTCGGTGGAGATGGATTTTTGCTCGCGGTACGACACGATGGGACTGTCGTCGATCGCATGCGCTTTGTTCCAGAGGCTGAGACCATTCTTACCAAAGGCGCTGTACAAAAATTTCAACGGCATCTCGCGCAGTGTAGCAACGGTACGCACGCCCATGTCGTAGAGAAAGGAGGCAGTTTGTTTGCCCACCATGGGAATTTTTTCAATCGACAGCGGGGCGAGAAAATCTTTTTCTTCCCCTGCAGGAATTTGCCGTTCTGCGTTGGGCTTGAATTCGCCGGTGGCGACTTTCGAAACCAGCTTATTGACGGAGAGCGCCATGGAGATAGGCAGCCCGCTTTCTTTGATGATGGTGTGCCGGAGCTCTTTGGCCCAGAGAAACGTGCCGAAGAACCGGTCGAGGCCGGTGGCGTCGATATAAAACTCATCAATCGAAGCTTTTTCAAACAACGGGGCTCTTTCTTCTATGATCTGGGTTACCAGGTGCGAATGGATGCTGTACGCTTCCATGTCGCCCGAGATTACCGTAGCATCAGGGCAAAGCTGAAGAGCCAGGTACATGGGCATAGCCGAATGTACCCCAAAATGCCGCGCCTCATAGCTGCACGCGGCCACCACACCCCGGCGACTTTGACCCCCTACAATCAACGGCTTTCCTTTCAGTTTCGAGTCGCGTTTACACTCGACAGCCACAAAAAAGGCGTCTAAATCCAGGTGAATGACCGATCGATCCATACTAGTATAATTAGTAAATATACTAAAAATTGTAGTATAAAAATATCCCGCAGAATCCCGAAAAAAGTCCCGCAGATCGTGCAGATTTTCGCAGAATAGGGCTTTGGCTGGCGTAATCGGGAAGTCGCAGCTGAACCGCAGAATCCACCCTGCGCCAACGCCTTTAACGCAGCTTTCGGATACCGTGGAAAGAAACATTGACGACAAACCTCTGCGTAAATCCGCGAGATCTGCGGGAAAAAATGTCCCGCGGATCTCGCAGATTCTCGCAGAATGGTTTGCGGTGCTTAATAATTGGAAATCTTGGCGTGATCTGCTGAATCTAGGGCTCCGTGCGACGACCAGCGCAAGCGTTCCGAGCCGCCTGCCGGAAAGACATTGACGACAAACCTCTGCGTAAATCCGCGAGATCCGACTACGCCAAGGCTTCGTCGGACAGGTCTGCGGGAAAGAAAAGAAAAGTGTCTCGACGACGCCAAAGTTTCAGCGCACGCGTTCCGAGACGCCTGCCGGAAAGACATTGGCGACAAACCTCTGCGTAAATCCGCGAGATCCGACTACGCCAAGGCTTCGTCGGACAGGTCTGCGGGAAAGAAAAGAAAAGTGTCGCGACGACGCCAAAGTTTCAGCGCAAGCGTTCCGAGACGCCTGCCGGAAAGACATTGGCGACAAACCTCTGCGTAAATCCGCGAGATCTGCGGGACACTTTTTCCGAGATCTGCGGGACACTTTTTCCGAGATCCACGGGAAACAATTTTTTTATATAAGAAAAATGCGTTTAACTTGGAATCCATTTTAACAAAATCCGGGTAACGCTCACGTATAAAATTTGAATTATGGATGGAAATGTATTTGACGCAATTGTAATCGGCTCGGGCATCAGCGGGGGATGGGCAGCCAAAGAACTTTGTGAAAAAGGCTTAAAGACGATCATGCTGGAACGGGGACAAAATATTGAGCACATAAAAGATTACAAGGATACCAACAAGGCGCCGTGGGAATTCCAGCATCGCGGCGAACGCACGATGCAACTGGTCAAGGATTATCCTGTCCTGAAAAGAGATTATCCGCTCAGCGAAGTAAATCTCGACTGGTGGGCGAGCGACAAGGATTGCCCGTATACTGAAGTGAAACGCTTCGATTGGTTCCGGGGATATCATATGGGAGGCCGTTCGCTCATGTGGGGAAGGCAGAGTTATCGGTTGAGTGATTTTGACTTTGAAGCCAATGCCAAGGAAGGCATTGCGATAGACTGGCCAGTTCGTTATAAAGAGATCGCTCCCTGGTATGATTATGTCGAGCGATTTGCCGGTATCAGCGGCAATCGGGACGGACTTGCACAATTGCCCGATGGTCACTATCTCCCGGCCATGGAAATGACCTGTGTGGAAAAAGATGTAGCAGCCAGGATAAAGGAGCATTATAAAGGCAAGCGCGCCATGATCATCGGCCGTACCGCAAATGTTACCGGTCCGTTGGCAGGCCGCACCCAGTGTCAGTACCGCAATAAGTGTATGACGGGCTGTCCTTTCGGTGGTTATTTTAGTACGCAATCCTCAACCTTGCCGGCCGCTGTAAAAACCGGCAACCTCACGGTCAGGCCCTGGAGTATTGTAACCAGAATACTGTACGACAAAGACGCAAAAAAAGCTACTGGTGTGGAGGTGCTCGATGCCGAAACAAATAAGACGGTGGAGTACAAGGCAAAAATTGTTTTTCTGAATGCGTCGACAATGAATTCCGCCTGGATATTGATGAACTCAGCGACCGATGTTTGGCCGGATGGGCTGGGAAGCAGCAGCGGAGAGCTGGGACATAACCTCATGGACCATCATTTGGGTGTCGGTGCAGGAGGACGAGTGGAAGGGTATGAGGATAAGTACGTTTATGGAAATCGCGCCAATGGCATTTACATACCACGGTACCGGAATCTATTTGGCGACAAACGCGATTATCTCAGGGGCTTTGGATACCAGGGGGGGGCCAGCCGCCAGGGATGGAACCGCAACGTGGCAGAATATTCGATCGGCACCGAATTTAAAGAGGCGCTCTCCGAACCTGGCGAGTGGACTATGGGTATGGGCGGCTTTGGCGAAATGCTCCCCTACCATGATAACAAAGTAACGCTGGATAAAACCAAAAAAGATAAGTGGGGACTGAATGTGCTGTCCGTCGATTGTGAATTGAAAGAAAATGAACGGAAGATGCGCAAGGACATGGTCAACGATGGCATTGAGATGCTGGAAGCAGCGGGGGTAAAAGATGTTCATGGCGGCGACGGAGACGGTACGCCGGGAAGGGGAATTCACGAGATGGGTACGGCACGAATGGGCCACGATCCTAAGACCTCGGTATTGAATAAGTGGAACCAGGTGTGGGATGCCCCGAACGTATTCGTGACCGATGGCGCGTTCATGACTTCCGCCGGATGCCAGAACCCTTCGCTGGGCTACATGGCATTTACAGCCCGCGCCGTCGATCATGCTGTGAGTGAGTTGAAAAAAATGAACCTGTAAATTTTAGCGATATGAATAGAAGAGATGCCATCACCCGGGTTGGACTTCTTGTGGGAGGTACGGTCATTGGCGCCGAAGCGTTTTTGACCGGCTGCAAAAAGAGTCCGGAGCAACTTGCCGCGGCGAGTGCGGAATTTTCGCCCGATACCATTGCCTTCCTTGATGAAGTCGGAGAAACTATTTTGCCGGCGTCTCCTGCGTCTCCCGGGGCCAAGGAAGCAAAGATCGGTGAGTTTATGAAAGCGATCGTGACCGACTGTTACGAAGAAAAAGAACAGACGCTATTCCATACCGGTATTCCCAAGCTGAATGAGGCCGCGCAAAAAAAATACAGCAAAGACTTCATGGACCTGGCCGCGGCCGAAAAGCATGACCTGCTTGTGGCGGTAGACAGTGAAATGAAGGAATACAATAAAAACAAAAAAGAGGGTGACCCCCAGCACTATTTTTCGCTGATGAAGCAACTGACCTTGTGGGGATATTTCACCTCCGAACCCGGGTCGACCAAGGCCCTGCGCTATTTGCCCGTTCCTGGAAAGTTTGAAGGATGCATCCCGTATAAGAAAGGGGATAAGGCCTGGGCCGCTACGTAGTATTTAGTCCTTAGAGGCTGTATAAAAAACGATGTCCCATAATTTTGAAGCCCTGAAGGGGTGGCATATATCAGCACAGGGTGAAGCCCTGTGTTAAAAGTGAACGCGAAATCAGGAGCCCCGAAGGGGTGAAATACAGACTTCCTCGAGGGCATCATTTCGCCCCTTCAGGGCTTTATGGCATCGATATAACTTCACGAAGGGCTTCACCCTTCGCTATTGCTTTATCACCCCTTCAGGGCTCACGCGGCCGGGACGCATGACTCACTACTATGGACTACGGACTCAGATCTGAGTCCGTAGTTACATTCAACTGATGTCTAAGAGTTATGCAGTCCTACCGGGACTAGGGACTAACGACTAACGACTAAGAACCAGGGACTCAAGACTATGTACTCCAGACTATGGACTCTTTCCGCTCTTCTGGCGGTAGGGGCATGCATTTCAACCCGCTCGAAGGAACAAGAAATAACCTATGACCTGATTCTCCGGGGCGGGACCGTCTATGACGGTTCGGGAAGGGATCCTTTTTCAGGAGATGTCGCCATCCTTGGCGATACCATTGCTGCCATCGGCGATTTGTCGGAATTCAAAGGAAAGAAAGAAATTAATGCAGCGGGGCTGGCTGTAGCCCCCGGCTTCATCAATATGCTCAGCTGGGCCGACGGGAGTTTGCTAACCGATGGTCGTTCCATGAGCGACATCAAGCAGGGGGTGACACTGGAAGTCTTTGGCGAAGGCCTGAGCCCGGGGCCTAAAAAAGATTCGACGCGCTCTGCGCCATGGAGAACGCTCGGCGACTATTTTGATCTCCTGTACAAGAAAGGATCGACGCCTAACTTTGCATCGTTTGTCGGCGCCACCACGGTAAGGTTGTATGTATTGGACTATGAAAACCGGAGACCAACCACCCGGGAACTGGAGCAAATGAAATCGCTTGTTCGCGAGGCCATGGAGGACGGCGCGATGGGGCTTGGTTCATCCTTGATTTATGCTCCTGCAGATTACGCCTCTACAGAAGAGTTAATTGAATTGAGCAAGGTGGCATCACACTACGGAGGGATGTACATCACACACATGCGCAGTGAGAGTGACAAGATTTACGGGGCACTGAATGAAACCTTTCGTATCGCGAAAGAAGCAAACATTCCCGCGGAAATCTATCATTTGAAAATCAACCAGGCATGGAATTGGAATAAGATCGACACCGTGATTGCCAGGATCGACAGTGCGCAGAAAGCAGGGTTGAAGATCACAGCCGATATGTATACCTATGATGCAAGCGGTACGGGCCTCGGTTCGCGGTTGCCTACCTGGGTTCAAGAGGGCGGGATGAAGCCCATGATAAAACGGTTAAAGAACCCGGGCATCCGAAAGAAAGTATTGGAAGAACTGAAACTCGGCATCCCCACCAAAAACTCCGATCCCGGGAAAGTGATGATATTAGGGTTCAGGAAGGACTCGCTTAACAAACTGTACCGCAGCAAGAGGCTTGACGAAATTGCAAGGCTCCATGGAAAACCGGCTAACGAAACAATGATCGACCTGATCGTGGCGGATCGATCCCATATCCCTTCCATTTTCTTTTTGATCTCGGAAGACAATGTAAAACGCATGCTGCAGTTGCCCTACGTCAGCATTTGTTCGGATGCAGCATCCAGGGCAGCTGAAAAACCTTTTACCGACGAGGGGACTCACCCCCGCATGTATGGAAGTTTTGCCCGGTTCCTGGGAAAGTACGTTCGGACAGAAAAACTGATGACACTGCAAGAGGCCGTAAGAAGGCTCACTTCCCTGCCGGCTTCAAACCTGAAGATCGGAAAAAGAGGAATGCTGAAGACCGGAAATTTTGCCGATATCGTTGTATTTGACCCCTTGACAATTGTGGATCACGCAACTTTTGAAGAACCGCACCAATATGCAACGGGAATGGTTCACGTTTTTGTCAACGGCACCATGGTGCTGGAAAACGGTGAACATCTCGGGACCCTGCCAGGCCGGTGTGTCCGCGGTCCAGGTTGGAAAAAGCAAGACCCAAAATGAAGGATCGGTTTTCATCCTATGCCGTGCAGTATGCCGATTTTCGTCCGACGTACCCGCGTGAACTGTACGATTTCATTTTCAGCCGCCTGAATCATTTTGACACAGCCTGGGATGCCGGGACCGGAAACGGGCAGGTTGCGCGTGATTTAGCGAAAAAATTTACCTGGGTAAAAGCTACAGATATCAGCGCACAACAGCTTAAGAATGCATACCCTGCGAACAACATTTCTTATTCATTGGCAGCGGAAGAGACCGATTTTCCGGCCAAAACGTTTGATCTGATCACGGTGGCACAGGCCATTCATTGGTTTAACGTCGATTCATTTTATGCCGAAGTGAGACGGGTAGCAAAACCCAATGCCTTCCTGGCTGTTTGGGGATATGGATTGCTCCGTATTGTTCCGGAAATAGATTCCCGGTTAGACCATTTCTATACTGCCATAGTTGGTCCGTACTGGGACAAAGAGCGCCGGCTCATCGACGAACACTATCGAACCTTGTCTTTTCCATTTGATGAAATTGAATCTCCGGGGTTCCCATTTTCCTTTCGTTGGACTCTCGATGAGTTGCAAGGATATCTCTCTACCTGGTCATCGGTTCAGAAATACAAAACAGAGAAAGGCGTTGATCCCGTGGAATCGTTTATTGAAGAAATCAGGCCTGTATGGAAGGAGGAAATACAAACTGTGAAATTCCCCTTGTTTTTGAGAATGGGAAGGATTGGGAAATGAGCATTATTTTATTGTTCTATTTCGTATTGACAGATTCTTCAAGTTTGTATATTGAATGGAAGTCGAAGTGGTAAAATTCAATCCCCTAACCCACACACTATGAATTTTCATGAAATTCTCAGCCTTTTTCAGCAGGGAAAAGGCTCTGCCCGCAGTCATATGAAAAACCTGATTGAAATTGCAGCTGTGGACGGCAATTTTGACGAGGTGGAGTATGATCTGCTTAAATCCATTGCCAGGAGGAACGGGATTTCGGAAGGTCAGTTAGGTGAAATCCGAAAAAACCCCACAAAAATCAAGTTTGAAGTGCCGGGCGACAGGCAGGAAAAATTCCACCAATTGTATGACCTGGTTCACATGATGACCATCGATAAGGCCATCCACGAGGAGGAAGTCAAACTCTGTAATCTTTTCGCTGTCAAATTTGGCTATCACCGGGAAGGGGTGAAAGAATTGGTCGATACCATCATGGCCAATATTCACCATGGGCAAGGACATGATGAGACGATGAAGCGCGTGGCGATCATGATCGCTTAAAACGAACGGGTATGCCTGGACGAAGGGATTTCCTGAGAAATTCTGGGACGTTGGCTCTGGCAGGACTCCTTTTGCCGGAAACTTCAAATGCATTTTTAAACGGAACGTCAATACATCCGATGGGGTTGCAATTGTATACCCTGTTCAACGTGATCGATGACGATGTGCGGGGTACATTGAAGAAAGTAGCAGCGATCGGATACAAGGAAATTGAATCTGCGTTCAGCAAGAAGGGCGGTTATTATGGCATGAAACCAAGGGAATTCAGAAAGACCCTGAAAGAGAGTGGACTATCGTGGAAATCGCATCATGTGTTGGGGGCGCCTTTTAAACTTCCTGCCGGGGCTAAGCTTCCCACCGGGCCTGACGGCAAGCCAATAACAATTCCACCGATGCGGAACTTGAAGGAGAATCACCAGGAATTGGTAGACGAAGCGGCGGAGGGTGGCATTCCCTACCTCGTATGCGCCAATTCGCCCATGGGCACGCTGGATGAAGTAAGGAGCTCGATTGAAGTGCTGAACAAAACAGGTGAGGCTTGTCAAAAAGCCGGAATCACATTAGCCTATCATAATCACGATATGGAATTTCAGGAGGTAGAAGATCTTATTCCGTATCACCTTCTGCTTTCCCAGACTTCCCCGGAAACCCTTAAGATGGAACTGGACCTGGCATGGGCTACCAAGGCCGGTGTTGATCCGGTGGAATTATTTACTCAACATCCCGGCCGGTTCCCATTGTGGCATGTAAAGGATATCAGCAAAGACCTTACGACAATTGAACCGGTAGGAAATGGATCCATTGATTTCAAACGGATTTTTGCCAAAGCGAAGGTGGCTGGTATGAAACACTTTTTTGTAGAGCACGATATGCCTGCCGATCCGTTCGCGAGCATTACCACCAGCTTCAATAATCTGAGCTTAATCCTGAATCCTTAGTTGAAGTGTTTAAGTGTTGAAGTGTTGACGTGTTTAAGTGTTGACGTGTTTAAGTGTTGAAGTGGTCGGTACCAATGTGTGGTAGCGAAAGGTGTTAATGTGTTGGTCCTGATATTTTGCAGGATAAACCTAAACTCATTGGGTATTCACGCCCATCAACACCTCAACACATCAACCATTACCGGCCGTCTAAACTTAAATGCATGGGAGCTCCACTTCAACACTTCAACACTTAAGCACTTCAACACATTAACACTTCAACACATTTAAATATTAAACCAAGGCCGCATTTTCAAACACAGGGTAATCTGAATAGCCCTCGGCACCCGCTGAATAGAAAAGATCAAATTTAGGCGAGTTCAATGGCAACCGGTTTTTGTACCGGTTCACCAGGTCAGGGTTGGCAAGGAAAGGCCTCCCAAATGCTACCAGGTTAGCGGTCCCGTTTTTGATAGCAGTTTCCGCCCGCTCAGGATCGTAGCCGCCGGAAAGAATCAGGGAACCTTTAAAGTTATGGCGGATCGTATTGACCAGCGATTCCGGTACTTTTTGCCCCGTCATGGCGGAATGGTCAACCAGGTGCAAATAGAGAATGCCAAGGTCGTTTAGACTCCTGGAGAGGTAGTCATACATTGCCTCCGCATCAGGATAGACGGGTGTTTCATTAGACAAACCAAATGGAGACAAGCGTATGCCTACTTTCTCTTTTCCAATGGCGTTGACAATTCCTTCTGTTACTTCGAGCAGGAACCTCGACCGGTTTTCAATGCTGCCGCCATATTCATCCGTTCTGCGGTTGCTATTCGGGTTAAGGAATTGCTTGACGAGGTATCCGTTGGCGCCGTGGATTTCAACTCCGTCAAATCCGGCCTCGATTGCATTTTTCGATGCTTGTATGTGTTCCTCGATCGTATGCCGGATATCATCGCGGGTCATCTCTCTGGCTATCGGAACTTCCTGAAGACCGTTCTTGTCGGTCCACAATTTTGTTGTTTCCAATCTTACAGCAGACGGGGCGAGCACTTCAGCACCTTGCGGCAGGTTATCAGGATGAGCCACCCTTCCGGTGTGCATGAGTTGAAGCACGATCTTTCCTCCCTTGTCATGCACGGCTTTCGTGATTTTCTTCCATCCGTTGATTTGTTCTTTATTAAAAATTCCGGGGATGCGTGGGTATCCCAGACCATTCGGTGAAGGCGAAGTTCCCTCGGTAATGATAAGTCCTGCTCCCGCACGCTGTGCATAATATTCGGCCATAAGGTCATTCGGGATGTTTTGAAGGGCGCGGGAACGCGTTAAAGGTGCCATGACCATCCGGTTTTTCAGGTCCAGATTGCCGATTCGCGCAGGAGAAAATAGTTGAGTCATAAGACAATACGATTTAGTTTTTTATGAGTTCTTTTTGGTCAATAAAAATTTCAGGTTTTCTGAGGAATGCCGCTACCCACACCAGGACGAGGATAAGAATAGGGGTCATGATCGGAGTTCCATGTGATAAGTCGGTGGCCAGGGCTCCGGCGAAGTAACTGATGACGAGGAGAAAGCCAATTTTGGAAGTCTTGGGAAACACGAACAAGGCCGTAAAAACGATTTCCATCGTACCCAAGAGGGGGATATAAGGCCCTACGCCCAATTTGGTCATTCCTTCAACGATCATAGGCGCTCCTGAAAGCTTAAAGATGCCACTGCTTAGAATTAATAAGCCTGCAATCCCCGTCAGTACCCAGCCTACTACACTCCTCGGTTTACTTTTCATAGTTATCTTAAATTTAGGTTTAATTGAAACATTAATATATTTACAACTGTCAATGTATCCAAACAAAAAAAAGGATCAATCGTTCCGCAAATGCTCCAAAAATTTCAAATAATTTTCAAGAACCGCATCATTGATGGTGTATTTGAGGTTTCTGCCCTCCTTTTGGGTCTCAACGAGGCCGGCCTCGACCAGGATTTTCACATGATGGGAGACGGATGGCTGTGATAGATCAATCACGTCGGTGATTTCGGCACATTGGGCGCTGCCTCCCTTTTTAGTGATATGTCCCAGGATCAGAAGACGGCTTTTATCGCCCAAGGCCTTGGAAATCTTCTCAATGGATTTTAGATCGATAGCCATATAATAGCAGGTATGTAAACCTACTAAGGTTTTTGGTACTTAAAAAGTTCGGCGCCAGGCTCTAAGCGCTACCCTATCGTGCGGTGATCACGGCAGGGAAATTCGTAAAATGGATTTCCGCCTCCAGGGCGTAATGATCGGAAAGATCTTCGTGATGGGCATGCCATCGATTTTTGATGACCTTGATTTGCCGGTGGGGGGAATCAATCCAGGCTCCATTTTTACGAAGAAGGATGTAATCAATGAGATCCCTACCCGTTCCTTTTTCTACGTGGAGGTCGTTGTTAAGGCGGTCATAGGTGAATTTGTTATTTCCGGTCAAATCACCGTCGGATGCATCCAGCGCGGTTAACATAAAGTGATAACTCTCCTGCGATGAATTCTTGTTGATATTGAAGTCTCCGCAGAGAAGTTGAGGAGTACAGTCCTTTTTATTTGGCTTCAGGAGCCGTTCATAAAACTCAACACACTGAGCATGACGAAGCCAGGCGCCTCCTGAATTCTGGAGATGCGTTGCAGCGATTTGAACGCTCGCTCCGTTGACATTGATTTCGACCATCAGGGCGCCTTTCCTGGATAAGGCATCCCAGCCATGCCTGTTTTTAAAAATAATGGATTGTGAAGAAAGAATCGGGTAGGTGCTGAAGATCCAAAGTCCGCTATTTGTTTTGAAAGAAAATAACTTCTGATTGGCAGGGCCAGCCTGATAGGGGAATCGGGTTTCTAACAGCCGTCGTATTTTCCTGCGGGCCAGCGGACAAAATGCTTCCTGAAAGACGACAATATCATAATCGCTGGCGGCCAGCCACTTTCCAATGGCCTCAGCTCGCCGGCCATTTAGGTTGGAGAGTACTCCCGGCAACATGTAAATGTTCCAGGACAACAGCTTCAGTTTTTGGGGTGACCTTTCCTGAACAGGTTGACTGGCACAAACCTGAGTGACAAGGACGCAGACAGCGAACAGGAAAACTTTTTTCATTAAAGTCTCTTGTCACAAAAATCCTCATTTACTATTACTTGGGAATGAGCGTAAGGTTATCACTCTATGAACTCAGGCCTTTCTTTTAAAACTCAGGAATGTCATTAAAAGGAACAGAATCATAACCAAACCAAGTGCAATCCGGAGGCTTTGCCAGTTGGCGATAAAACCAATGATGGGAGGTCCGAATAAGAAACCGGAGTATCCAACTGTCGTTACCATAGCGAGTCCCACACCCGGTGGAAGATCTTTGGTGTGGCCTGCTACACTATAGGCGATGGGAACGATAGCCGATAACCCGATGCCCACAATGAAGAGTCCCCCGATAACAGCAAAAGGGTGAATGAAGAGAATAGCGCAACCCAGGCCCACGGCAGCAATCAGCCCACAGGCGACCATTAAGTTTCGATCTCCGTATTTCACCCGGGCACTGTCGCCGAACAGACGGCCGATCGTCATCGCCAGGGCAAAGGCCGAGAGTCCGATCGGAGCGAGTGCCGGATCAGCCTGGGCGATGTTCTCCATGTAATTCGTGCTCCAGTCTGCCATAGCCCCTTCCCCAAGCATGCTGCAAAAAGCGATGACACCGATGCTGATCATCGCCGCATTGGGCAACCGGAAGGCAGGCCCTTCTACCGGTGCTTGTACTGGTTTATCATGAACCAGATAGTATCGCGCAATGAACACGGTGACCAAACTGATGCCGGAAACGACGGCAAAGTGGACAAATATCCCGGCACCCAGCTTCGTGAACAGCGATCCACTGACGGCACCGAGCATCATGCCAATACTGAAGAGGGCATGAAAGGAAGTCATGATGGGTTTTTCCAATTGCTTTTCCACCATGACGGCCTGGGAGTTCATGGCGACGTCCAACATCCCGGACGAAATTCCCAACAGGAAAAATAAAATAATGAGCGCCCAAAGATGAGGCATCCAGGGAATGAATGGAATAAGGGAACAATAAAAGTAACAGGAAAAAATGCTGATTCTCCTGCTGCCATTCCGGATAATCAGCCAACCGGTAAACGGCATGGCCAGCAAGGCCACAATAGAGGAGGAAAGAAGGACCAACCCCACGACGCCATTGTCTATGCCAAACTGATCCTGAATTCGCGGCAAGCGCGAAAAATAATTGGCATGCACGAAGCCGTTGAGGAAGAAGATGATCTTGACAGCGAGACGGGAAGGCGACATGGAATGGATATAGATTAGCGGCGAAGATAACAAACCGGGTGCTTTCAACCGACCGAACTTGCTCATCTTGCGACACTATTTTTACGATAACGATTGAAATCGCACGTTGTCCCTACTACGCCTGCCATAAGAATCAATTACCCTTTAACGATCTCATTCAGACTTCCTTCAGAATTCATTCTTAGTTTGGCGGTTCCTTATGAATACGGTTCGGTGGAATACTAGCCATATATCCTGGTCTCCTTCCGTCCCGATGGCTCCCGATAGCTATCGGGACGGGATCGGGACAATTCCGGGTTATCGACTAGATTTGTTGGAGAAAATGGAAAGCAATAAAATTGCAATACATAATCAGGTAGTTTTTTTAATAATCGATTAATCGCGCTATGAAATTTCTGACAACATTGTGGTTGGCTTTTGCTGCGCCCGTATCGATGAATTTCCTATACGGCCAGGATCTTGCGGATTACATAGAGAAGGCCAAATTGAATAGTCCGTTGATCCAGGATAATAAAAACCAAAGTGAGGCGGCCCACCTGGAAGCGGATCGATTAAAAGCTTTCTATACAAAGTCTCAGGTTTCCCTCACTGCCATGTATTCGTTTGATCCGATTGTTTCGAGGGACAATGGGCAATCGAAACTGGATTTAAACCCGGCAGGATCGGCCGAAAATTATTCCGGATACGACCTGGCTGCCAGCAATGGAGGTATTTATCAGGGCCTATTGAACATTTACCAGCCGGTGTTCAATGGAGTTCGATACCAAACGGCAGCCGAACAAGTCCTGGTGGGAGCGCAAATCAATCAAAACAATATTCAAATCGCTGCCCACGACCTGGAAAAATTCATAACCGATCAATACATCCTTTGCCTTCAGGATTACAGGCAAAGCGATTATCTTGAAAACCTGGTCAGAATAATCAATGAACAGAAGAGTATGGTCTTCAAGCTGGTGGAAAACGGCATTGCAAAACAATCCGATCTCTCGTTACTTACCATTGAACAAAAAACACAGCAAACGGCACTGAATACATTTCGGGCCACCTATCGCAGAGACTTGATGGACCTGCGTGTTCTTTGTGGCATTTCCGACACGGCATTTCAGGTATTAAATGATATTGACCTTCCCCTCCAGGAGGATATTGTGAGATCACGATTCACGGAACGATACCGGCTGGACAGCCTGAACCTGGTCGCTACTCAAAAAATGTTTGAATTAAAATACAAACCTACTGTCAGCCTGTTTGCCAATACGGGACTGAATGCAGTTTACGCCCCCACTATTCCGAACAGACTGGGAATCGGGGCAGGTATTAATTTTACGATGAACCTGACCGATGGCAGGCAACGCGGTATTACGCAGCAGAGAACGGCCGTATTAATGCGGACAACAAAATTATATCAGGATTTTTTTTACAATCAGAATAGTGTCCGGAAAAACAGGATTCTGACCGAATTGAAATCAATTGGAGAGCGCATTGCCCTTACAGAGGATCAACTGAAAGAATACCAGAAACTGCTGGAATTGTACAAACAAGAACTAAGCCGGGGTCAAATATCGGTGATCAACTATATCACTACGCTAAAGACCATGGCGATCACGCAGCGTGATTTTGTCATTCTAAAAACAAACAAGGAGTTATTGGTCAATCTTTACAATTATTGGAATTGGTAAAAATATGCACACTACGCTAAGGATTATTGTTCTATTCGCATTTGCCCTATGCTCTTGTAGCAGAACTTCTTCAGAGGAAGATGCACCGGTAAAGGCGAAAGTTCCTGTTGAGGTGACGGGCCTGACCAGGGGAATTGTAAAAGATGAACTCACCCTGTTTGCCAATACGCTGTATCTGAAGCGAAATGTAGTGACGTCACCTATCCCGGCCTTCATTACGCAGGTATTCGTCAAACTCGGAGACCCCGTCCGGCAGGGTCAGGTACTGTATTTGTTGGAAACAAAAGAGCGCCGGGCATTGGGATCTCAGGCTGTTGTTCCTGATTCCTCCGCTCTTTCGTTCGGAAAAATTACCATCAAAGCTCCTGCCTCCGGGATCATCAGCACATTGGACAAACAGCAAATCGGAGATTATGTACTCGAAGGCGGCCAGCTCTGCACGATTGCCGAAAGCAATGCACTTGCTTTTGCTGTAAACGTACCATTTGAATTCACCCCGTTCGCCAGGGCAGAAATGAAATGCACCCTGGTACTCCCTGACGAGTCCCGGCATCCGGCAACGTTTACTACACCGCTCACCACGATGAACTCCCTTGCCCAAACACAAACCATCCTGGCAAAGGCTTCGGAGAGTTTGTTTCTTCCTGAAAATCTCATCGTAAAAGTAATTGTCAACAAAAGTGCTGAGGCAAAGCAACAAGTTCTCCCTAAAGCGTGTGTTCTAACCGATGAAATGATGGAAAAGTTTTGGGTAATGAAACTGATGAACGACAGTACCGCCGTGAAAGTGCCGGTAACGCCCGGGGTTCGAAACCTCGATCTCGTCGAGATTATAGAGCCCAAATTCAAACCGGATGACAAATTCCTGATTTCAGGAAATTATGGTCTTCCCGACACGGCCTTTGTCAACGTGAATAACTAATGTGTAAGCCCTCCCGATGACTTCTGATAAAAGTTACTTTCAGGTTTTCTCCAAACCGATTTTGTTTTCCGGCATTTTATTGTTTGTGGCAGGGCTCTTCGCCTATACCCGCATGCAAACCAACCTGTTTCCGGAGGTGCTCTTTCCCAGGATCACCATTATAGCAGATGCAGGCCAGCTGCCGATTGACCGGATGATGATCACCGTCACCAAACCGGTGGAAAGTGCAGTTAAAAGAGTTCAGGGCGTTACGGTTGTTAAAAGCAGCACAAGCCGGGGGATTTGTACCATTGACGTTTTTTTTAACTGGGGTCAGGATACCTACTCAAAGAAATTACAAATCGAGAGCAGAATAAATGAGATCAAAAATTTCTTACCTCCCGGAGTAAATCTCTCCATAGAGGCGATGAACCAATCGTTGTTCCCCGTCTATGGTTTCACGCTTGAAAGCAAGGAACATAGCCAGGTAGCGCTTCGTGACCAGGCCAACTTATTGCTGCGTCCGGTTTTCGCCCAGGTAAATGGTATTTCTAACGTAGTAGTGAGAGGGGGACGCGCGAAAGATTTTGTCGTCATTCCCGATCCCATAAAACTTTCTTCCCTGGGCCTTACACCGGCCACGTTCATCACCGTCTTTAACAGCAATAATTTTGTATTGTCTAACGGCTACGTTTCTGATTACCGGAGGATCTATCTCTCCTTAACCGATACGCGCGTCAGCAGCCTGGAAGCGTTAAAAGATATTATACTGAAAAATGATGGGAACCGGATTGTCCGGCTAAAAGACGTTGCTTCAATCGAGCTACAGGAGATGCAGGAATTTGTTATTATCAATGCCAATGGCAGTAATGCCGTGCTGATTGATTTAGTTAAACAGCCCGGCATCAATTTGATCGATTTTGCCAGGGACGTAGAGGAAAGGGCAATCGAAGCGAGAAAACTTTTACCCAAAGGATATGAACTAAAACCGTATTATAATCAAAGTGCTTTTGTAGGCGACAGCATTGACAGCGTGGTCCGGACGATCTATGAAGGCCTCTTCCTGGCCCTTATCGTGATGATCATTTTTCTCCGGTCGTGGAGAGCGAGCCTGGTGGTCATGTTCACCATCCCGGTCACACTCGCCTTTACTATACTCGTTCTCTACCTGGCCGGAATCACCATCAATATTATGTCCCTGGGTGCGATTGCTGCTTCGATCGGTTTAATTATTGATGACGCTATTGTTATCATCGAACAAATCTATCGCGGCCACGAAGATCATCCTGAGAAAGACCGGTTCACGGTTGTCAAAGAAGCGATTCATGGCCTGTTCCCGGCGATGGTGGGATCCTCCCTGGCAACGATTGTCATCCACTTTCCCTTCCGGCTAATGAGTGGACTGGCCGGAAGTTTTTTCAGAGAGCTTTCCGACACGATGCAGTTGACGATGGTCACCTCCTTTCTGGTGACCTGGTTGTTGCTTCCGGTGCTCCATCTTATCATCGGGTACAAAGCTTCCTTAAAACCCCATACGCACACCGTTTCCGATGCTGCCAATCGCTTGAAATGGCTTACGTGGTCCTTCAACAAACCGGTTATTGCCATCCTGCTGGTGGTATGCTTAGCGGGCACGGCATGGTGGGCTTCCGGCAGGATCGAGACGGGATTCCTGCCTGAACTGGACGAAGGCACGATCGTGTTGGATTATATTTCTCCGGCAGGGACTTCCCTTGAAGAGACCGACGCCATTTGTAAAGAAATTGAAAAGATCGTTACCGTACATCCCGATGTAGAGTCCTATTCACGAAGAACAGGCATACACATGGCGTTTAAAAGTGACCCCACGAACATTGGTGACTATTCCATCCAGTTGAAAAAGGATCGGAAGAAAACGACCGATCAGGTAATCAATGAATTACGGGCGGAGATCGCAACGAAGGTGGTGGCCATGGAAGAGATTTCTTTCGGTCAGCGCATCTCCGATTTACTGGGCGACTTAATGAGCACGCCGTCACCCATTCAAATAAAAATATTCGGTGATGATTATACTCTCCTGAAAGAATTAGCGCGGAAGGCAGATACGTTGCTTCAGCAGATCCCCGGAATTACGGATATCAATAATGGTCTGGTTACAGCAGGTCCCTCTATCCTGTTCCTTCCGGACCAGGAGAAGTTGAGCTTGTATAAAATTTCATTGGCTGATTTTCAGACGCAACTGACGGCCTACACAGCCGGTGTTCCATTGGGGCTAAACGCCAACGTGGCGGCTCCATCCCCTTTCCAGGCAGCCATGACAGGAGGGTTACAAATTGGTCAGCTGCAGGACGGGGAACAAATGAGGAGGATTTTACTCCGCTTTACCAATTTTAAAGACAACGACCTGGAGCATCTGAAGCGTCAATTCATTTTTCTACCCGACGGCACGACCCGGCCATTGTCCTTTTTCTGCACGATCAAAATCATCCCGGGCGAGATTGAATACCGCAGAGAGGATCTTAAATCGAATGTCATCGTTACAACGCGTCTTGAAAACATCGATCTGGGAACGGCAATAAAAGCGATTCAAAAGAAATTGACCGAGCATCTCCCGTTGCCTCAGGGGTATACCATTGTTTACGGCGGTGCCTACGCAGAACAGCAACAATCATTTAAAGAATTGCTGATCATCCTGGCAATGGCTACCCTGTTCGTTTTCGGTGTGATGATGTTCTTATTTAAGGAATGGAGAATATCGTTCCTGGTGTTATTCATTTCCGTAACCGCGATCAGTGGATGTATTCTGGCCCTTTACTTTGTCGGTATACCGTTGAATGTAAGCAGTTATACGGGCATCATCATGATTGTGGGTATTATCGCAGAGAATGCCATCTTCACGGTCAACCAGTTCAGACAAAACTTCAGGGATACCGGTGACGTTGACCAGTCCATCAACTACGCCATCGCCTTGCGCATTCGCCCTAAATTAATGACAGCTATTGGAGCCATTCTTGCCCTGATGCCATTGGCCCTGGGAATTGGATTGGGGGCACAAATGCAACAGCCCTTGGCGATCGCCGTAATTGGGGGGTTTATTGCGGGGCTTCCCTTGTTACTTCTGGTACTGCCGAGTTTGATGAGGGTACTGTATTTCAATTCAAAATAGAAGATTTAAAATTGGAGATTGGTGGAACGCCTTCATTGAGAACCCAATCTCCAATCTCCAATTTTAAATCTTTTATTTAGCGTATGCCACCGATCTCATTTCCCGGATTACCGTGACTTTGATCTGTCCGGGGTATTGCATGTCTTTTTCGATTTTCTGAGAGATATCAAAGCTCAGTTGCCCCGCCCGTTCGTCGGTAGCTTTTTCGGCATCGACGATAACGCGCAATTCGCGGCCCGCCTGGATGGCGTAACATTTATCTACGCCCTCGAAGCTGAGTCCTACTTGCTCGAGTTCTTTAAGACGCTTAATATACTGTTCCATTACCTCGCGACGTGCCCCTGGCCGCGCTCCGGAGATCGCGTCACACGATTGCACGATGGGAGAGATGATGCTCGTCATTTCAATCTCGTCGTGATGGGCGCCGATGGCATTGCATACCACAGGATGCTCCTTGTATTTTATGGCGAGTTCCATTCCCACAATAGCATGTGGTTTCTCCAACTCCTCAGGCCACACTTTACCGATATCGTGCAGGAGGCCGGCACGCTTGGCTTGTTTTACATTCAACCCCAGTTCCGCGGCCATGATCGAACAGAGGTTGGCTACTTCACGTGAATGTTGCAGCAGGTTTTGGCCATAGGAGGACCGGAAACGCATGCGACCCACCATCTTGATCAGTTCCGGCGCCAGCCCGTGGATGCCCAGATCAATTACGGTGCGCTCGCCGATTTCAATAATTTCGTCATCAATATTCTTTGCTGTTTTAGCCACAATTTCTTCGATACGGGCAGGGTGGATCCGGCCATCCTGCACCAGCCGATGCAATGACAGTCGGGCGATTTCCCTCCGAACGGGATCAAAACCGGAAATGATAATGGCTTCCGGCGTATCGTCTACAATGATTTCTACTCCTGTTGCCGCCTCCAACGCACGGATATTCCGGCCTTCGCGTCCAATCACTTTTCCCTTAATGTCATCGCTTTCAATATTGAAAATGGACACGCAGTTTTCCACCGCATGTTCTGTGGCCGTCCGCTGTATGGTTTCCACTACGATCTTTTTTGCTTCTTTGGTAGCGGTCAACTTGGCTTGCTCCATGATGTCTTTGACATAGGAACTTGCCTTGGTTTGAGCTTCTTCTTTCAAAGACTCGACCAATTGATCGCGGGCCTGATCGGCGGTGAGCTTAGAGATATTCTCGAGAATAGCCACTTTCTGCGAGTTGAACTTGTCGAGTTCTTCCTTTCGCTTTTTCACCAATTCGTGCTGCTGGGCCAGGCTTTGCCGTTCTTCGTCCAAATCCGATTCCTTGCGTTTCACTTGCTCCAATTCCTTCGAAAGCTGCGCCTCCCGCTGCTTTATTTTCTGTTCGTTGCTGATGATCTGGTTCTTCTTGCGGTTGGCTTCGTCTTCAAATTCCTGCTTCATCTTCAGCAGTTTCTCCTTGGCTTCCAGAATCTTGTCTTTCTTGATGTTTTCCGCCTGCAACTCGGCCTCACGAATGATCAGTTTTGATTTCTCGTCTGCATCAAGCCTGCTTTTTTTGATTTTCCGTTTATAGAGGAAGCTGCCTGTCAACAGGCTCAACACCACTGTGGCAGCCAGGCCGATCAGTGCTATAGTTACTATTTCCATAGAAAAAAAATTTAGGTGTTAACACACCCGGAGTGGCCGCACGGCCACGGAAGGAAGGAGTTTAAAAAAACTAGAGAGCTTGAGAGACCAGCTGATTGAGGTGGTTTACTTTTTCCACCACGGTCTGGTCGATGACCTGCATATTTTCCTCATCGGCCATCTTATCCACAAGGCAGTCAAAGGCCACCATGGCTAACAGGTCTTGTTTGTCATCTATACCGAACTGTTCCCGGTAATTTTTGATCTTTTCATTAATGAGTTTTCCCGCAACTCGTATCCGTTCTTCGTCCTTACGTTTCACCTTCATGGGATACTCGCGGTCTGCAATTTTGATCTTAATTGACAGTTCTTCCATTAACCGGTTATCTGCTCAAGTATGCTATGCACTTATCGATTTCTCGAATATACTCGTCTACTTTCCTTTTTAACTCCGAAGCACTTCCGTCTTCCGGATTTATATGGTCTACAATCTTAGTGATTTTAATCTGATTTTTAAAATTGAAAAGCTGCTCATCCCGCGTTTTCAGGCCGGATTTGAGGTCCTGATTTTCCAATTTCATGCCTCGCAGCTCTTCCTTGAGCGTTTTGCGTTCATTGAGTAATAACAGAATCTTGCGTTCGAGCCCGTTGAGGTTGGCTTTTAAGGCTTCTTGGTCCATGTTCTTTATTCTATTTTCTAATTACGGCTCCCATCTTTTGCTCAAAGGCGCCCATCAGTTTCGCCATGGTCTTGTCAATCTCCTCGTCCGTCAGGGTCTTGCTTTCATCCAGCAGGGTGAAGCCCAATGCATAGGCCTTTTTTCCTTGCGGAATGGTGTCACCCTCATACACGTCGAATGCAATGATCTCTTTTATCAACCGCTTCTCGGTTGCCAGCACCAGTTCCTGAATTTCATCAAACGTCACATGCTTGTCCAGGACAAGTGACAAGTCACGTCGTACTTCAGGGAACCTGGATACGTCCTGCACTTCGAACTTAGGACTTGCCGACTTGAAAAGCAAGGCCATGTTAAGATCGGCATAAAAAATTTCCTGCTTGATGCCCAAATCTTTGACCAATGCAGTTTTTACTTTTCCCAGTCTGCCTATTTCCACTTTTCCTTTCACGATTTTCATTCCATAGTCGAACAGGGGGTCGCTGATTATTTCCTGCTTGTAGTTTTGAACAGGGCTTCCCTTTTCCGGGGGCATGCATTTTTGCAAAATGATGGAAACATACTGGGCCAGATCGTAATAGTTTACCGGCCGGGTTTTGTTGTGCCAGTTTTCAGTTTCAAAACCCCCTGAAATGTACAAGGCCAGTCTTTCTTCTTCTTGATAAGGGACAGCGGCCCCGGCTTGCCTGCCCCGACTTGCCTCCCCCGACTTTCCTGCCCCGGTGGTCGAAGGGATGGAATCAGGCGAAGGGGGTGTCTTCCAGTAGATTTTCCCAAACTCATACACCTTCAGGTCTTTTTGCCTCCGGTGAATATTATGCCCACACACCTCTAATCCCGTAAAGAGCATGGTTTGCCGCAAAATACCCTGTTCTTCACTTAGTTTGTTCAAGATTTTGGCCGGTTCACCGTTAAACACAAGGTTATGTTTTTGCTGATAGGCCAGATTGGTCAGTGAATTGGTCATGATTTCATAGAAACCATTGGCAGCCAGCATTTCTCCAATTGCCCTTCTGAATTTATTGACGTCTTTAACAGGGAAGTCGGATATGAAATTGGTACCGGAAGTTTCTGCCAATTCAATATTGTTAAACCCGTAAATCCGAAGGATTTCTTCAATCACATCAGCTTCCAGCGTCACGTCGACGCGGTAAGGAGGGACCGAAACGGTGAAGCTGTCCTCGCTCTTCCCGAGAACTTGAATTTCCAGGCTTTCCAGAATTGTAAAAATTCTGTCCCTGGGTATCTCTACTCCAATCAGGCGTTTGACGTTCTTGTCTTTTATAGTAATGACGCGATTTTCAATTTTTGCCGGATAACGATCGATGATTTCCGAAGCGATTTGACCTCCGGCAATTTCCCGGATGAGTAGTGCGGCGCGCTTCAATGCATAAACTGTCCCGTTAGGGTCTGTACCACGCTCGAAGCGGAAGGACGCGTCCGTTTTTAACTGGTGATGCATCGCTGTTTTGCGGATGTAAATCGGGGAGAAATAAGCACTTTCAAGAAAAAGGCGTGTAGTTTTTTCTGAAATTCCCGAATGGATCCCGCCCATTACGCCCGCTATGCACAGGCTCTCTTCGGCGCTGCAGATCATCAGGTCAGTGGCGGTCAAGGTTCTTTCTTTCCCATCCAGGGTCTTGAATTTTGTTCCTGCCGGCTCCGTTTTGACAATCACTTTTCCACCAGCGATCCTATCCGCATCAAACGCATGAAGAGGCTGGCCCACTTCATGCAATACAAAATTGGTGATATCAACGATATTGTTAATCGGGTTCAGACCGATTGACCTCAGCCGGTTCTTTAGCCAATCCGGCGATTCTTTTACGGTTATCCCCGTGATCGTCAATGCTGAATAGCGCGGACAGGCCTCCGTATTCTCTATTGTTACGGAGATGGGAAGGCTCGTATTGTCGATAGTGAAGTGTTCAACAGACGGCCAGTTGACACTCCGGTCCCGGGCGGCTTTGATATCCCTTGCCACACCGATGTGCGAAGCAGCATCGGCCCGATTGGGGGTCAGCCCGATCTCCAGTACGCTGTCTTGCCGTATGTTATAATAGGTGGCAGCCAACGTTCCATTTTGCACGTCTACCGGGTACAGATTGTTCAAAACGATGATACCGGCATGGCTTTCGCCTAACCCAATTTCGTCCTCTGAACATATCATCCCTTCTGATTGCTCACCCCTGATCTTTGCAGCCTTGATCGTAAATGGTTCTCCTTTCGAAGGATGGACCGTAGTTCCCGGCAGGGCAACAATTACTTTTTGGCCGATCGCTACGTTGGGGGCTCCGCAAACAATGGAAAGGGGCTTTTCTCCGCCGGCATCCACCGTAGTCAAAGAGAGTTTGTCGGCATTGGGATGTTTAACACACGTTAAAACCTCTCCTATGACCAACCCTTTCAGCCCGCCTTTGACGGTTTCAAAAGGTTCCAGACTTTCCACTTCCAATCCCGTGGAGGTCAGCACCTTGCTGATTTCTTCGGGCGTCTCAGGAAGGTCAATATATTGCTTTAGCCAGTCGTAGGAAATTTTCATGAAGTTCAGGCAATTGAAGCTTCAAAAATAAGGACTTTAACCTTAACAAGCGTCAGGTGTCCGGTTGAACTTCTTTCCGGCGATCATCATGGAGGACTAATGGTAGGACTTCTCTCCGGCTTTTATGGCTACTTTCAATACGTTCTCTTTCGGGGGAAAGGGACAGGAAAAGTTGGTAGAATAAGCACAATAGGGATTATAGGCTTTATTGAAATCGAGCATAACCGAAGAAGCCCCGGGCATTTTCTTAAGCTCAAGGTAGCGCCCCGCCCCGTACGTTTCCCGGGTGCTGGTCTCGTCGGCGAAAGCCAGGAACAGCGTTCCGCGGTAAGGCCCTTCGTCCGTGATCTCCAGGATCAGGAGGCGGTGGAGCATTCCATCCAGTTTGAATTCGGCATAAGCATGTTCCAGGTATTTTTTCTCGAGGCCGTCACTGGTAGGCAACACGATCATCTTTTTGTTT
>Ga0193731_1000128_pt1 | contig 25887 bp, 18 predicted proteins | sample U1a2metaG_FD_144920 | JGI IMG/M metagenome (GOLD analysis project Ga0193731, IMG submission 144920) | Soil microbial communities from a riparian zone of the East river system, Colorado, United States - U1a2 | ecosystem: Environmental > Terrestrial > Soil > Riparian zone | place: USA: East River...
GTAATGCTGCAGCCACAGAAAGGGCAGGTACAAAAGGGACAAAAAGAATTGCACCTTCGCATTCCGTCCTCCTCCAATCGCCATCACTTTATCAAAGAGAAGAAGGTTCCTGGGAATATCCCTTACTTCGCGTCTCGTCAACAGGTGGAGTTCCACCGCCGGCAACGCGTTTTTCAGACTTTGTAGATAGGGAAGCGTAATGACGAGATCACCCATCGCCTGGTAGCGAATGGCCAGTATTTTCTTTGGAGCTTTCTCTTTGAGCCAGGGCCGGGAGCGAACGATCGTTTTCAAACTTTCAATTTACTAAACAAAAAATGGTAATTATGATCTTATCTTTATGCCGTGAACAACGTTATTCTTTTCAATCCCCGCAGCGCGACCTCCAAACATCGTATACCCAACTCCATTCTGCAAGTGGGGGCCTCCATTCATGGAAAATTGGATTATGTACTGGTGGATGGCAACCTGGAGAAGGACCCCTGGACGACCATTCAAGCTTATCTTGATACCGGCAAGTTTCGTTATTTCGGATGTACCGTTATGCCGGGGCCACAATTGAAACAGGCCATTCCGTTTTCAAAGCAAATAAGGGATCGCTATCCTCACATCACCATCATTTGGGGCGGGTACTTCGCTTCCAACCAATATAAATCGGTTATCCGGGCACCTTATGTGGACTATATTATAAACGGTCCAGGCGATGAAGCGTTTCCCCGGTTACTGGACGCGCTGGAAAAAAAGGAAAATGTTGAATCGATTCAAAATTTGATCTTCAAAAAAGACAGCCAAATCATAAAAACACCGTTGGCACCCCTATCGGATCCCGATGTTTTACCCCAGCTTCCGTACACGTATTTAAATGAACTCTACCCCATTAAACGTTACCTCGGCAAAACCTTTCTGGGCAACAGAACCGCGGCTTACCATTCCAGCATGGGCTGTCCGTTTACGTGTTCCTTTTGTGCTGTGGTGCCGCTCTATAACGCACGCTGGAAGGGGAAATCAGCGCCCCTCATCTATAAGGACATCCGCTATCTCGTGAGTGAATATGGCGTCGACGCCGTGGAGTTTCACGACAATAATTTCTTTGTCAGTGAAAAGAGAACCGTTGAATTCTCCAGGCTTGTCGAAGATGAAAAAATCTCCTGGTGGGGGGAAGGTCGCATCGACACCATCGACAAATACAAAGATGAATCCCTGGCGCAAATGAGCAAATCCGGGTGCCGGATGATTTTCTTTGGCGCCGAGACCAGCAACGATGAACTCCTCAAAAAAATGGATAAGGGCGGAACGCAAACGACAGCGCAAATGAAACGTTTTGCTGCCCGCCTAAAAAAGTTTGACATCATCCCTGAATATTCGTTTGTATTGGGTTTCCCCGCCGAAACACCGGAGAAGGTCGTCCGGCAAATTGATCAGGACATTGCCTTCATAAAGGAGATAAAAGAAATCAACCCCGATACCGAAATCATCATCTATATCTATAGTCCGGTGGCCACCGAAGGATCGGAAATGTATGAAGCCGTGAAAAAATCCGGATTCAAATTCCCTGAACACCTCGACCAATGGCTCGATCCTGCGTGGCTGAATTTTGATTTGCGCAAAAACCCCCTGACCCCGTGGCTCCAACCGGAGATGGTCGACAAAATACGGGGGTTTGAAACGGTACTCAACGCGCGCTTTCCCACCGTATCGGATTTTAAGATCACGCCCGTTCAGAAAAAAGTGATGCGATGGCTCTCCCACATGCGGTATCAAACCAATTCCTTTCGCTTTCCTTATGAGTTGAAAGCCTTGCAAAAGTTCTGGCTCAATTACCGCCGGCCGGAGATCGAGGGGTTTTATGCAGAATAGTCATGAACGGGGTCATTCGTAAAATCCTCCTGCCCCTTCCCTCGCTTGTAAGAAGGTATCTTTCCAGAAAGCGGACGTACCGGTTTCGCGAACTAACCCTTGAGGTATTTCCCGGCGTTTTTCATCCTGGCTTTTTCTTCAGCACGACCCTGCTCTTGCAATTTGTAGAGAAGCAGACCTTGCAAAATTCCAATGTATTGGAATTAGGAGCCGGGTCTGGAATCATCTCATTGCTTGCCTGGCAGAGGGGCGCATCGGTTACGGCCACCGACATCAGCAGTGAAGCGATCCGGAATATCCAATACAATGCCATAAAAAATAAAGCAACCCTTTCGATCCTCCGATCGGACCTTTTCAAAGAATTACCCCGTCAGAAATTTGACTGGATCTTTATCAACCCTCCCTACTATCCGCGCCAGCCTCTGAAAGAGGAAGATTTTGCATGGTATTGTGGAGAAAACCATGACTACTTTGTAAATTTTTTTGATGGCTTGGTTCCTTTCATTTCCGACGATACCCAAACCATCATGGTCCTGTCTGAAGTGTGCGACCTCAAAAAAATCACGGAGATCGCCGCCCAGCACAGATTCGAATTAGAAAAAATAGCGGAAAAGAATGTTCTGATGGATGGAAAAAACTACCTGTTCAGAATTAAACCGATCGGGTCGAATCAACGTTCGTTAAACATAAAGTGAGCACACGCATTTTTTGCAAATCTCATTTTTGTTCACATCCAATTTTTTCCGGAACGACACAGCCTGTTCCGAGTTAATAATTTCTTCAAATGATCCGTTGAAAATATTCCCATAGGGTTTGTGAAAAAAACAGGGCATGACGTCCCCATTCGATTCGAGCACGGCGGACACCCAGGGAGCATTGCATCGGTGCGCAGGAAACGAGGCCTTACCCTGAATGGCACGATAGTATTGAACAAGACTGCGTATTTTGTCCCTGCTTTCGGCAATGAATTTGCGGGCATATTCTTCTTTAAATTCAACAAAAGACTGCTCGACAATTATTTCAAATTCATCCGTTTCATCCGGCGTCAACGCTATCCCACCTGCCTTCTCTTCCTGCCATCGCTCAACATGATTAAATGCTGTGGATGAAACATCGGCGGATAAAAACGAGATCTGATCAAGGCCCAGTTGCTTTGCAGTTCGAATTACATTGGGAAAGTCCCTGAAATTCAGTTTCTGGAGGACACACCGGCCGGTGACAGGAAAATTTTTGTCAATTTGCTTCAGCGCCCTTACCCCTTGCTCCAATTTTTCAAAGGCAGAAGGAATATTTCTGATGGCATTATGAACTCCACGGCTGCCATCCAATGACACAATCACATCATCACAGTGGGTGGCCACTTCATGAGCGTGAGGGGCCAACAAGATTCCCGTTGAAAGTAAACTTATTTTGACTCCAATGGCATGAAGCTGATCGCAAAAATTCCAAAGGTTGGCGTGCATGAGCGCTTCTCCCCCGGATAAGGCTACCCGGTTGACGCCAAGTTTTTTAAAAGTCTGAATATGCTGTTGAAGAACGTCCGTTGAAATTTCTTTCTTGTCGTTATTTGACTTCCAAATATCACACATCACACAACGGCAGTTGCAGCGGCTGTGCGGCATCAATACCATGACAGGAAGGCTGTAAATTTTGTTTGTAGCCAATGTGAGCAGTCGACGAATCATCCTTCAAATTACGAAAGAATTTCCCGCAGACCTGTCCGACGAAGCTTCAGCGCAGTCGGATCGCGCAGATTTACGAGGAATCGCGGCATGGTCTCCCGCAGACCTGTCCGACGAAGCCTTGGCGTAGTCGGATCGAGCAGATTCATGCAGAATCGCGGCATTGTTTCCCGCGGATCGCGCAGATTTACGCAGAATCGCAGCATGGTCTCCCGCAGACCTGTCCGACGAAGCTTCAGCGCAGTCGGATCGCGCAGATTCATGCAGAATCGCAGCATGGTCTCCCGCAGATCACGCGGAATCGCGGCATTGTTTCCCGCAGACCTGTCCGACGAAGCCTTGGCGTAGTCGGATCGCGCAGATTTACGCGGAATCACGGCATTGTTTCCCGCAGACCTGTCCGACGAAGCCTTGGCGTAGTCGGATCGCGCGGATTTACGCGGAATACTTGACATGACAGGCACGGCGTAAATGGACTCCATTGAAACTGATATCGTGATAATTAGATAATTAAAACACAAGTTCCGCCACAACTGCTACCGAAGCGGCCGCCATGGCAATACCCATCTTACGGCCATTGAACTTGTGATCGAGGCTGCTTTCAAAGACAATGGTGGTGGAAATGTGTAAAAAATTGCCGCTCACCAGGGCAAACAAAAACGTGAAGGCCCTCGAAGTCATCCATTCATGGGCAAGCAGGTAATCCGATAAATAAAGCCCCAGCGGCGAGGCGGAAGAAAAGATGACCAGGTACACGACGGCTCTTCCCCGTCCTTTCAATTCACAGAGCAGGACCGACATTAGTGCAAATGCTTCGGGCGCTTTATGCAGTACGATGCCCCACAGCAACGTATTGGAATCATGATGATGTTCGATCGTCCGGGGATGGGCGAGCAGTCCGCCCTCTAAGAAAGAATGAATAAACAAAGCCAGGAGAACCACAAAGGCAGACGACTCCAGATGCTGATGATCGTGTTCGTGAACATGGATATGGCCGTGCTCTACGCCGCTGGATAAAAATTCAAGTATTTGTTGAAGGAAAAAACCACACAGTACGCAAATACCGATCAGGCCGGGATTGATGTCCTGGTGAAATAGCTCGGGAAGGATGTGGATGATGGTAATCGAGAAGAGGTATGAACCGGCAAACACGAGAGCCAGTTTGTAGTTCCCGTTGCTGATGGGGGGCACGTAAAATGCCAGCCCGCCGGCAGCCAGGGCAACGAAGAAAAGAATGAGAATGTCGGTTATCATACAAGGGCGAGTTTAGCCGTAAATCGCGAGAACAAAAAATGAGTGTGTTTAGTTTTTGAACCTGAATTCGTTGTGTTCTTTGTGCCACCTTTGTGGACTTAGTGACCCTGCATTGTCAGCGAAAAAGGTCACAAAGAACACAAAGAACCACTAAGAACACAAAGAGGGGTTAACAAAAATTTAGACCTCTTGCCATGATCATGTAACGATTAAGGACTAACTTTAGGACTATGCGGGAAGATTATTTAAAGGCCGGAGATGAAGGGCAGGGTGCGGAAGAGAAAGAAGTCGAAAAAGCCCTCCGTCCGTTAACCTTTGCCGATTTTACCGGACAGCAAAAAGTAGTAGACAATATCAAAGTATTTGTCCAGGCCGCAAAACAGCGAAGTGAATCCCTCGACCACGTGTTATTACACGGTCCCCCCGGCCTTGGAAAGACAACCCTTTCCTTTATCATCGCCAACGAACTGGGGTCTAATATTAAAGTGACCTCGGGACCGGTTCTGGACAAGCCCGGCGATCTGGCAGGTTTGCTCACGAATCTGGAGAGTCATGATGTGTTGTTCATCGATGAGATCCACCGGCTTAATCCTATTGTCGAGGAATACCTCTACTCAGCGATGGAAGATTTCCGGATCGACATCATGCTCGATTCCGGACCGAATGCCCGGTCGGTACAAATCAGCCTGAATCCGTTTACGCTGATTTGTACCGACCGGGCGGCAGGGCTGCTGACCTCGCCGCTCCGCGCGCGTTTTGGTATCAATGCAAGACTTGAATACTATGATTCTCAGCTGCTGACTAAAATTGTCAACCGGTCGGCCGCCATTTTGAACTTGCCAATTGAAAAAGATGCCGCCTTTGAAATTGCCCGGAGAAGCCGGGGTACACCCCGGATCGCCAATAATTTGCTCCGGCGCACGCGCGACTTTGCGCAGATCAAAGGAGACGGCACGATCACCAAAACCATCTCCCAATATGCCTTGAAGGCGTTGGATGTGGATGAAGACGGGCTGGACGATATGGACAACCGGATCCTGAGCACCATCATCGAGAAATTCAAAGGCGGACCTGTCGGTCTTACCACGGTTGCTACTGCCGTTGGTGAAGAAGCGGAGACCATTGAAGAAGTGTATGAGCCTTTTTTGATCCAGGAAGGGTATATAAAAAGGACGTCGAGGGGAAGGGAGGCGACGGAGTTGGCGTATAAGCATTTGAAGGTGGTGCCGCCGATGAAGAGGGGGCCGGGGCTTTTCGATTAGTCACCTCACCCCCGGCCCCTCTCCGAGACGGAGAGGGGGGATTCAATGTATAACCTCTGCGCCTGCTTTGCGCCTCTGCGCCTCGCGGTGGAAAATTTTCGAGTTTCGATAACATGCAAAACTCAACATCACAAAGAACCCACTTTATCAAATCGACGGCCCGGGAACTGGGCTTCAGTTTTTGTGGTATTTCGAAGGCGGAATTCCTGAGCGACGAAGCACCTAAGGTCGAAGAATGGCTGCGGCGTGGTTACCAGGGGAAGATGAGTTATCTCGAAAACTACTTTGATAAACGCCTTGACCCAAGGCTGTTGGTCGCCGGAGCCAAATCGGTCATCAGCCTCGTTTACAATTATTATCCCAAGAAGGACCTTGCCGGGAACGATCAATTCAAAATTGCAAAGTATGCTTATGGCGAGGATTATCATTTTGTGATCAAGGAAAAGCTAAAGCTATTTATTGAAAGCATCCACCGGCACGTTGGCGATGTCCAGGGCCGGGCTTTTGTTGATTCCGCGCCGGTGATGGAACGGGCCTGGGCGAAGAAGGGGGGAGTGGGATGGGTAGGTAAGAACAGCCTGCTGCTGAATCGCGAAATGGGAAGCTTCTTTTTTCTGGCTGAACTCATCCTCGACCTGGAGCTCGACTACGACGGTCCCGTCAAAGATTATTGCGGCACGTGTACAGCCTGCATGGACGCTTGTCCCACCGACGCGATCCCCGAGCCTTATATAGTCGATGGCAGCAAATGCATTTCCTACTTTACCATTGAATTGAAAGAAGAGATCCCAAATGAAGTAAAAGGAAAATTCGAAAACTGGATTTTCGGATGTGATATCTGCCAGGATGTATGTCCGTGGAATAAGTTTTCGAAGCCCCATGAGGAAGCACGGTTTGATCCGCATCCTGACCTGGAGAAAATGACGCAACAGGATTGGGTTGAAATTACGGATTCGGTTTTTGCGAGGCTGTTTGAGAAATCGGCGGTTAATAGAACTAAGATCAAGGGGTTGAAACGGAATATTTCATTTATCTCGTGATTTCTGAATAAAGCGCAAATGGAGTTTAGGTAAAACGTTAAAGAAATGGATTGTCCATTAAACCAAAAAATGTAATTCGGGTTATCTTTGGGATATGGAGCAGGTAATTCAAACTTCTAAAAAAACCACCCAAAAAAGAGTTTCTTCTATCCGCCCTGAAATAATTGAATTGGTGAACGAGATGAAGGCTTATAAAGACGGAAAATTAAGCGCCCGTTCTTTTAATGAATTCATCCGAACTGTTTAATGTCTACCAACTCCCTTCTAAGTAAGCGGATGCCCGGTTGGTCCGGACGACTACTGGCCTGGACTTCTTTACTATGCCTTCATCTGTTTTTCAATTCTTCTTCGGTGATGACTCTGGGCGGTCTATTTCAGCCTCTGCTTCCTCCAGCTCCTGGTTATATTGTTCAACGCTGATCCTCCTTCATTCTTAATTTTAGACTTTCCTGTCCCTGTATTTCCAGTCATTTCAACGGGTTTGTGATTGTGCCCCCCGGACATCAGGAAAACATGATATTGATCATCAAAACAAGCCGGATTCGTCATATACTTTGTGACACAGGTTACTTAACTCGTATAAATATTACATGATAGGGGTCACCGGCTTTAAATTTTTTTGACATGGAAAATCAAACAGGACAAGTGTTGCCCGACGGGAAAATGACTGGAAAAATCAACATTCTTGTCGCCGAGGATCACCCTATATTCAGAAAAGGGCTTAAAGATACTATAGCGGAAACCGGACTGGCCGACGCGATTTACGAAGCGGGTACTGGTAAAGAAGCGATTGACCTGCTCCAGTATGAAAAGGTGGACTTGATATTCATGGATTTCATCATGCCGGAAGTGGATGGGTACGATGCCTCCAAAATCATTTTATCCAACTATCCAAAAATAAAAATAATCGTTCTTACCCAATACGATGAGATTCCCGTCATCCTCAACTTCTTCGCCATTGGCGTGCGGGGATTCCTGACAAAAGCGATTGACGGAGACGAGATCAAAACGGCCATTCTCAACGTCATGAAGGGCAATTATTATCACCACTCAAAATTTGATAAGGACATTTCAATCTGGCTGTTCGGAGGACTATCGAGCAGGCTGCCTTTCATTAGTTTTAGCCATCGGGAAATGGAACTGATCGTTCAACTATCGAAAGGCAAAACCAGCTTCGAGATAGCCCGGCATCTGAACCTCCGGTATAAGTCGGTGGAAACCTACCGGCACAATCTGCTGAATAAGGCAAAAGTGAAGAATAGCGCCGAGTTGGTGGACTATATTTATCGTAATGGAATAATGGATCAATTGAGGGTAAGGAAATTTGCGTAGGGCAAACTCCAGACTAGTGTTTCCCCGGCTTTTTTGCATTGAATTTATATTCAAAACCAAACCTCACCGAAGTATTTCTGTTCTGTGGAAAGTGCGTCCAATCCAATGCGTTGTATAAAAGCTGACATTGCCCCATGAAGCGGCGGCTGATCTGTTTCCATTCCAGGAAATTATTTCGTTTCCTTGTTCACCCTCTTCTTCATTGGAAACTCAAACCCCATCCTCACATTAAGCCGGTCACCATACGGGCTGGTCTTATAGAACCGGTCATGGAAGTTGTACATCATCTGGATATTGCCGCGGATGGTTTTGGAGAGTTTGTATTCTTTCTTTATTCCTCCGAATACACCCCAGATCCACTGGCGGTTTGTGAAATCCGCGGCCGGGCTGTTCGTGATCAGCGGCGGGACGAAGGTGTTCATAGTTTCGACTTCTCCCCGGAGAGCAAAGCCTTTTCTGAAGCTGAACTCTACAAATGTTCTCGGGCCGAAAATGCGGTCTTTGTGAGTTAAGTGAATGTAGTGGTAGAGTCCCAAACGTTCGTTCCATCCTCCTCCCGCCATAAGCCTGCCATTGAAACGATAGCCAATCTGCGGATTGAAGTCGATCAACACCGTACTTTTCTTCTGGACCTGCAGATTTATCCCCGGCATGATGCGTTCAATCACCGGTTTGCCGTGCATCGTATTGCGGGCGTGTTTTGGGATGTCGTGAATGCTGCCCAGGCTGGAATATTTCTGTTTGTACTTGCTGATCTGGGACATGGCGCTTTGCAGTTCTTTTTCTTTTCCGGCAAAGTGATTGACGGCTTGTTGTTTAGCTTGTTCGGCGGCAAGTTGCTCCAATGCTTTGGGATCGTTGCCTTTGGCGGCCATCGTTTTGTATTGATCCAGCCCTTTTACTTCGGATTGAAACTGTTTCATCTCTCCATTCTGCATGACCTTCTTTTCCAGGGCCTGGTTGATTTGCTTGACACTATCCATGTTGCCTTCGGAGAGGTTCTTCAAATCCTTTGAATACCCTTTTGCCTGGCTGGAGATTTGATTTATCCGAGTAATTTCTTTTTCAGCCTGTCCTAATTCACCGGCGTTTTTTAATTGGCTCAGTTCCTTCTGTGGGGCGTTGGTAAGGTCCTTCAATTCATTTGTTTCTTTTCCAAGGTTTCCGGTGAGATTGTCGTTACCCAATCCAATGATGCCGTTCAAGGGATTGGAGGAATTGGGGAGAGTGCCTTGGGGCAGGTTGAGATTAAGGTTGGGAATAGCCTGGTTGACCCCGACCTTGTTGGGGCTGACCCCCATCTGGTCTGGGCTGGTTCCCGCAGACGGAATACCGGGCAGGTCCTTTGCGTCAGGCAAGTTGACGCTTCCCGGAAGACTGGAATCTGTTCCTGCTTCCTTGTTAGTGAGATTAAGTTTCTGATTGATCTTGCTTTCAATTTTGCCAATCTCTGCGTTGAGCTTTGTGACGGGTTCGTTAGCTTTTCGCTCCAGCGATGCAAGCCTAGCTTCTGCTTGCTTGACATCTTTCAGCGGTCCCGCTCGTTCGATGCTATCCAACAAATGAGTGTATTGACCAGATGGAAGTTTCAATCGTTGCAGGCTATCGATGCGACGGGTGAGGTCTCCTTTGATGGAATCCAACTTGCGGTTGTACTTTGAAAGGTCTGGTTTTAGGCTATCTGTTAGATGCGTGAAACGTTGGGAGAGTTTCTTCGCAGAATCTGTCGTGTAGTGGATACGGGATCGGATGGAATCAATTGTACGCCTTTTATCAAGGAAGGTGCTGTCAAATTGCCGAATGGGCTTTTCAATTTTTTGCCGGACCGAATCCAGGGGGGATTGAGCCAATAACTGATTGCCTCCCCAAGCCAGAAGGAAGCAAATAGAAATTCGAAAGATCGGGCCCAGTTTCACTGCTCTCTTGTTATAAACCGTCTATTTTAGTATTGCATCTTCAATCAAAGAATAGATTATTGCAGCAGCAACACTTTCAATACAAAAGATAACGCTGATAAGTCTATTTATCTTTTTTTCCTCAATCGACTGAATTAGGGTCTTTTCCAACAATATTTTATACCTGTCCCTTGATATGAAATAAAAATAATTGATCCTGCCACATCTCCCAATTCGTTTTCTCCAAGTCATCGATCGTTTTTTATGTCATTATTTTCCTGATTTGTCTGCTACTCTGAACTTTGGCATCGTAGGTATGCCAACCTGAGACTTATTATTGTTTTTTTGTTGCCAATTTAAAAACAATCAACACTGCAAGACCTCCGATAACAAAAACCACGGAAATAATACTGCTTAGGCGTTGTTTATGCAATGGATATATCTATTCACGTCCAGATTCAGAATGGCAATGAGTATAGATAGATAAATTGTAAAGCCAACGGTTAAAAAAATGAGAGCAGAATATTCTGCAATGTCTTTATCACCCGTTTTAAGTAACAACCTATACAACCATGTAAACAAGTAATCTATTGCTTTCATTATTTTGGAAGGCTAAGCATAATGTTAAGAAAAGTTGTAGGCACACCAGGAGTATCAAATGATTTATAAAATCCTTCAAATGCACCTGAGGCATCGGCAGTACCTAAACCAAAGGAAATGTAAGGTCCTTCGTAAAGTAGCGCCGCGCCGGCAACCCATGAAGAAGGGGCAATGATTGCCAATATAAACAATTGTTGTATAACTATTTTGATTTGCATAGCACGCCTAAAATAGATAGTGCTTTACAATCCCAAAAAGAAATGGTGATGCAAAACTAATGGCACAAAATCCAATGGCTACCCTGTCCATGGTTAGCAGTTTTTCTGGCGCAGTGTTTTTGTGCTCTTCAACCAATTTTAAGTATCTGCCGCTCCTAACAAAATAAAAGTAGTTGATCAATCCAATAGAAACATACAATGTTATACCAATTACCTTAACTGAGACATGGGGATAAACAACGTGTCGCAATGGGAGTGACAGCATAAATATATCCAGAGAATAGCAACCACTTAAGAACAAAACAGAGGAATACTCAGCAATATCATTGTCAGTTTTTGTTTTTAAAAGCATCCTGTACAAACCAAGGTATAGGTATTCAAATACTTTCGTCATTTTACCTCTCGTTTCAGTTGGTTGACAAAAAACAAATTAAGGGTGCAATGAATTCAGGTAAAGCACAACCATCGCAGGGTTATCGAACGATAGATAAAAGCCTTCAAACGCTCCCGTTGCGTCAGCCATACCTAAACCAAACGAAATGAACGGGCCAGCAGCGGGTATAAATCCTGCGCCAATAATCACACCCGCACCAGCTGCCCTCGCATAGTCCGAGTTTTTGGCCGTTCTGTCAGCTATTTTGGTCCCTAATTGGATACCTGCAATGAGTGCTATCGCAACAATAACACTGCGGCTTGCCACTTTCACACCTTTGAACCCTACCTCGGCAGCCGTCATTGCTTCTTTAGTGTGATCAACAGCAAGACCTGTTACAGCCAAAAACCCGTTAGCTGCTGTGATCGCAGGGTTTGATGATTCCCCACTTTCCCCTCCTGCACCATTCTGCCCGCCTTGACTGGTCAAATCAGTAATTGTTACATCATTAAAGAAATTACCGATGTTAGTCGAGGTTCCCGCAATACTCACATTTGCCAAATAATTACCATACTGGTCGAATGTGTACATTATATTCAATCCACCACCTCCTCCTTGGGGATCTGGTACGAACACTGAAATTGTATATGCACTTGCACCACCACCGGACGACCCACCGCCACCACCTCCTCCACTACCTCCAACTCCAAAAATTCCATTTTCCTGGGCCCAATCCTGAAAACTGCCCTGATTACCCCCCTGGCTATAAAAATATGCGCGAAATTGTGAGGTAGTCCAAGTAGATGAATTTTCCGGAACCATTAACCCACTCGGATCATTAAACAATATAGGATTATTGGCTGCGTAACCAAAAGGTGACGTGGAATGATCCTTATGCGCCAACGGATCAATCTGAAAAAATCTACCCAACGCAGCATCGTAGTTTCTAAATGGCAAATCATAAAAGCCTGATGTGGTGTTCAGTTCATTACCTGCATCATAAAGAAAATTGTTCGTGCTATTATCACGTGTCCAGGAGTTTGGAGTTTGCAAGCCAAATGGGTAATACTCACTGTACTGTAATACATAGGACGGGGTGTAGGTCATGGTCACATCATCAAAATAAATGTCCACGTACGTGGGGTGTTCGTTCGATATGTAAAGATAGGCATACCCTGCCTCTTTTACCGTATAGCTCTGGGTCAAATAAACCGGAGCTCCACCTCCCCCCACGATCTGTGCATAGGCTACATCCAGAAAATTGTAGTTCTTGTCAAACAGAATTATGTTGACGAATGCTTTTGGGTCGGTATTATCGGTACTGCCATTCGCATAACCACCTGCCTCGATGCCACCCCAGGTATTGATTGCGGAGGAAGCTGTCCCTGTCTCCCCTCCTGCCGGTGCCGGCAAATTGAAGGCTGCCAGCAGTGCACTCGCAAAGGCCGTCATACCACTGCCGGTTCCACCCGGTGTATTGTATTTTCCATAGGCCTCTATCTTCAACTTATCACCGGGATAGACTTTGTAGCTTTTCGCAACACCAACTTTACCGTTAACGCCTCCGTTGAGATACTGTGAGTTGGTACCCCCAGGTGTGTGATTGTAGGCGCTCACGGGATTGATTCCCGATGAACTGGGGTAGTTTTGAAAGCTGGTTGCCTCGGCAGCTTGAGCAGCAGCTTCAAAAGTAGCCGTCACAGCCTGTGCTGCCGGCGTTGCCGCAGTGAACAAGATCCGCGTATTGCCTTGGTGGTCTCCAATAGCATATTGATATTCCCAATTGTTTCCGTTCTTTACTACCCGCCCCTCTGGTGAAGGGAACCAGTTTAACGAACTATTCGTGTACACAAACCCATTTACATAATCGGTAACGGTGGTAGTGCCGCTTACCGTGGTGGCCATCTTCAACTTTGTTCCTGATGCATCGTAGGTGTAGTTGATCACACGCCCATTAGTGAGCGTAATCTGTTGGGCTTTGCCGAGTACATTATAGATAATGCCGCTGATGCCTTTGTTCTGGTCGGTTGTCAGGTTTCCATGGGTATCATAGGTATATTCGGTAGTAACATTCGCCCCGTCACTGAAACCGGCCGGCATGGCAGTGGCATCATTCACCTTACTCAACTGGTTGCCGGCGGCGTAAGTATAGGTGAGGTTGTCGATAGCCTGCGGCGTGCTGGTAACAGTTGTGCTATTAAGGCCACGCTGGTTTTGGTTGCGCTGTAAGGTGAGGATGTTGCCGTTGTGGTCGTAGGTCAGCGATTCGTTGAGGGTATTCTGCTCCTGGTCCCAGGCAGCTGTTCCATACTTTTGGAAGCTGGCTGTTAGCAGTTTGTCGGTCTTGTCATAACTAAATTTGTAGCTGCGCTGGCCTATGGCGCCATTGCCGTAGCCTATCCCCTTCCACTTGAGCGCGCTCATATTTCCGTTGTAGTACGCTGTGTTGCCCAGGCCGGAGGTTTCGCTGGTATTGTAAAACAGTTCCATTCCAAAGTAATCGTTGGCATCGCTGTTAGTCACACCTGCGTCGTCTGAGAGGTTGGCATTGTTGATCGAACTAAGCCAGCCTCGGATATTGTACCGATAATCCACGTTTTGCAAAAAATTGGATCCTCCGGTGTTGTGCAGTTGCTTGGTCACCAACTGGCCTATTTCGTTGTATTGATATTGCGACACTAGCTGATCCGGCGCGCCATTGATGCTGTGCTTAACACCGGTTAGTCGGCCGGTCGCATCATATTGCAGTGTCTGTACGGTAGTCACCTGGTTCGTGCCTCCACCGTTATGATACGTTTTTGTTTGCAATACCTTGCCTTCAAAGTCGTACACCGCGCTGCTTTTGTCCAAGGCAGCCAGGTTCAGGTGGTTGTTGCTTTGCGATTGAATGATATGTCCGTAATTGTCATAGAATACCGCCGAAACAAGCCAGTTAGTTGTTCCCAAAATTAATTTCCTGCCTCCGGTCGGCACCCCACGGATGTAAAGGCCGGTTGAAGTTGGCAACCCTGAAAGGTGGGTATTGTCGTACGAATAGTCGGGCGTTCCATTGTTGTCAAAATCATAATTATCATAATAGGTTACATTCAGTATCTCCAGTGGACTGTTGTCAGCATTTACCATAGGGAAACTTTGGTTGGTGTAGCCATACAATGCCGTGCCACGCAGTTCATAATAGGGATTGGTGCCCGCGTACAGGCCATCCAGAATGGGCTGTATTGTGGTAATATCGGTCTGACTGGTGTTTTTATAAAGTCCCTCCATCACGGCGTGGCCACGAAGGTCATATTTTACAAATGCCCATTTGTTCAGCGGCCGCAAGTTGCCGTCCTGGATAAGGACGAGCCGGTTGAACTTGTCATAGCCATAGTAAATCCAAGCTTGTCCCGGCGTTTTCTTTTGCGTAAGCCTTCCGCGGTCGTCGTATACAAACTGGTGCAGGTGCTGATCAAGGATGGCCTGACTCATTATCCATCCGTTCGCCTTCAATGCTGCCAAACCGCCGGGTGGAATAATGTATCTCAGTCGGTTCAGAGCGTCGTAGACATAATATGTCTGCAAATAATTAACTGCGGCTCCGTTGATTATTCCGTTCAGTTGCTTTTTGTATGCAATGGTGCGACCCAGTGCGTCCTTGAACAGGATTTCTTTGTTTCCATTCTCGTCTGTCTTTTCAATGCGCGTCAACTGGTTGTCGGGATAAAGCTGAGTGTTGATCGTGATCTTTCCCGTGAACGCTCCCCCGGTGGTTGCAAAGCCCGGCAGGAGCCGAATGGAATGAGCCGCCTGCACAGTGGTGTTAACAGGATCGTAAGACGAAATAGTCAGATCCGTAGGATAGGTAGTGAGCGCTGGCGGGTCGCCTTTGAACATCCAGACCGAGTCACTGCTGTTGGCGATGGCATTAAAGCTGTAGCTCAGTTTTGTGGAGTGGCTCGTACCCGCTTGCCAGGCCTGCCCTGCATTTCCTTGTTCCACTGGACGTCCCAGGGGTGAAGCTTCATATTTGGCAACGGCAAAGGGATAAGCGTCATTTGCAATTTTATCACCTGAGGCAAGATAAAATCCTGACTGATCACTCTGATAAGATAGCTGGAAGTGAGCGGGGTCAGTTCTTGTATAGGGAAGGTAGCTCTTGGAAGGGCGGCCATAGCTGTCGTACTCAACCGGCTGGATGATATTCAGCTGCAATGGTGTTGCCCTCAAGGCCTGCACCTGGACAGTGCGAGCAAGCCCGTCCTGGTAAGAAACCGTTACCGCCTTTTGTGTTGTGTTGTTTAACTGATTGACGCCGCCGTCCGAAGTCATGCCCGGAACACGGACAACCTCCTTGGTGACATTGACCGGAGAAATGATGACGGGGATCCTGGTTGCTGAGAAAGCTATGCGAACTGATTCACAAAGGGTGGCGAGGTCCTTTAATGATACGTAGTAAGTATCGGGGTCAGTAACGGCCGTATTTTGAAAGCTGGCAGTTGTATTGAAAGGGGTTGGGGTGGTCGGGGTGTAGTACCAGTTTGCCTGCGTGCCGGTTGGAACAGATAGTTGAAAGCTCGCCGGGCTCTGTCCATACGCTAAATAAGTCTCCGGATTGGGAGGCACCGGCACGTTGTTTATTGTAACGCTGGCATTAACCGGTGTTCCGGTGCAAGTGCTGGTAAAGGGAGTGATGGTGTAGGTGGCTGTACCGGTATTTATGCCATCGCTATTCTTATAAACCCCTGAGATCACATTGCCTGGACTTGTAACGGGAGGAACAGTTGCGTTGGTGGTGACCGTTGTCCAGGAAAAATTGGTACCGCTTACGTTGTTGGGATTGCTGATATTGATCGTCGCGGTACTTCCCGAACAAACGGTTTGATTTGGTGCCGACACAGAAGCCGTTGGGATGGGGAAGGTAGTTACGTTCGCCGGTGATCCAAGGCTTGATGCATAACAGCCATTGCTATGCTGCAGGGATGTCACGGAGTATGTCCCATTTGCTGGGTTGGTGATGGTGTAAGTAGAAGGTGCATAGTTGCTCACCGTCGTGGGTGTTGAACCGTTAGAAAAAGTAAACGTGAACGGTGCCGTACCGGTAAAGGTGAAGATTACGCTGGGTACTGAACCGGCGCAAGCACTTCCTCCGCCTGAAACAGAGGCAGTGGGTAGCGAGTTGACCGTGATCGGTGCGTTGCCGCTCATCGTCGTCTCACAATCGCCGGGCACACTCGCCGCCATCACCGTGTAATTTCCTCCGGCAGTTAGACCCGTCCAACTGATTGGGCTTCCCGTACCGGTAATCCGGCCGCCAGAAGGCGATAAATAATAGTAGAAGCCATTTTGCGAGCCGCTCAATGTTACCGAGGTGCTGGTACCACTGCAAATTTGTCCCCCGCCTCCAACAGAGTACACCGTTGGAAATGGGTTGACATAAGCCATGACCTGAATTGTTGTACCCGTGCAGCCATTCAGGGACGGTGTGACTCTGTACGCTGCAGAACCTTGCGAACCAGACGTTGCGGTCAGAGTTTGGGCCAGTGTATAGGTATAGGGACTGGATGACCCTGAAGTTCCACTGCTATTACTGGCGCCACTTACTAAATTCGCCGTAACGGTCCAGGAGTTGAGCGTGCTGGGAAGATTATTGGTCAGGACTATGCTAGTGGTAGTGCCAGAGCAAAAGGTCTGGTTTGAACCACTGACAGTGGGAATAGGTTTAACCGTCACCGAAGCTGTGGCCTGGGCGTTGCTCCATGCGCTCCCGCAATTGGCACGTAGGTAATAAATCCCGCTTGCTGTAGCGGTGTAAGACAAGCCTGAGTTTGCCGTGGAAGTTCCTGTGGAAGACGTTTGCCAAAACCATGCAACTCCATTTATGTTATCGTCATAAGAATAGTTTATAAGGACACCTTGACAGGCCGATGTGGTATTGGGGTAGGCGAAACCAGCGGTGGGTGTAGTCAAGGTTGGACAACCTATTGTGACGCCCTTCGAGGAAACTGTACTGCCGTTGACGGTAAATCTTACAACTTCTGATCCTGAAGCCGTCCAATGTATCGTGGCCGTATAGGTTGAACCACTGCTGGTTGAACTGGTTATCGTTCCAAAACCATAGGCTAGAGCCCAACTGAATGTTGTATATACGCTCCCGTCGTCATAGGTGTAGGTTGCTGTTTGTCCAACGGTTCCCGTGCTGGGGCCCGTAACCAGGGGTGAACCCAATCCGGCGTGAAACCAAAAAATCAATACAATAAAGGCAATTCCTTTTTTCATAATTTCAAAAGATGAAATGGTGTGGATATTTTGACATTTGGAGTTGCATCCTTTTTTGTTTCCCGGGAGAAATTGCCACCTGCTTAGTTTGTAACAGTGACTGATAAGGTTCCTGAATCTGCCGTCCTGCCATCACTGGCGGTGATCGTACACATTATCTCAAAGCTAGGTGTGACGATGTCTACCTTTTGCTCCGGCAGTGTGGCGGAGTTCGGGCCGGTTAAATTCCATGTGGTTGTCCCTACGTTCCTTTTTTTCCATTGGTATGATAAGGTGGCGTTATATTGGTTGGTGACTGAATTGACTTTAAAGGCCACCCAATTGTCGCCATAAGCATGAGTGAAACACGTGTAGCTGCTGGTGACAACACCGCTCGTAAATGTTTGCACACCACTGCCACAAATTTCCGCTGCCAAAGCCCGCAGCCCAACGGTGAAATTCAGGGTGCTCATAACACTCTGCACATAGTCCGGATGACTCACTCGCAGTGTTACAGCATAATTGCCTGGGGCTGTCCAGGAATGTGGAGGGGAATAGGTGGTTGTGCCCGAACTTATAAAGCCATTTCCATCCTGAAAATCCCATGCATACATAGCCCCGCTTATACATGTATTTACAGCAGCAGCAAACTGTATCGGCTCGCTGATATAATACGGGCCGGACCCGGAAACGGAAGCCACTAAACTTGGCAAAACCTGTCCGTCTAATGCGTAGGTGTACCGCTGACGGATGTTGTGGTCCTGGTCGGTGATCATTTTAATCCGGCCTAATGGATCATAGGAGGTGTAAGACGTCATTCCGGATGGATCAGTCGAAGAATTCACCCCAAACGGTATGTCATACGTGACCGTGGAAAGGGTGGAATAGTCAGGGTAGAAGCTTACGTCATCCATCATCGGCAATAGGGAAGGTGAAGAGGTTGCCGGTTGCGTTAAAGATTGCCCCTGAACTTGAATGGTAAAAGTGGAAGGCATAGCTGAAACATTTATTGCTTGGGTAAAATACTGATAGTCGGCACTGGTCAGGTTATAGGTATAGCTGGTCGCCGATAGAATTGTTCCGTTGCCATCTTTCAAGGTCACTTGTAAAGTGATATTTGTATTCACCAGGTTTTTCAACCAGAACGATAATAAATAATTTGTGGCATTTGCAGGCCTGGCAATTGTGCGCTCCAGCGTTGCATACGGATGTACCCCATTGACCCCGGTCCTTCCGCTGCCATAATATCCGTTGGTCACCGTGAACTCGGAACCCGTAATTGTTTCAAAATCAGAGAAGCCGATACAGATCGCCCGGGCTTGCCGAAATTGTGCTACCGGCAACCTTTTATTGTATCCCCACAAAGTTCCTGAAGAGCTCCGGTTTTGTCCGGTTGAACTGAGTGGCAGATCATAAGCCGTATACTCATTAAAGGTCTGCAGCGTTTCGTACCGGGAGTCGTTGGTAAAAGCATAGTTATTTACCCCGGAAGGAGCAAAATCGGTAACCGCCGATGCCGGCTTGAAAGCCATCTGATAACGGAGCAACGGTTTATTGTAATTGAATGGCCGGAACTTGACCAGGGTTGCTGCTGTTGTTTTTTCGGAGCTGCCGGGGAGCTGTACTGTATTTACTTGTTCGATCACGACAGCATTCCGGCTCGCGTTTTTCAAAAGCTGGATCATCCATAAACTGCTATCCGAAGGTGTTGTCGCGGTGACCGGATAGTCCAGGGTATACTTAAATGAGGTCCCGTAAATGGTACCGTCAGCCGCAGTTTCGTTGATCCTGCTGACAAGTTTGTGATAGGCACTCGCATAATTGTATTGTGTATTTTCAGTGGCGTACCGGGCAGCATTGTTTTCATCATAGGTTGTGACCGTTTCCGATGAAACAACTTTAGCCACGTCTGCCAGCAGCGAATAACGACCGGCCAGAAAAATAAAGTCACTGGCAGCGGTGTTGGCAAATTGGTCGTAGGCCAACCCGACAACATTGGTCGGCTGCAACCCCGATTTATAAAGATATTGATAGGTATTTTGGGTAAGGCGGACCAATACCCCGCTGTTGTTAAACTCTGACTTTTTCTGCAATAGCCCACGCTCATAGTCGTAAAAGGCATTGGAGAAAGTCGGATAGCCCCATGCCTCTCCTTTGGTGATTATGTTCATGGAGGGACAGGTGGATGGCCTTACCGGTTTCATAATAGTCGGCGACCAATCTGTAGGGTTAGAGCCAGTTGCGGCATCCCCATAGGCTGCCGGAACAAAGTAATCGAAAACGGCTTTGCCACTACCGGGACGGGATACTGTCACACGGGTGTATCCTACCATAGAACCATTCGTGTTATCCGGGGCGCTTATATCAAAAGAGGTCACTGCTGTAACCTGTCGCCATTGCGTATTGGTTGGAGTCGATGCGTTAAAGGGAGTGGTGTAACCAGTGTACGTATTCGAACCATCGTACGTAGTAGGAGTTTTATATTGCCAAACGGGCAACGCAAAAGCCGGTCGGCTGATCAGGCGACCGGAAGAATGTCCGTTTACATCTGCATAGGAAAAATTCTTGGTGATGTTGGCCTTATCGTTGACCCCGTCAAAATACGTGACAGACTTTATCCGAATTCCGCCCCCAAGTTGATCTTTACCGGCCTTCAGATCATAAAATTGATTGGCCTCAAATGTAAAATCCGATTCGCCTCCTTCCGGGTATACTAACCTTGACAAAGTAAACTCTGTTATTGCATTGGCATCCGGAGCTCGGTTGGCATCTCCATTAAGGACTACCTGTGTGCCGGAATACTCAGGGATAGGGTAAAGGCGGTACCGCTCGTTACCTGGCTCAGTGGGGTAAACATATATTGTAGGAAAATATGACGTGTTGTTGGCCCCATTGAAGAACCCCCAGAAATCCTGGTTCAAGGAACCTCCGATCGGGTAATTGCCCTCCCTGTTATAATATAATTTATATGGAGGCATCTGCGTACACGACGCGAGGTCCGACTCTGTAACCGATGTTAACAAACTTGCGGTATAACCCAAAATGAAATTTTTAAAACTGCTTGTCGAACGGACCGGGTCATAAATCTTAATTCCATTAATAGGATCACAGGAAGCCCACATACCGGATGAAGTAGTAATGGTTGAAACCGTTTTCCGGGTAACCACTACTCTCTCGGTCATTAAACTAAAATAAGTCTTGTTTACACCCATGACCCCTCCTGCATTCGCATAGGCATCGAAAATCTCTGTATACCTTGGGTCTATGGAGGTATTGGTACTGGCTGAGTAGGTATAGATAATATTCGCCCCAGTGGGCGATTGGACCTTACTCAACATCCATGTTGAAAAATAGCTGGATGCCTGTCTGTAAGTCTCGTATTCGCGCTCGAACATAGTCAGACTGGTTTGATCTATCCCGGTATTAAGATAATCACTGGTTTTCGTTAGGGATCTGGTGGTATTACATGATTCGTTGAAACTGTAAACCACACCTGTGTTGGTGGTTATCGTCCAACCCGTAATGGTCATATCCGAAGGAGGGCCTGCATAGGTAGGCACAATCAGGATATCCTGATAAGGGATCAGGCTTATCGTTCCATTATTACTAAATACAAAATGACCTGAATAGCTGCCCACAGAAAAGCTAAAAAGATCAGGTTCGGTATCCGTATTATACTCAAGATTGCTGATAAACGTATAGTCAGCTTGTTCGTCACTGCATGTAACAGTGCTCAAGTCAGAGGAGTTGGCAAATCCAAGTATCGAAGAATAGTTATTACTGTAGAGCCATCCCCTCCGGGTGTCAGTTCCTGTGCCCGCAAAATCATCCGGCAGCCCTCTGACTTCTCTTGCTATTTGTCCTCCGACGGTCAAATCCCATCCAACGCCATAGGTATGCAAGCCGCCCAGGTTAACATCATTTACATTGTATGCCAAACTAATTGACTCACTCAGGTCGTGATCCGTTAAGGTGTATAGTTTGATAAAGATACCCGGTGTTCCGGTGTACATGTTGACCGGAATTTCTCCTTGAGCGAAAACGCCGATAGAGAACAATAGGATCGAAAGAAAGAGTAAAATCCTTTTCATGTAATCTGATTATGTCTAAATTCTATTTCGTTTGATTCGGTGCGTCTTCCACTTTTGCCCAGAGCCTTTCAAGTTGTTGCTTTAGGTCCTGATTATTTTTATTCTGCTCAATCACATATAGCGTCAACTCCTCCACCTTCTTCAGCAACAGCATATTCATCTCTCCTAGTGGAATACCGTTCTTTTCCATCTCCGACGCAGACGGTACTTCGGGCAAGTGCTTGTTTCGATCGATATAGAATTTAATTTCCTCCAGGGTGGGGAGTTTGTAATTCCTTTCAAAAACATAATCTGGTCCGGGTACAGAGAGATCAACCCGCACTTCCTAGGCATGAATGATGCCTTTCACGGTGAGTTTCTGGTCGGGAGATAGTGTTCCCACACCGACAAATCCAGACGCCGCCACACTGAGGCCAAGATTCAACGCAGGTGTCCGGTAATCCGCTCCGGTCCCATTTTCGCCATAAATATTGACGGCACCCTGTTCTGCATCAAATTGGATAATGGGTGATTTTTTTGATCCGTCTACTGTATATTGTTCCGTGCCGTTATTACCGTTGATTGCATAATTCGCCCCGATATTAGTGATCAGTTTTTGCTGAAGGGGCCCGAAGGCATTTACAACGAAAGTATACCCGACCTGACAGGAAAGAGAAAGCATATCCCCCACACCAACTGGCTCGTTTAGAATCTGGAATGCGCTAGTGCCATTGGCAACAAAGAATTTGGAGGGGGGTGGTGTACTGATTCCAATTCCTACCTTTCCTTCCGATAAGATAAAATCCCTTCCACGAAAAAAATATTGGCCAGCATCCGTCGATTCACCCCAGTAAACTGTCTTGCCGGATTCATAATTGTAGATCGTCGATACTCCCGCTGCGGCACTAATATGTGGAATCCTGATATATCCTGTTCCGGCCTGGAGTTTCAGATGAGCGTTTGTAATGTTGGTGAAGTCGCCGCTTCCTCCCGTATACGTGCCATTTGAATAAAGCGGGAAGCTGTTAGTTTGAGCTTGTATCTCACGGGATAAAAGCAACAACATAAGAAAATAGATATTTTTCATGGGCGTGAAATTTTGATTTTGTCCTCCGTCCGATTCACGATTCAAATGAATCAAATCGCAACGATTTTTGCCGTTCTATTTCACACCTTTTCTTACGCGCTCCCGGACATCAGGAAAACATGATATCGGGCCTCAAAACAAGCCGGAATCGGCATGTCTTTTAAAAAAAGATTACTTAACTCGTGTAAATATTACATGACATTAATTGCCAGCGTAAATTTTTTTTAGCCTGAAAAATGAAACAGGTCGAGGGCTGACGGACGAGACGCGGACTGGAAGCGATCAATATTCTTGTCGCCGGGAATCACCCCTTAATTATTTAGAAAAGAACAGAGGGTCACTATTATTTATTACAACTCGAAATTTACATTACCGGTAATCCTGCGCATTGGCAAATAGGCTGCCTTTTATAAATCTTACGAATTGGAAAATGTAACTGATCGTTCAATTATCGAAAGGCAAATTTATCGATCAGGAGTAGGGAAATTTGCTGTCAAAATATCGGTGATGACAATGGTACCTTCGATCCGGTAAATGATTTTATAGCGGGGGCTGACTAAAAAGGTTTTATTCGAAAGGTCAAACAAAATTATCTCTTGCCTTTGCGCCTCCGCGCCTGCGGTTTAGAATTTTTCACCGCAGAGACGCGGAGGCGCAAAGTAGGCGCAGAGATCAAAAAAATATTTGGTCAATTTTTTTTACTTAGTACTTTTTAGTCAGCCCCGAAAAAAATCCTGGCTTTCGTGTTTCACCCTAAAAAAACAAACCCCGTCAGGGCGGGGTTTTTTAGCAATTTTTTACAGATTAAGCCATTGCGAAGCAGCGATTAAGAACTGCTCCATACTGATTCCCATAATTGGCATAGCACCAACTTCTGAGCTCCTGTACTTCTTCTGCTATCAGCACTTTGATAGCCTTCCTCAGCTCTTTTTCGAAGAGCCGCGCGTCAAAACTCACCCGGGTGAGTATCTTTTTGACATAAGTAAGCATTTTCATCTGCGAAATTTAAAGTACGATTGCAACGTGGTTGCTTTGGTTGTAACCCTTAAAATACAAAATCAGTTAAAGAGTGAAAAGAAGATTCTATTTTTGTTTTAAACGAAATAATGAGGTGGACCGGTATTCTATGAAGAAGTCTTTTTTTCAGGCCGTTTTGGCATTTTTTTTCTTTCTGTCCTTTATTCCCGTTTTTGGACAAATCCAGATCGTCCTGGGGCCGGATGAAATCGGCGAAAATCAGGCCTGGACAATAACCGTTACTGCCAATAATGACAGGCTGAAAAGCTATGAAAACTTCCCGGATCTTGTCGGTTTCCGGAAACGGGGCACGTCCTCCTCCTCGCAAACCAGCATCGTAAACGGCCAAATCAGCTCCTCCCAGAGCATTATCATGACCTACATGCCTGTCCAGCAAGGCACGTTTTCCGTCCCCTCCTTTAAAATGAAGGTCAATGACCAGGTGGTTTCCGTGACCGGCAAAAAAGTGAAAGTAGGACCGGCCGTCCAGCAACAGTCGAATGATCCCTTCCGGAGTTTTTTTGACCGGGATCCCACGCAGGATATTTTTAGCCGGGGTACGACCGAATTTGTCGATGTCAAGGAGGACGCACTGCTGGCGCTGACGACGAACAAGGATGAAGTGTACGTGGGGGAAGGATTTACAACCACCCTTTCTTTCCTGGTAGCCGACAATAACCGGGCGCCCATGCAGTTTTATGAATTGGGCAAGCAACTTGCCGATATCCTGAAAAAAATAAAACCGTCCAACTGCTGGGAGGAGAATTTCAACATTGAAAACATTGAGGGGGAACCCATTGAAATCAATGGCAAAGGCTACACCCGGTACAGAGTCTATCAAGCTGCCTTCTATCCCCTCAACAACAAACCGATTGTCTTCCCCAGCGTCCCGTTGGAAATGATCAAGTTTAAGGTAGCCAAGAACCCCTCTTTCTTTGGTCAGAACCGGCAGGAGGATTTCAAAACATTTTACTCGAAACCAAGGACAGTAAGGGTAAAAGATTTGCCTCCGCACCCCTTGCGCGATGCGGTAGCCGTGGGGGACTACCGGTTGGAGGAAAAGCTGGGCAGGAATGAACTTCAAACCGGCCAAAGTGTCGGCTACGAGTTTAATATTTATGGAGAAGGAAATATCTCTGCAATAGAAAAACCCATTATCAGAAAAGACAACAACATTGAATTTTATGAACCCAACGTAAAACAAAACATCAACCGGGAAAATTTACGGGTGACGGGAACAAAGTCGTTCAATTATTTCATGATCCCGAAAGAACCGGGAACCTATCGCCTTGGAAATTATTTTCAATGGGTCTTTTTTAATCCTAATTCAAAACGATATGACACCCTGCGCTCGACCCAGATCGTGCATGTATCGGGGCCCAGCCAAAAGAACCTGTCTATCGAGAGCAACGATCTGGGTCCCTTTTACGATCGGATCGATACGGCCGACAACACGCTGCGCGCCTCTTCCGGAAAAGATGGAGTACAACTTGCCGTGAATATTTTTATCTTGCTGATGCTGGGGGGCACGGCTTACCTGGTGTTCAAGAAATAAATCACGTGAGCAATTCCTACGGTATACTTTTCAGGATCAGCACCTTTGGCGAATCGCATGGTCCTTCTATTGGCGTGATCATCGACGGCTGCCCGGCGGGCCTGGAAATTGATGAAGCCTTTATTCAATCGGAACTCAGCCGCAGAAAACCGGGACAATCCAAAATTACAACCCAGCGAAAAGAAGACGACGTTTTTAAAATTCTTTCCGGAGTTTTTGAGAACATCACCACCGGCTCACCCATCGCCCTTGTTATTGAAAATGAGGATCAGCGAAGTAAAGATTACAGCCACCTGGCCGAAACCTTCCGACCTTCGCATGCCGACTATACCTACGAAGCAAAGTATGGCCACCGCGACTACCGCGGAGGCGGACGAAGTTCGGCCCGGGAGACCGCTGCACGCGTAGCCT
>Ga0193731_1000129_pt1 | contig 25779 bp, 24 predicted proteins | sample U1a2metaG_FD_144920 | JGI IMG/M metagenome (GOLD analysis project Ga0193731, IMG submission 144920) | Soil microbial communities from a riparian zone of the East river system, Colorado, United States - U1a2 | ecosystem: Environmental > Terrestrial > Soil > Riparian zone | place: USA: East River...
TCCTTTCTTCACTGCTTAACAAAAACAACAAAGCGCTGCTGGTCCGGGATTCCAATGAGAAAACTCACATTATTACACAGCACGATGTATTGAAGGCAATGACGTCTTAATCGGGGATCGGTAAACAGTGATCGGTGGTACCACCTGGAAACCAGACTGAACACGCTGGTTACCGATCACCTTTTACCGATTACTAATTTTTCTTCACTTCGATCTCTACCCGGTCATTATTGCCAGCTAGGGTACTGGCTTCGGGGTAGAGCGGAATTTTTCCTCCCTCGCCCTTGATCTTAATTCGATCAGGTTCTATACCCTGGCTTACAAAGTACGCTTTTACCGCTTTAGCACGTTCCTCTGAAAGTACCTTGGCGGTAGTGGTCTCCTTGATATTGGAACCGGGGTCCATCTGAAAGAATTTCTGGCTGGAGCCGAGGACGATGATCTCGCGGTTCTGTTTCCCGTTGCAATGACCATGTACTTTTATTTTATACTTTGGATTTTCTTTCATTAAGGCCACCAGCCCATCCAGTTCATTTTGTGATTCCGGATTCATGACCGAAGAATTACGGACAAACCGCACGTTGTTGAAGTCGATGTAGTCTCCGGTTTTGGCTTTTTTCAAATCCAGGGCAATGATGTACTCACCGTGCTCCCCCTGGCTTACTCCCGGGGTAGTGTAGGCGAGAATAGTCCTGATTTGCCGGTATCCGGGCGCCTGCGTGATCAGGGTATAGGTTCCATTTTTGTTGTTGGGTGCCTTGAGATAGGCTACTTCATTTGCCCGGAAGGCCTGGTATTGTGTGGCCTTGTTGGATTCCAGGATTTGCACTTCGCCCATCACATCGTTCCCTGTAGCGCCGTTTACCAATCTGAAAAGGAACGGCTTTCCTTCCGGCTTTTTCTCTACCGGCTTCTCCACCACCGGCGTTTCTATTACCGGCTTTTTGATGGTGGAAGAATCAATCTCAATAGGGGGCCCAATGGCGGCAGTGTCTTTCGTTACCGGCGCGATTTCAACTGGCTTTTCTTCGATCGGTTTTTCCTCGACACGGATCGGATTTTCACCCAACTTCCCGATAAACAGCCAGCACTCTTTGTACTCTGTCTCGACCCTCATCTTGATCATGAAGGCATAGGCTTTCTTGCGATCCGTTGTACTGAGTAAATAGACGTAGTATAATTTCCGGCTGGGATTGAACTCATATTGGGCATTGAAATTATTCTTGTTGGCCTTTTCCATATACCGGATGGCATTGCTATGTACCCTAAAGACTCCGATAACAGCATAATATGTGCGAGGCTCAGCCGATTGACCGTGTGTCAACACAGGGAGCAAAATGAAAATGACCAAGGATAAGATTCTTGTTTTCACATTTTTAGGGTTGATCGGTCTAAGGTAAGGAATTCCAGCAGACATTGGCAAATCTGGTAGTCGGTATTCGCTATTCGGCATTCGACAAGCGGCTGCCATGATCGACGCAGGACAACAAATCCACTGGATATCGGATGCGGAATGCCGGGTACCGGGTTCGCGTTGTGATGATCGCTTAAAAAGTATGAACTTAAGTAAAGTATTATTTGTCCGCCGTGATTTCAATCTCAACGCGCACGTTCAACCGGGCTTGCGGACTTGTTTTGTTATATAAAGGCAGTTTTCCTCCCCAGGCCTTAACCTCCATGCGCTTTTCATCAATGCCTTCTGCCTGAAGATAGGTTCGGATCACGTTGGCGCGTTCTTCAGAAAGTTTTTTTGCAGAACCAAAACCTTCCTTGCTATCCGAGAGGGAAAAGAATTTCTGACTTTCTCCCATCGAAATGATTTTTCCGTGAGCACTCCCATTGGTATGTCCGTGGATCTTAATTTTAAAGTTGGGATTTTCCTTCATCATGGTCAGCAGGTTGGTCAGTTCAGCGCGGGATTCGGGTTGCATGATGGCGGCGTCTTTGAAAAAGTAGACGTTGTACATCACGACCAGGTCACCCTTTACCAACCGGACCATCTCAAACGGGACGATCGTCTGGGTCCCTTCCGTCACGATACCATCCTTTTCCTGTGTCTGATTAAAATTCAAATCGTGCTTCATCTTGCGATACCCAAACACATCGCAGACGAGTGAAATATTCCCGGTTTTATTAAACGGCCGGAGCACTACATTTTGGTTGCCTTGATAGGAGGCCACTTTCTTTCCTTTTTCAACATCGATTACATCAATGTCTCCTGCCAATTCATTTTGATTACTAGCTGCAAAAATCTTAAATAAGAAATTTTTGCTTCCTTCCACTGCTACCGGGACCGGCGGGGTCGTTTCCTGAATGGGGGGCGGGGTCGTTTCAACGGTAGTATCCTGAACTTCAACCTTGACAATCGGTTGCCCGGTTGTGGGATTGACGTCTGATCCTTGTGCCGCCACAGCCTGATTCCCCAATGTTCCCGTATAAACCCAGGTATCCGAATAAGGACCTCCTGTTCTTATCTTAATCGCTTCCACGATGGCAGCTTCCCGATCAAGAGTGCGCAGCACGTACACATAATATAAGTTTCGCGCCGGATTGACGGCTGACACCGCATTAAATTTCATTTTTCTGGCACGTTCAACCCATATCGCTGCATGGTCGCGGATAGCAAAAGCCCCGATAACGACATAGGTCGACTGGCTGGCATCCTCGAGCTGGTCAAATCCCAGAGCCCTGGAACTTGCCATCGCTATATAAATGGCGGCAAAAAGGATCAATTTTGTCTTCATGTAATCAAATATCCTCAAAAACATTGTATATCAATAGGCATTGACGAGATATGACTGTAAAGACCGCATTAAGGCATCTTGTTAGCGTGTCGCGAAGCAAGCAACCAAACCTTGTTTTTCAGAACATATACTTCCGTAAAGAGGAGATTCACGACAAAAGGTTCACCTGTGTTTGTGCCCGAGAAGGTACCCGTCCCGGTGATGATAGCCGTTGTGCCATAGAGCCTCACCTCCATGTCGCTGACTGCGATCGATTGATAATTCAATTTTCCGGTTTTTACGTCGGACAAGAGTTCCCGCTTGGTTTGCGTCCACCCGGTAGAGTGAATGAATTTCAGCCGGTCATCCAACACGCTTTCCAGCGAATCAACCCGGCCATGAATCATCCATTGAAATTTCTGTCTGCAAAGGGCAAGAACAACGCGCTCTTCTTTTGCTTGACCAAAGGTGAATACAACAGTAAAAAAAACCAGGGCGGTGGTGATGACATACTTTTTCATAGTTCTTAATTTATAGTTAGCGTAATAAATTATTTCCCGCAGATCCTCGGAAATTATTTCCCGCAGATCGCGCAGATTTACGCAGAACGTTCTGCGCAAATCTGCGCCTGCCAACCGAGGCGCCTCGCGTAGGCTGGAGATCAGCGGGAAATGATATATCGAAGGCGTATCATCTCGATTTTTTGCTGAGCCATCTGCGTAAATCTGCGCGATCTGCGGGAAAAAACCTCCGAGATCACCTGGAGCAGGAAATACCCCGGACATAATTCCCGATGATGCCTATCGCCTCCGCCGATTCACTTCCGTTGAACCCGGTGATATCTTCGTAGCGAATGTTTTTTACGTATTCGTCCAGCAAGGGCCGGGACAATGGCAGATATGACCAATGCCATTTTTCCTCCTCGTAGCCGGTTCGGCCGCTGGCTTTGGAAGTGTAGGGCTGACAAAACCCGTATTCCGCCGCATGGGTCGTCAGCCATTCATAGATCCTCAAACCGTCGCCCGTTTCAAAATAGGAATTCTCCAGGCTGTTGAGATCCATATCGGTACCCCAATGGTGACGGGAACTACCGGGCATCGAACTGTATCGCAAAATGATCCTCGCGCGTTCTTCCGGGTTTATTACCGACGTCAGATTCTTCCCCTCCACCCGAACATGGCCGTTCCATTTGTTTTCCCAGATTTTTTTTTGGCTCTCAAAATTGCGTGTCGCCGAAATGATAATAAGCCGGATACCTTCTTTCTCTGCCGCATCGGCCATGGTGACAAACGCTTCATAGGTTTCCTTCCGGAGGTACCCTCCCAGGGCGGCCCCCGAAGTGTGCTCTGGCCGGAGCTTCGAAAATCGCACGTCCGAAGCAGGGTCAAATCTCCCCAGGAGATAGTCCGTATCAGGATCAGTAATCCCGACGATCAATAGTAAACACAGGGACAGAAATGTTTTCATACTTTCCTATCGTAACCTTACCTGTTGGAAACTACCTCCAGTACAATTTTCCAACGATTTCCGTCTTCCCGCTTCCAGATCCGGGCGTAGTTGGCCTGGACTTCATCGTCACCTTCGTTGGAATTTTTCCACGAAGCCGTGCCATACACGTAACCCAAATCTCCGGATGAAGCCATACCACCTTGAACCGGACTATAGCGAATGGTTGAACCTTCGCGCTCCACGACGGGCCGGGTGAGGGTTGGAATCGTCATTGGAATTTTACCCGTCCGGTAGAGCCGTGCTTCTCTGGATAAAGCCTGAACATGAGCCTTCGATCCACGATCACGAAGAGAAGCCAGAAATTCCCGTTCAATGTCAAGAATGGATCCTTCCCCTGGCCGGGGATCACTCCCATCGCCTGGATGCAAGGTCGAAGTCCGTAGGGGATGGCTTCCCGGATCATGAGGATGACGGATTCCAATGTCGAGGATGTTCTGGAACAATCCATTTGGATTCTTCTTCCATACCGACACGAAATGACCGTGGCCATCCGGGTTCTTATCGGTTCGATGGGTCCTGTACTCCCATGGTCCTGTAGTATATCCCAGGTCACCGCAGGCGGCGATATCGGCAAATTCCGGATCCCAGTCCAGCTTGCTGTCATCGACGGCGCGCTCCTCCCATCGTTTTTTTGCGTTGACCGGACCTTGTTCGAAGATCACGGCATCATCGCTAAGGTAGAGGAGAAAGGCCTTTCGGGTATTCTCTTTCCTGGCAATACCGGCAAAGGCACGCTCTGCATTCACCATGGCTTGAAGACCGGGATTCAAAAAATTCTGTGCCGGCAAACAAAAAGGGCATACCAGCAGGCTCAGTAGAATTCTTTTCACAACGGGTTGGGTTGTAACGTAAGGATAAACTTGCTTCCGATTCCGTATTCCGATACTACCGAAATAGTCCCTTGTATCCGTTCCGCTGCTTCTTTGGCGATATAGAGCCCCAGCCCGGAGCCCTTGGCGCTATGGGTGGCACGGAAGAACATATTGAAGATCCTGTCTTGCATTTCACTTTTGATTCCTTCCCCGTTGTCCTCTATCACGATCTTCACTCCTTCGGGGTCGGCTGTCGTGAAAATATGAATGACCGGCTCATGACCATGAAATTGTTTCTGAAACTTGATCGCGTTGGACAATAGATTATTCAAAATGATCTTGAGTCTCATCTTGTCGCTCCGGATCTCATTCACCGCGATTCCATTCATATCAATCCGGATGGATTGAAATCCCTCAACGTATCGCAAGTTCTCAAAAATCTCTGAAAATAATTCGCGAAGGTGAACAGGCTCAGCCGATACGTGCAGCCTTTTATTGCGTGAATAATCAAGGACCTCTCCAATGAACAGTTCAAGCCGCAGCACGCTCGTTTCGATCTTGGAAAAATAAATTTCTTTTTCGGCAAGGTCATTGCTCAATTTACTAATACCCACCAGGCCCCGGATCGACTTGAGGGGTGCGCTCAAATCGTGTGACGCGCTGTACACAAAATGATCCAATTCCGTATTGGCCTGTTCCAACTCCTTGTTTTTCAGATGTAGGTCTTCGTCGGCCTGCCGAAGATCGCTGATGACCCTTCCGGTGATGGCAGCAAAAACATAAAGAAGGCTATTGCCAATGTATACATTCACTAAACTCAAATCATTTAAATAGTGTAATTCAGAATGAGCGTGAAAAAGCAAGGGGAGCATGTAGGTAACAAAAAAGATATACAAGTTGGTAAGAATGGCCGCCTCAAATCCAAAACGAATAGCGGCATATAGCGATACCAGGCAGTAAACGAACCAAAACTTCTCAAAATCGAGCAGGAAGCTAAACCCCAGCAACACCACCAGAATCAAAGCGATCTCTACGAAAAAGATCAATGGTTTTGTTGAAAGAGTAAATTTCGGATGTGGAATAGGTTCCCTGGTGAGCGTAAGTCCCCGTGCCTGCATCCAGGAAGAACAAAAATAAAGAATGGGGATCGAAAGGCCCACGTTGGAAATGAATTCGCCCAAGCCCGTTTTTAAGAGGACGTCGAAAAAAAGATTGGCGGGACGGTCGCCCAGCATTAAAAAGATGGACTCCAGGAGCACTTTGTAAATAATCAAGGGAAACAAAATCACCTGCATCAGAAAGCGGATGAATTCTTTGGCATTGGGCACCCAAAAAGCTCCCTTCCTTAGATAGGCAAACAGGTACCAGGCCAGAAACGCATACGCTGTTTCTGGCAGTCCATACAAGGGCCAAAAATACCACTTGGACAATCCCCAGAGTCCGGCACTGAAAACGGCATTAAGGTAAAACGAAACCAATACCCGGGGACCCCACCAAAAGACGAGTACCAGGGCAATGGGTGTAGGGAAATAGAAGAAGGAAGAACCGGGGGATTGAATTTGAAACGCTAACGAGAGTTGCGTTGCCAAATGAAAAATGAAGAGGGGAGCAATCCATGTCCACCCTGGAAGTCTATTTTCGAATGAGTATGGTTTGAATTCCATTTCCTCTTCCTTTCTGTAAAATACGATCTTCCAGTAAAATACATACTTCGCAACGAAAAATGCGCATCCGTCGGCAATTTCAATTCTTACTCCCCGTGGGTCAGAGGGAAACGGCCGCTTCCCTGGTCATGTATTCCTCAACCGGCAGGCAACTGCAGACCAAATTCCTGTCTCCGTATGCATTGTCAATCCGGCTTACGGATGGCCAAAACTTCGCCTCTTTTACATAAGGCAGTGGGTAAGCCGCTTTTTGACGGCTGTAGGGCCTGTCCCAGGTATCGGCAGTAATGACGGCTGCGGTATGCGGAGCGTGCTTCAATACATTGTTGTCTTTGTCGGCTTTGCCCTCCTCCACTTCGCGGACCTCATTTCGTATTTCAATCAGCGCATCGCAGAATCGGTCCAGCTCTTCCTTTGGTTCACTTTCGGTTGGCTCGATCATCAGGGTGCCCGCTACCGGAAAGGAAACCGTAGGGGCATGAAAACCATAGTCCATCAGGCGTTTGGCGATATCTTCCACTTCCACGCCCGCCTTCTTGAAGTCGCGGCAGTCTACAATCATTTCGTGGGCACACCGTCCGTTGCTCCCGGCATATAGAATTTTATAGTGTCCCGATAATCTTTCTTTAATATAATTGGCGTTGAGTATGGCCAGCTTCGTGGCGTTCGTGAGCCCCTCACCTCCCATCATCGCGATATAGGCGTACGGAATGGCCAGAATGCTGGCACTCCCCCAAGGAGCGGCGGAAACGGCATGGATCGCTTTTTCACCTCCCGTCTTCACCAAAGGATGACCGGGCAAGAACGGTTTCAATTTATCATTGGTGCAAATCGGGCCCATTCCCGGGCCACCGCCGCCGTGCGGAATGCAGAACGTCTTGTGCAGGTTGAGGTGACACACATCCGCTCCGATGTTGGCCGGAGAGGTTAGTCCTACCTGGGCATTCATATTGGCGCCATCCATATAGACAAGTCCTCCGCAAGCGTGAATGGTATTACAGATGTCCACGATGGACTCTTCAAACACGCCATGCGTTGAAGGATAGGTTACCATCAAGGCCGCCAATTGAGTTTTGTATTGTTCCGCTTTTGCTTTCAAGTCGGCCACATCAATTTTACCTTCCTCATCTGACTTCACGATTACTACTTCCATACCAGCCATCACGGCACTGGCGGGATTTGTACCATGAGCCGACGCCGGGATCAAGGCAATATTTCTGTTGCTTTCATTTTTGCTTTGATGATAAGCACGAATGACCATCAGTCCGGCATATTCACCTTGTGCTCCACTATTCGGCTGCAGGGAAACTCCCGTAAAGCCGGTAATCTCCATTAACCAGTTTTCCAGGCGCGTGATCATCTCCCGGTAACCAATTGCCTGATCGGACGGCGCGAACGGATGCATTTGTCCCAGACCAGGCCAGGTCACCGGGATCATTTCGGAAGTTGCATTCAGCTTCATGGTACAGGAACCCAATGAGATCATGGAGTGAACCATGGAAAGGTCCTTGTTTTCCAGTCGCTTGATATACCGCAGCATCTCGTGCTCGGAATGATGTGTGTTAAATACCGGATGCGTGAGGTAAGAACTTTTTCTGACCAGCGAACCGGGCCAGGATAGATTTTCATCCCCGGCACCGGCGGACAAACCCGGGTCCTTTCCTTTCACTACGGTGGCAAATACATGGAGAATGATCTTGAGTTCGTTGAGCGAAGTAGTTTCATCCACCGAAATCCCAACATGATCATCTTCAAAGTAGCGAAAGTTCAATCCCGCCTTCACGGCCTCACCCTTGATGGCCTGGCTGTCTTTGGTGGCGAACTTTAGTGTATCAAAATAATTTTCATTCACTTGCCTGATGCCCAGTGCCTGTACCCCACGCTCAAGCGCTTTTGCAAGTCCATGGATCCTTCCTGCGATTTTCTTCAGCCCCTCCGGACCGTGATACACAGCATACATTCCCGCCATCACCGACAGCAGGACCTGGGCCGTGCAAATGTTGGACGTTGCTTTTTCCCTGCGAATGTGTTGCTCCCGGGTCTGCAAGGCCATGCGATAGCCGGGATGCCCTTGTGCATCCACGGACGCTCCGATGATGCGTCCCGGCATTTGCCGCTTATACTCATCTTTGGTGGCAAAGAATGCGGCATGAGGACCGCCGAAACCCATAGGCACTCCAAAACGCTGGCTTGAACCGACAACTACATCCGCCCCCATTTCCCCCGGTGATTTCACCAGGAGCAAACTCATCAGGTCTGTCCCCATCACGACGGCCACCTCTTTATCATGAGCAGCTGCAATCAGCGGACTGTAATCCCTGATCGCACCATTATTATCCGGGTTCTGCAGGTATACTCCGAACAAGCGGGGATCCGATACATCCAGTTTTTTACTATCGCCGATAATCAGTTCGACGCCAATGGGCGCGGTGCGGGTGATCAACACATCGATCGTTTGAGGAAAAACGTGCTGGTCAACAAAGAACCGGACAGCGTTTCTCTTATTTGCCTTTCGGGATGCATAAAGCAAGTGCACCGCTTCCGCCGCTGCCGTTCCTTCATCCAGCAAGGAAGCATTCGCTATTTCCATACCGGCGAGGTCGATCACCATGGTTTGAAAATTAATTAATGCTTCAAGCCGGCCTTGTGCAATTTCGGCCTGGTACGGGGTGTAGGCAGTATACCATCCCGGGTTTTCAAGGATGTTCCTTAAAATCACCCCCGGGGTGATCGTGTCGTAGTATCCGGTTCCGATAAAAGACTTGAGGACTTTATTCCTGGAAACAATAGCTTTGAAGTCGTTCAAAAATTCGAACTCGGACTGGGCGGCAGGCAGGTTCAATGCTTTTTTAAGACGGATGTTCGCAGGGATGGTTTGATCCACCAGTTCCTCCATGGATTTCGCTTTCACCACCCTTAGCATTTCTTTGATTTGGTGGTCATCCGGAGCGTTGTGCCTGGATTCAAATTTTTCCCGATAGCTGAGATCGACTTTCATAACTCAATATTCTAGGGTTGACACCCGGTTTTATGGAATTCTTAACAATTGACGTTGCCACGCAATCCATTCAATAACAAAAACCAGTGGCGTTCTGCCCAGGGACTGCACTATTTTTTTAGAAGCGCTCAAATTGCGAGAAGAAAAAGTCGCCTTCGATGTTGGCATTCTCATCTGAATCGGAACCATGAACTGCATTGGCATCGATCGACTTGGCAAATAAGGCGCGGATGGTGCCGGGGGCAGCTTTCTTCGGATCCGTGGCCCCGATCAGTTTACGGAAATCCTCTACCGCATTTTCCTTTTCCAAAATCATCGGAACGATCGGGCCGGACGACATATAGGAACAAAGTTCACTGTAAAAAGAGCGGTCTTTGTGAATGACATAAAACTTGCCAGCCAGGGCAGGACTCAATTGGACCTTTTTAATTGCCACGACGGAAAAGCCGGCCCCCTCAATCATTTTGGTGATGGATCCCGTGTGGCCTGCCGCTACCGCGTCGGGTTTAATCATAGTAAAGGTTCTGTTGGTCGCCATTTCTACTGAATTATCGTGTTTGGAGTTAATTTTAACGGCCGCAAAACTATTAAAAGATTCTGGTTTCTCCGCGGAGCCCTTCGGCAGGTCAATGGGCATTCCGTCAGAATTTTCCGGGCGGACAACAAGAATCAGTATTCCGGCCTATAAATCGTAACTATTTGTATTTTTGCCCCTCCCATGGAAAATCTGCAAGCGTTCAAAGCTTTTATCAGTCGACCCCGAAAAGCGGTAATTATTACCCATTTTAAGCCAGATGCCGATGCCCTTGGCTCTTCCCTGGGTCTGGCTGGTTTCCTGAAGAAGAAAGGGCACAAGGTCCAAGTTATTACACCGAGCGATTATCCCGGTTTTCTGGCCTGGATGCCGGGCAACGAAGACGTACTTGCGCTTTCCAAAGAATCGAATGATCTTGAAAAAAAGGCAGCTGAGTTGATTGCCAAGGCCAATGTTATTTTCTGCCTGGATTTCTCAGGGCTGGCCAGAATCAATCAATTGGGTGACATGGTAAAGAAATCGAAGGCCAAAAAAGTACTGATCGATCACCACCTCGATCCCGAAAAATTTGCCGATTTCATACAATGGGATGAGCTTTCTGCCTCCACTTCCGGGTTGGTCTTTGAACTGATCAAGGAATTAGATGAAGAATCGCAGGTCGACGAAGGTATTGCGAATTGCCTTTATGCCGGCCTGATGACCGATACGGGAGGATTCCGGCATAACAATACGACGCAAAAGGAATTTCTGATGGCTTCTGAATTGGTCGGCATGGGCGCCAATCCGAGCGAGGTTGCCCGGCTCATTTATGATAACTCCACCGTGGAACGTCTTCGGATGACCGGCTACGTGTTGAGTGAGAAACTTCAGGTTCTTCCTGAATACCGGACGGCCTACATGACCATCAGTTCGGCAGAATTGAAAAAATTTGGTTCGCAAACAGGCGATACAGAAGGGCTGGTGAATTACGGCCTTTCCATCAGCGGCATCAGGCTGGCCGTTTTGATGTACGACCGGAAAGAAGAGATCAAGCTATCCTTCCGGTCGATCGGCAATTTTTCTGTCAATGAGTTCGCACGAAAACATTTTGAAGGAGGAGGACATAAGAACGCCTCCGGCGGATCTTCCCGGTTATCACTCGAACAAACACTGAAAAAATTTTTAGCCTTGTTGCCTGAATACCGGGAACAACTAAATCAACTTTAATTTTACACTCACTCTAACTTCACTTTTAATTTTATTCGGATGAAAAAATCAAACATGCTGACCGGAATCGCGTTGCTGTTGTGCTGGTCGTGTTCCAATGTAAAAGAAACGCCAAAAGGATTTCCCTATACGGTCGTAAGAAAAGGAGACGGTATCCTTGCCAAACCCGGCCAGTTCCTGGTCATGAGCATGGTATTCAAAGATGGAAAGGATTCCGTTTGGAATGATTCCCGGAAAGGCGACCCCATGATCGTGATGATCCAGGATACGGCAGCGGTTAAAATGGAAGACGGCATTGATGAGATCTTTCGTATGCTTTCCAAGGGCGATAGCATTAATTTCAAAATACAATCTAAGGTGTTGTTTGAAAAAACATTCCGGCAACCCCTGCCCCCAAAGATCGATCCTAAAAGTGAATTTGAATTTACAATGGGGGTAAGCAATGTTTATGACCGTGAACAAGTGATGAAAATGCAGGAACAGCTCGTTGCCAAACAAAATGAAAAATTCCTGATCGAACAAAAGGAACAACTGCAAAAAGACATTTTGATCATCGACCAGTATTTGAAAGCCAAAGGGATTGCTGCCTTACCGGATAGTTCCGGTCTGCGGTACGTCATCACCCAAGCGGGCAAGGGGCGAAAACCACTTGCTACCGACACCGTTGTCGTACAGTACAGCGGGAAATTGATGGAAAACGGCGCCGAATTTGATAAATCGACCAAACCGGTTACGTTTCAGCTCGCCAGTCTGATAAAGGGTTGGCAAATCGGTTTTCCGCTATTGAATGAGGGCGCAAAGGCAACACTTTATGTCCCTTCCGTCCTCGCCTATGGCCGTAAGGGATATCCCCCGCGGATTCCGGAGAATGCGAATTTGGTTTTTGATGTGGAACTGGTTAGAATAAAAAAGTAACATGAAAAGGATTTTCCCCTTTGTTGCCGTCGTCGTGTCCTGCTGTGTCGTCTCCTGCAACAAACACACAGAATTGGATTTCAACGCCCAACTTCAAAAAGATATCGCCACGATCGATGCCTACTTAGCCAGCCACAATATCAATGCTACGCAGGACCCGAGCGGCATCCGTTATGTGATCACTTCTGTGGGAACCGGTTTAAAACCCACCGTGGACGCAACGATTAGTGTGAAATACACGGGGCGGTTTTTACCCTCCCTGGACATTTTCGATCAGCCCACCACTGGAGTTGATCTGGATTTAAGTAAACTCATCGATGGATGGAAGATTGCTATTCCCTTAATGACCAAGGGGAGCCTGTTTACACTTTATATACCTTCTGGCTTGGCCTATGGAAGTGCCGGTGCCAACGGCATTGTATCGGCAAATGCGAATGTGATGTATCAGATTGAGTTACTGGACGATGACGCCCGTCTTGCAGCCGACGTGGCGACTATCGATGCGTTCTTGCTCGATTCCCTCCATACGAATCCCGACTCGATACACAAAGATCCGAGCGGCTTACGGTACGTCTTCGCGCTGAAAGGAACCGGCCCCAGGGCCATATCGACCAGTACCGTTATCGTAAAGTATACCGGGAAAATGCTGCCTTCACAAAAAGTTTTTACCTCGGCGTCTGAACAATCAACGGCCTCGCAGTTGCCCCTGTCCAGCCTTATTCGCGGCTGGCAGATCGGTATACCCCTGATCCCGGAAGGTAGCCAGGTCACCTTCTATTTTCCTTCCAGTTTGGCGTTCGGTTCAACCGGTAGACCGGACGATGCTATTGTTATTCCGCCCAATACCAATATTATCTTCGATATCAATTTGATTTCCGCGAATTAGACAATGACCATTTGTTTTGCAACCAACAACCGGCATAAGCTGGAAGAAGTGCAAAGTCTTCTGGGAGACAGTTTTAAGTTGGTCACGCTGAACGATATTGGATGCGAAGAAGAATTGCGGGAAGACCAGAACACAATAGAAGGTAATTCCCTTCAAAAGGCAGCGTACATAGCTACCCGGTACCACCTTCCCACCCTGGCAGACGACTCGGGGCTGGTAGTCGAGATATTGCATGGTGATCCCGGTGTGAACTCCGCACACTATGCGGGACCTCAGCGCCGTGACGAGGACAATATAACCCTGCTGCTGAAAAACATGGAGAGCGTCACCAATCGAAAGGCACACTTCAAAACGATCATCACGTGGATCGACGGCGCCGAAATAAATCAATTTGAAGGCGTTGTGAACGGGACCGTCCTTAGAGAAAAAAGGGGTACGGGTGGATTTGGTTACGATCCCGTTTTCCTGCCCGATGGCTTTACAAAAACGTTTGCCGAAATGAGTGGCCTGGAAAAGAATAAAATCAGTCATCGGGCTATTGCCATCAAAAAGTGGGTGGATTTCTTAAGGTTGAAAAACCCTGTTTCTTCAGGTCATGAATAAACCCCTGACCATCGGCATTACCGGCGGCAGTGGTTCTGGCAAAACCCATTTTCTTCAAGGCTTGTCTTCCCATTTTAAACCGGAGGAGATCACCTTTATCTCGCAGGACAATTACTACAAGCCGCGGGATCTGCAACCCAGCGATGAGCGGGGTGTAACAAACTTCGATCTTCCGGATTCCATTGACCATCGCGCCTTTCACGCTGACCTGCTCAAATTGAAATCCGGCCAGGACGTGTTAAAAAAAGAATATACGTTCAACAATCCGCTGGCCGAACCAAAAATGCTGAAGTTCAAATCCGCTCCCATCATCGTGGTGGAAGGATTGTTCATTCAATACTTTAAAGAAATTGAGGAGGAATTGGATCTCAAGCTGTTTATTGAAGCCAAAGATCATGTAAAACTGGGCCGCCGGATCAAGCGCGATCAGAAGGAAAGAGGGTATGACATGGACGATGTGCTGTACCGCTATGAATATCATGTCATGCCTGTGTATGAACGTCTGATCAAACCCCTCCAACACAATGCCGACCTGGTCATTCCAAACAACGATCATTTCGACCGGGCGCTGGCCGTCGTGGTCTGCTTTCTAAAGGCTCGGCTTCAGGGAGTTGCATATTGATTTCTAATCCCTACTTTTGTACGCCTTTCCAGGGTCGTGCAGATGAAAAAGCCTCTTTTCAGAATGCTTCTTATGATTGCAGGTGTCTTAACCGTTGTGGTTATCCTCCTGGCGCAGTCCGTCTATTTCCCCGCTGAGAAGGATCTTGCGCCAGCCAAGGCAAAGCAAAAGTCCGAGCACGTTCCGGGCACCGCCATGATCCAGGCTCCGGCCGATGTCGTGCCAAGCCCTTCTGTTCAACTCGACGAAATTTCCCCTACTCCACTAAAGACCTCCACGCCGGCAGAAAAAGATATCAATCCCTTTTTTCCAATCACCCGGATTTTCACACCCTACTTTAAGATCTTGTTCCGGGCCATCATTTCGCCCAACGCTCCATAATCCAGCCGTCGTTTTCATCCCGCCGCGGGCAGGAGTTCTCTCTTTTTTTCTGTTTAACCTTCTATTAACGTTATTGATTTTATGAGCAACAAAGGAGTCATTGTCGTTTTGACGATCATCATTACCGCACTGTGTTTATTCTATTTATCCTTCACGTTCGTCGCCCAGCGGATTCAGCAGCAGGCGATTGACCAGGCTACCGACAAAAGCGGAACCATTGACCTAAGTAAAAAACAAGCTTACCTCGATTCGGTATGGAACCAACCCGTCTACGATCTTTTCTGGAAAAACTATACATACCATGAAGTAAAAGACAATGAATTGAGTCTGGGTCTCGACCTGCAGGGCGGCATGCACGTCGTACTCGAAATTTCCCCTGCCGACATTCTCAAAGGCCTGAGCAGCAATAGCCAGGATCCAGCCTTCCTTGCCGCACTACAGAAAGCCGGAAAAATGGCAAACGCCAGTCCGGAAACCTTTGCTTCACTTTTTGCCAAAGCGTATAAGGAGGCCAATCCCGACAGGAAACTGGCGCCCCTGTTTGCTTCTTCTACCACCAAAGACAGAGTAAGCTTTTCTGATACGGATGATGCCGTCGTCAAATTCCTGAATACGGAAATCAAAGGCGCCATTGATCGTTCCTATACTATTATTAAAACACGGATCAGCCAGTTTGGTACATCCGAACCCAGCGTTCAACAACTGCAGGGAGGATGGATCCAAATAGAAATTCCCGGCGCCGACAACCCCCAGCGTGTGCGGAAACTTTTGCAAGGAGTTGCCAGGCTCGAATTCTGGGAAATCGTAGAACCCAACGATCCTCAACTCAACCAGGCGTTGAGGGGCATTAATCAAATGCTCGTGAACGAACAAAATGAAAAGAAGAAGGCCGCCCTCGCGACAGCAGAAAAACCGGGAGACTTGACTCAACAACTTTCAAAAGGTGCCGTCAAGGGTGACACGGTCAAATCACAGCTTGAAAAAGCATTAAGCGCCGCTAAGGACAGCACCGGCGGCTCGCTTGATTCATTGACAAGAGCAACCTTATCGCCGTTGTTCTCCTTAATGAACCCTCAAATCCCGTTCCTGTATGCGGTCAAAGATACGGCCGAAGTCAACCGTCTGCTCCGGCGGGCGGATGTAAAGGCGTTGTTTCCCCGGACGATCGGTTATTTGTGGGATGTCAAGCCCGAGCCCAAACAAACTCCCGGTATAGAAGATATTCAACTTAACTTTATCAACCTCGGACGGAACGGAAAGCCCTTGCTCACCGGCGAAGTCATCAATGACGCCCGGATGGAATTCGACCAATTTGCAAGACCAGCCGTAAGTATGACGATGAACGGGTCGGGATCACGGGCGTGGGCAAAAATTACAGCCGCCCAGGCCGCCAAACAGCCGCAGGGTCGCGTTGCCATTGTCCTGGATAATTACGTTTATACGGCCCCCACGGTGCAAGGCGAAATACCCAACGGAAACTCCCAGATCACCGGAAGTTTCACTACGGAGGAAGCAAAAGACCTGGCCCTGGTACTGAAAGCCGGATCGCTGCCTGCGCCAACCAAAATTGTAGAGGAAGGAATTATTGGTCCGACACTGGGCCAGACTGCAAAAAACCAGGGGCTGCTCTCGATGGCCTGTGGTCTCTTCATTGTTGCGCTCTTTGTCGTGGTCTATTATACCAAAGGAGGCTGGGTGGCCAACATTGCGTTGCTGTTTAACATCTTTTTCATCCTGGGCATCCTGGCGCAGTTCAACGCATCCCTTACCCTACCCGGTATTGCCGGTATCGTGCTCACGATGGGCATGGCCATTGATGCCAACGTGTTGATCTACGAACGGATCAAAGAGGAACTTCGCCATGGAAGAAAATTGCGCGAAGCGATAAAGACCGGATATTCAAAAGCCTTTGCTACTATCCTCGACTCCAATGTCACCACGTTTTTGACCGCGCTCGCTCTTTTCATTTTCGGCCAGGGTCCCATACGTGGATTCGCGACGGTGTTAATGGTCGGTATCGCCACTTCCTTCTTTTCTTCGATCTATATCTCTCACGTCATCATTGACTGGATCGTGCGGAAGGGAGATGAGACCCGGATGTCTTTTAACAGCTTCTTATCGAATATGGTCAGCCACCGGAGAAATTTCGACTTCGTCGGCATGAGAAAAATCAATTATATCATTTCCGTTTCCGCCATCGTCATCGGGTTCGCCGTTATCGCGGTCCAGGGATTAAACTTTGGCGTGGATTTCAAGGGAGGGCGCTCCTACCTCGTGAGTTTCAGCAAGCCGGTTTCTACGACCGATATGAAAGTGGCGCTCACGGAAAGCTTTGGAAATACGAGTACGGAAGTAAAAAATTATGGCACCAACGATATCGTCAAAATCACGACACCTTACCTGATCGACGACCAATCCGAAGAGGCCGACAATAAAGTAAGGGAATCGCTCATCACCGGGTTGGAAAAATTCACCGGTCTGAAGCATGCCGAACAGGAATCAAAACTGGATGCCAGTCATTTTACGATTTCAAGTTCCACCAAGGTGGGGCCGACGGTTGCGAGCGACATAAAAAATTCGGCCTTTAAGGCGAGTTTCTTTTCGGTCATTGCCATTTTTCTATGGATTCTGATCCGTTTTAGAAAATGGCAATACAGTGCCGGCGCTATCGTTGCGACGCTGCACGACTCCCTGTTTGTATTTTCTGCTTTTGCGGTAGCACACGTTTTGGGATTGTCTTTTGAGGTCGACCAGGTTTTTGTTGCCGCCATCCTTACGGTGATCGGCTATTCGTTGAACGATACGGTGATCATCTTTGACCGGATCCGGGAGTACCTTCATTTGGGTACGTCGCACGATCGGGCCAAAATTTTTAATGATGCCATTAACAGCACCCTGAGCCGTACCCTGATCACTTCGGGGACGACGTTAACCGTGGTCATTGTGTTGCTGATTTTTGGAGGAGAAGTTTTGCGTGGATTCTCTTTTGCGTTGCTGGTGGGGATCGTGATTGGTACGTATTCGTCCATTTTCATCGCGGCCCCCATTGTTCTCGACTTTGACAGGAAACCGGAACCGGCAAAGAAACCGGAGCTCCCAAAGAAAGTGATGGCGTGAACCGGAATATTTAATCTAACTTTATAAGTGGCAACGATTCTATCCTTTCCGGATATCTTCAATCCCGAATCCATTATTCGCTATGGGGGAATCACCCTCCTGCTGGTCATCATCTTCATGGAGACGGGGGTATTCTTTGGATTCTTCCTGCCGGGGGATTCGTTGGTCTTCGTAGCCGGGCTATTGAGCGGCACCGAATATTTAGACATCAACATCCTCCTGCTATGGCCGCTCCTGATTGCCTGCGCTGCCACAGGGTCCATGCTGGGGTACTGGTTTGGCAGCCGGGCTGGAAATTACCTGGCCCAGCGGAAGGAGAATTTCTTTTACAAGAAGAGATACCTGGACATGACCCGGGGCTTTTACGACCAGTACGGGATGTGGGCCTTTATTCTGGGGCGGTTTTTACCCATCATAAGAACATTTGTCCCGATCTTTGCGGGATTAGCACACATTAATTATAATAAATTCATTTTGTTTAATATAATTGGGGCAACAATCTGGATTTCAACGATGTTATTTGCCGGTTACGGACTTGGAAATATGTTTCCGACCCTGACCGATCATCTTGAAGCGATTGTTGCCGGGATGATTGTTTTGACGGCAATCCCTGTTTTGGTGGCTTGGCGTAGGCAAAAGAGATTGTTTAAGGGGCAGGGGTAAAAATATAGGCCTACCAGGGCCATTGTGATTTTGAAATTCTGTGTATTTTTATCTCCCCAAAAAATACTGTTTATTGACTTTTTTGTGACTTTTAAACCCTTAATCAATTATTATATAACATTTACCCTAGACCTATGAAAAATCCAAAACAATCAAGTTCCGGTTCATTAGGAGAAAGTCTTAAATCGGTATTTGCAGCAGTAGTGATCCCATTGGAAATTGTTATTGCGTACCTCATTTTCTATCTCGTATTGGGCGATCCCAGCCATTTCCAGGGGGGTGACAATACAGGCCATCCGCTGCCCGGCGATTATTTTGGTGTTGTATACAGGGGAGGGCCCATCGTTGGGTTCTTGATTGCATTGGCCATGATGGTCATTACGTTTTCAATTGAGCGCTATTTCACGATCAGCAGCGCCAAAGGCAAAGGCAGTGTCGAAAAATTTGTACGGAAAATCAAGGCCCTGGTGGAATCGAATAATATTGACCAGGCTATGGCCGAGTGCGACCGTCAAAAAGGATCGGTTGCCAATGTGGTAAAGGCGGGTCTTTCCAAATACGCAGAACTTACCAAGAGCAGCAACATTGAAATCGATAAGCGTGTTCAGATCATCCAAAAGGACATTGAAGAAACGACGCAGCTTGAAATGCCCATGTTACAGAAGAACCTGGTGATCATTGCCACCATCGCCTCCATAGCAACCCTGATGGGATTGTTGGGTACGGTAATGGGTATGATCCGGGCCTTTGCCGCGTTGGCCCAAGCCGGCTCCCCGGATGCAGTAGCCCTGGCAAACGGTATTTCTGAAGCCTTGATCAATACCGCTCTCGGTATCGGTACTTCGGCTGTCGCTATTATTTTATACAATTATTTTACCAGTGCTATTGATTCGCTTACCTATGGTATCGATGAGGCGGGCTTCAGTATTATTCAAAATTTCTCAACCCAGGCTAAATCCTGATTTAACCGAAATTTTAACGTTATGTCAAAGGTAAGACCACACAGAGCTACACCGTCACTCGACATGACCCCCATGGTTGATCTGGCGTTCCTCCTGGTTACGTTTTTCATGCTCACCACGAAGTTTGCGGCCGAAGAGCCCGTTCCTGTGGATACGCCATCCTCGACATCGACGATCAAGATCCCGGACACGAACATCCTAACGATCATGGTTTCCAAGGACGGCCTTGTTTTTTTTAACATGGACGGCCAATACAATCGCGCCGCCGTATTGCAGAAAATGGGCACAAAGTATGGGGTTGAGTTTGACCAAACCGAGCAGCATTCCTTCGCTGTCATGGGAGCAAGCGTTGGGCTACCCATCGGGAGCATGAAACAGTTTCTGGACATGAGTCCGGAGGATCGAAAGCTGGTAAAACAAACGGGGATTCCCATCGACTCCCTGCACAATGAACTGGCGGACTGGGTCCTGGAGTCCAGGTTAAGCAATCGCATGTTGCGGATTGCCATCAAAGGGGACAGGGATGCCGACTTTCCGACCGTCAAGAAAGTCATTAAAACGCTGATCGACAGAAAGGTGAACCGGTTTAACCTGATCACCAACGAGGAAAAAGAATCTTCCTGATTGCATTTTATTAATAACATTTAAACACAGAAGCACATGGCAGAAATAACGCAAGGCGGCGGCGGTGGTAAAAAGGGAGGAAAGATCAGAAGTAAGAAAACCTCTACCCGGATCGACATGACCCCCATGGTGGATTTAGCATTCCTTTTGCTCACCTTCTTTGTGATGACCACCACCCTGAACAAGCCCCAGACAATGGAAATCACGATGCCGGAGGAGGACGAAAAGGAGCCACCCAAGGTGAATGAAAAGCACGTTTTGACTTTGGTCATGGGAAAAAACGATAAGATTTTCTGGTATATCGGAATCACCGACCCGGAAGTCAAAGTGACCAATTTTTCACACACCGGCATCCGCAAGCTATTGCTGGAAAAGAAAAGGGATATCCCAAAATTGATTGTATTGATCAAGTCGCTGGATGAATCCAAATACAAGAACATGGTGGACATTCTGGATGAAATGGCTATCAATAGCATTCAGCGATCTGCTATTGTAGATGTGACCCCGGTTGACAAGGAATTAATCAAAGACATACAGATATGAAAACGGAAGGAACTATTCCCTCTCCCGCTAAGTGGGAGGATATTGTGTTTGAGAACCGCAATAAGGAATACGGAGCGTATTTTATCCGGAAGATCTATAACAAACATGTGATCATGGCCTCCGCCATCATGTTGTTGCTGGCCGTGCTGGTGATTGCCGGTCCGACCCTGGCCGAATTATTTCGCTCCAAGGACGCGGACCACGACACGAAGAAAGATTTGAGCAGGATTGTAACGCTGGACCAACCCCCTCCAATCATGCCCAACACACCGCCACCGCCCCGGGTGGAAGTACCCCCTCCCGTTAAGACCCTGAAGTATGTTGCTCCTAAAGTAACCAAGGAAGAAGTCGTCGAGGAGGAGATTCCGACCATTGAAGAAATCAAGAAAGTTGAAGTAAGTACGGAAACGACCGAAGGTCCGGAGACCGTTGTCTTTGAGGAGCCCGTTAAAGAGGTGGTAGACAACGGAGACGACCAGATTTACACCGTCGTTGAGCAGCAGCCTGAATTCCCGGGTGGCATGGAGGCGATGATGAAATTCATTCAAAAAAATATGAAGTACCCCGCGCAAGCCCGGAGAATGGGTACCGAAGGCCGGGTGTTTATTGGATTTGTCGTCAATCTCGACGGTCACATCACGGACGTAGCTCCAATTAAGGGGATTAGCGTGGATTGTGATAAAGAAGCAGCCCGTGTGATCAGCATGATGCCACCATGGAAGCCCGGCAAACAAAACGGCAGAGCGGTACGCGTTCGGTTCGTCCTCCCGGTCAACTTTAAGCTGGCCGATTAGTCAGAATTTTCCCCGACGAGTGTCGGGGCAGGCACAATTTCAGAATAACGAATAAGGAGCATTTTCAGAATAAAGAGCGGATATGAAAACAGGATCGGAATATAAATGGCCGACCTTCCAGGTGATTCTGAAATACTTCCAGGGGTTCATGGCCCTCGTGTATGTCTGTCTGGGCATCGCTATTCTATGGAAGTCTGAGCAGCTCTTCCACATTCCGGAGACGTATTCGATTCCTTTGGGGACGATCCTGGTGGCCTACGGCATTATCCGGGGTTATCGGATTTATCAAAGAAACTCGCTAGGATAAAGGATCATGGGCGCCAAAGCACATTTCCTGTTCATGGTGAGCATGGCCTTTCTTTTTAGTGGTTGTGTGGAGCGGGATAAAAAGGGAAATATCCTGGATAATCCCACTTCCGGATCGATCAAAATCGCTGTTGACGAATCGCTGAGACCCTTGCTGGAAGCCGAAGTGGACACGTTTCAAGGCACGTACCATTACGCCTTCATCCATGCCGATTATACCTCGGAGGCCGAAGCCATGGACCGGCTCCTGAAGGACAGCGTGCGATTGGCCGTCGTTACCCGGAAGTTGACCAACGAGGAGATGCAGGTATTCAATCAGGCAAAAATAATCCCGGAACAGGTAAAGGTTGCCAAGGACGGAGTAGCAATCATTCTCAACCGAAACAATTCCGACAGTGTTTTTCAATTCTCACAGCTTCAGTCCATCGTTGAAGGTAAAGTTTCGCAATGGAAACAAATCAACCCCGCCAGTACCCTTTCCAACATCGAGGTCGTTTTTGATCATCCTCAATCCGGGATCATTCGGTTTATAAACGACTCCGTTACGCGGGTGGAAAAACTGCCTGCCTATTTCTATGGGGTCAGCAGCAACGCCTCCGTAATTGACTATGTGTCGAAGAAACCAAATGCCATCGGGCTGATCGGCGCCTGCTGGATAAGTGACCATGATGATGCAACGGTCAACCGCTTTCTGAACACCATCCGGGTGGCCCGAATCGGCAGGGACGATAAGGCGGTTCAGCCCTACCAGGCTTACATCGACAATGGCCAGTATCCTCTTCGCCGGGATGTGTACATCATCAGCCGCGAATATCGAACAGGGCTTGGAACCGGATTTATTTCCTTTGTGGCGGGCGATAAGGGCCAGCGGATTGTGTTGAAATCGGGCATGGTTCCTGCTACTATGCCGATAAGGACCGTTCAGATCCATAGAAATCGGTAAAAATCAATTATTATTGTTGTTTAATTCGAGTGTATATGAGAAGAATGACTAGCCTAAGGCCCAATGGAATTATCCCAGGAGGGGCGCTTTCCTATTCCTTAACTTTGCTACTGACCTGTTTCGGCATGTTTGCACAGAGTCAGGTCCCTATTAATCCAATTGTTCCAAAAGCACTGTACCTGATTGAAACGGAGCAGATGAAGAAGGCACTGGCAGACCTGGAGCAAGCCATCGGCGCAAATCCAACGGATGCCGCATTGCACTATTACCTGGGATATGCCTTCCTGAAAGCGAATGAGCGCTCCAGGGCCCTTGCTGCATTCGAAAAGGGAATTCAGACGAACGATAAGGAGCTGCTTAATTACGCGGGGAAGGGCTGGGTAAGCCTGTTGGAAGGCAAAGTGGATGACGCCAGGCTCCAATTTGAAAAGGCAGGGGTTGCTAAATCCAGGAACGCCGAAGTTCTGAAAGCGGTTGCCGAAGCCTATCTGATCGATAATAAATATTCAGTTGATGCCATGACGGTACTCAACCGGGCTAAGTCGGCGGCCAGCTCCGACCCGGAGGTTCAACTATTGTTTGGGGATGCCTATCTGCTTCAGAATAACGGTGGTCTTTCGGTCACCAGCTACGAGCGGGCTGCAACGCTCCGGCCCACGATGGCAAAACCCTATTACAAAATCGGGCTTGTTTATGAACGCTCCAAAAACAATGAACTTGCTCTGGAGAATTTCACCAAAGCAACAACGATCGATCCCCGCTATACTTTAGCGTACAAGGAACTGGGTGAAGTGTATTACCTGATGAATAACGCAGAGAAAGCGTTGAAGGCCTATGAAATGTATCTTTCCCTCACCGAAAAACCGGAAGCCGGCCAATTGCAACTCGCCTTCATCCTGTCCCTCGGCAAAGACTATAAAAGGGCCAATGAAGTTTTTAAAAAGATTGCGGATGCCCCCGATGTAAAGGTGGTAACACTGCGCTTCTATGCCAATTCCCTATACGAAGCCGGGGACTTTACAAAAAGCCGGGAAGTTTTTGAAAAATACTTTTCCAAAGCAAAGCCGGAAGACTTAGTAGCCAAGGATTTTGAAGATTATGGCAAAGCCTTATTGAAACTAAAGCAGGATTCTCTCGGTGTTATAGCGCTTCAAAAGAGTTTATCCATCAATCCGGAACAACAGGAAATTTTGCAACTGGTCGGCGATACGTATTTTAAAAACAAAAAATTCCCACAGGCGATCGAGGCGTACAAAAAATTGATGAGCAAGCGCAAAGACCCGAAGTCCCTGGATTTCTTTTCGATCGGTCGCTCTTATTACTTTAATAATCAATTTGTCGAGGCCGACTCTGCGTTTAGTAAGCTGATCAGCATGCAGCCCGAAATGACCGTGGGGTATATCTGGGAAGCCAATACAAAGGCGCAAATGGATCCTGAATCGGAACAAGGATTGGCCAAACCCTACTTTGAAAAAGTGCTTGAAAAAGGTTCGACCAACCCCGAAAAGAACAAGAAAGACCTGATCAACGCCTACAAATATCTGGCGTACTACTCCTATCTGAAAAAAGATTATACGACAGCGAAATCCAATTATGAAAAATGGCTGACCCTTGCACCTGGTGATAAAGACGCGCAAGACGCCCTGGATATCCTGAACAAGCCGGCGCCTCAACAACCGCAGCCAAAGAAATAGCATTTTTAATATGAACATCGTCCCGACTCGTCGGGACGATTTATTTTCTGCCGATGCTGTCCGGGCCGACGCGCCGGGAATGACAGCGCGTGCAAAAAATAATTGTTACCTTGCTTCGTTATACCCTCATGAACATGATTCTACAAATCACTGAAACCCCGTCAGAATTATCCATCGCTGCCCTGCTCATGAAAGGCGGGATCGTTATGGTTCCCATCGTACTCCTCTCCCTTGCTACCTTCTATCTTTTGATTGAGCGCTATCTCTATATTCGCTCGGCTACGAAAGGCAGAAAAGACCTGATGTCTCACATCACCCGGTTCTTGCACCATGGCGACATCAAATCGGCCAAGCTTTATGCCGACCAGGATTCCTCGGCTACAGGAAAAATCATTCTGAGCGGACTGGAACACGTTGGCAAGCCGATCAAGGAAATTGAAACGATGATGGAGTCGGCGACGAACATTGAAATTGCCGAAATGGAAAAAAACATGGGTTACCTCGGTATCATTGCCGGGATCGCTCCCATGCTGGGTTTCATCGGCACGATTTCGGGTATTATCCGTATTTTTTATAACATTTCTCTTTCCGATAACATCAGCATCGGGATCATTGCCGGCGGGTTATATGAAAAGATGATTACCAGCGGGTCCGGTCTGATCGTGGGGGTTATTGCTTACACCGCGTACCATTTTTTACAACAAAAGGTCAGCCGGTTTTCGTTGCGGATACAAAAAGATGTTTTCGAGTTCATGCGTTCCATCCTGAGCCCTGCGTCATGAAGCTGAAGCGTCAACATGCGTTCCGGGCTGAAGTAGCAACCTCTTCGCTCAACGACATCATGTTCTTTTTGCTCCTGTTTTTTTTGATCATTTCCACGGTAACCAATCCCAATGTGATCAAGGTCCTGCTGCCCAAATCGAAATCCGGCCAGACCCTGAACAAACAAAGTATTTCGCTTACGGTGACCTCAACGAAGCAGTATTTCATCAACCAGCACGAAGTCCCTTTTGCGAGACTCGAACAAGAACTATTAAAAGCATGTCAGGGGATCACCGAGCCAACCATCGTGCTTCATTTACCCAAGAACCTGACCATTCAGGACCTCGTCGATGTGATGCAGATTGGAGCCAAACATAAGGTGAAGATGGTGTTGGCGACCAGTACAAAGTAGAGAATTGTTTCCCGCAGGTTTACGAAGAATTGTTTCCCGCAGACCTGTCCGACGAAGCCTTAGCGTAGTCGGATCTCGCGGATTTACGAAGAATTGTTTCCCGCA
>Ga0193731_1000130_pt1 | contig 25754 bp, 21 predicted proteins | sample U1a2metaG_FD_144920 | JGI IMG/M metagenome (GOLD analysis project Ga0193731, IMG submission 144920) | Soil microbial communities from a riparian zone of the East river system, Colorado, United States - U1a2 | ecosystem: Environmental > Terrestrial > Soil > Riparian zone | place: USA: East River...
GCTACCCGTCCCGCCTTTTCCAACTCCTGGTTCAATTCCCGGGCGCCTCCGAGCACATTTACATTTTGCCAGAACTCGGTCTTCAGTGCCTGAATTTTTTGCTTGGCCTTTTTCAAGCCTGCTTCGTTGCGCGACATGCCGCAGTAATCCCACATCAGCAAACCGAGTTCCCTGTGGAATTGATCCACCGTCTTCTTGCCTTTGATACTTAATAACTTGTTAACCCTGGCATTCACAGCCGATAACGCTTCCTTAAAAGCAGCATGATCGGTGCTCACTTTGTCATTCCATCCGATAGTAGCCAGATAGTCCCCAAGGGTATAGGGGATCACAAAATATCCGTCCGCCAGACCTTGCATCAGGGCGCTGGCCCCAAGGCGGTTGGCACCGTGGTCGGAAAAATTAGCTTCTCCGAGGGCATAGAGGCCCGCCACGTTGGTCATCAGGTTGTAGTCCACCCAGAGGCCACCCATCGTATAGTGTACCGCCGGATAGATCATCATCGGTCCTTCATAGGGATTTTCACCGGTGATCTGGGCATACATATCGAACAAGTTGCCGTACTTGGCTTCAATTGTCTTTTTTCCGTCGCGCTTAATGGCGTCTGCAAAGTCGAGGAATACCGCCAGGCCCGACCCTACGCCGCGTCCTTCGTCACAGACCTGCTTTGCATTTCTGGATGCAACATCCCGGGGTACGAGGTTTCCGAAGGAAGGATATTTTCTTTCCAGGAAGTAATCCCGCTCGGATTCGGGGATGCCTGCGGCCTCACGGGATTTCAATCCATGGCGCGCTGTCTTCGGCACCCACACCCGACCGTCATTTCGTAAGGACTCCGACATCAGGGTAAGCTTGGATTGATGATCACCGGAAACCGGAATGCAGGTAGGATGAATTTGCGTAAAGCAGGGATTGCCAAACAGGGCTCCCTTTTTATGGGCTCTCCACGCAGCCGTAACATTGCATCCTTTTGCATTGGTAGACAAATAAAACACGTTGCCGTAGCCGCCGGTGCACAAGACTACCGCATGGGCGCTGTGGGCTTCAATTTTGCCGGTGATCAAATCACGTGTGATGATCCCCCTGGTCTTTCCATCGGCGACCACCACGTCGAGCATTTCAGTACGGTTGTACATTTTAACTTTGCCGTTCGCGATCTGACGGTTGAGCGCCCCATACGCTCCGAGCAACAACTGTTGTCCGGTTTGGCCGCGGGCGTAGAACGTCCTCGATACTTGCGCGCCGCCAAAGGATCGGTTCGCCAGCAACCCGCCGTATTCGCGGGCAAACGGAACGCCCTGCGCTACGCACTGGTCTATGATGTTTACGCTTACTTCCGCAAGCCGGTACACATTTCCTTCGCGGGCCCGATAATCCCCGCCTTTGATGGTGTCATAGAAAAGACGGTAAATGCTGTCGCCGTCGTTTTGATAATTTTTTGCTGCGTTGATCCCCCCCTGGGCGGCAATACTATGGGCCCTCCGCGGGCTATCCTGAAAGCAGAATGCTTTTACGTTGTATCCCAGTTCCGCCAACGATGCAGCCGCAGAAGCTCCCGCCAACCCCGTCCCTACTACAATCACTTCGTATTTACGTTTATTGGCCGGGTTGACAAGCTTCAGATTGAATTTATGCTTTGTCCACTTGTCCGCCAGCGGGCCTTCGGGAATTTTCGATTCAAGCTTCATATGGAAAAGACTTATATATTATTTCAAAAACATCATGATGGGGATCAACGCAAATAACGCCGGAACAAGGATGGCGAACGCCTTGCCGACAAAATGGATAATCGGGTTATACTTTACGTGGTTGAGGCCCAGCGTTTGAAAGGCGCTGGCAAATCCATGCCAAAGGTGAAACCCCAGGCCAGCCATACAGACCACATACAGCGCAACATACCAACGCTGGGAAAAGGCAAGCGCTACAATCGCATACAGATCTTTGACTTCTCTTCCATCGTAGTTCGCCTTTGGGATACCCCCCCAATGCATTTGCGCCCAGAAATCCTTGAGGTGAATCACTAAAAAAATCAAGATGATCGTGCCCAGGATCCCCATGTTGCGCGACGACCAGGCGGATGCTTTTCCGCTGGTGACCTTGTAGCGTTCCGAGCCCCGGGCCGCGCGGTTCTTACGCGTTAACACCAACGCCAAAAAAATATGCAGCAAGATGAACGTGTAATTGCCATAGGAAATGACCTTGATCACCGGGTTGGTAGTCATAAACTCGGCATAAACATTGAATGCTTTGCCCCCATCGTCCTTCAGGAGTTGAAAGTTCCCCGACAGGTGAACCACTAAAAACAAGATCAGGAAAAGACCCGTCAGCGCCATCACGAGCTTTCTTCCGAGTGAACTGGTGAACAGATCAAGAAACCATTTCATAGTACAAGGGACAGTAATTTTTGACGGAACCAAAAATACTTCCCAAAGGTTTACTAAACAATCCGATGCCCCATTTTAAATATCCCGATGAAACAGGAAGAACAAACCTCGGAGAAATGAATGCGGTGTCAGAGCACTTCGTAGAGGACGATGATCACTGCGATGATAGCCATGGTGATCAACAGAAACCAATGCCCTTTGACAAAATCAAACACACTCTTGACCAACATTTTCATGGCTATTTGTAATCGAATTTTGACCTAATAGTCCAAATTATGTACCCAATCCAATTGCGTTGATCATCAATTAGTTACAGACGAAATTGATGCCTATAATGCCCATTTTAATACCTATATTCTCAAAATGGGAACTTGGGCTGCTGCTTCATTTGATGTATTTTTACTGGTAACATCCACTAGACTTTTCTTGCATGTATTTGATCTTTGACACGGAAACGACTGGCGTTCCGCACAATAAAACTGCACCCCTCACTGACCTGGAAAATTGGCCCCGGTTAGTACAAATCGCCTGGCAATTACACGACCAAAACGGTAAACTTCTCTCGCAGCATAACTATATCGTTAAGCCCGATGGATTCGACATCCCCTTCAAAGCGGAGAAAGTCCACGGTATCTCCACCCGGCGTGCGCTCGAAGAAGGTCGGGATGGTAAGCAAGTATTGGATGCTTTTATGGTTGATCTCAGCAGGACGCAGGTCCTGGTAGGGCACAACATTGAATTCGATATTAATATTATCGGAGCCGAGCTGATCCGGCAGTCGAAGGACACATCCGCTTTTCTGCAAATGGAAAAAGTGGATACCGGCATCGTATCTATTGATTTTTGTCAACTCCCCGGCGGGATAGGCGGCAAACTCAAAATGCCGAGACTGTCGGAGTTGCACGAAAAGCTGTTCGGAAAAAACTTTGAAGACGCTCACGACGCCTCTTATGATGTTGCGGCTACGGCAGGGTGCTTCTTTGCGCTCATTGGGAAAGGAATAGTTCAGCCGGCAGGAGGGGCAGTAGCGGAAGACATCGTGTATGAAGAGCCCGACCTGGAGGCCGGTAATTCGTCAAAACGGGAAAAGAGAGCAAGCGTCGATTACGGGAGCGACGTGGGGGATGAGAAATTAATTGACAGTCCATTCGCCCATCTTCATCTTCATTCGCAATATTCCGTGCTTCAGGCAACCCCCGATGTGAAAGAAATCATGGCGAAGGCCAAAGCCACCGGGATGCAGGCGGTAGCGATCACCGATTTTGGAAACATGTATGGCGCGTTCAAATTCGTCAGCGAGGCGCTCAAACACGAGATCAAACCCATTGTAGGGTGCGAATTTTATGTCGCCGATGAACGCAAAAAACAAAAGTTCACCAAGGACAACCCGGATAAGCGCTATACCCAGGTCTTGCTTGCGAAAAATAAAGACGGATATCAAAACCTGTCCAAGCTCAGTTCTCTTGGTTTCACGGAGGGCTTGTATGGCATCTACCCGCGAATCGATAAAGCCCTGGCGGAACAATACAAGGAAGGACTGATCGCGACGACCGGTGGGTTGACCAGCGAAGTAACGCATCTGATCCTTCATGTAGGTGAAAAGCAGGCGGAAGAAGCCTTCCGCTGGTGGCATAAAACATTCGGTGATGATTTTTACGTCGAACTCAACCGCCATGGTATTCCAGAAGAAGACCATGTCAATCTGACCCTCCTCAAGTTTTGCCATCAATACGGGGTAAAGTATTTTGCCGCGAACGAATCCTTCTATCTCGAAAAAGAAGAAGCCCAGGCGCACGATGTTCTTTTGTGCATCAAAGAAGGCGAATTCAAATCAACCCCCATTGGAGAAGGAAGAGGCAAGCGATATGGTCTTCCCAACAATGAATACTATTTCAAATCCCAGGAGGAGATGAAGTCACTTTTCCGCGATTTGCCGGAGGCCATTGAAACGATCAGCGCGATACTGGAAAAAGTAGAGACCTATAAATTGGAACGCAATGTGTTCCTGCCCAAGTTTGAAATTCCAACGGGATTTTCGACAGAAGATGAATACCTACGGCATCTCACGTACGAAGGTGCGGCAAGACGCTACGCCGAAGTAACTCCTGAGATCCGGGAGCGGTTGGATTTTGAATTGGAGACCATCCGGAAAACGGGGTATCCAGGCTACTTCCTCATCGTTCAGGATTTTACAAACAAGGCGCGGGAAATGGGCGTCTCTGTCGGGCCGGGCCGGGGGTCGGCGGCAGGCTCTGCAGTTGCCTACTGCACTGGTATTACCAACGTCGACCCGATTGCCTACGATCTTCTCTTTGAGCGTTTCCTGAACCCGGACCGCGTTTCGCTGCCCGATATCGATATTGACTTTGATGATGAAGGCAGGAATAAAGTATTGAATTACGTAATTGAAAAATACGGCAAAAATCAGGTTGCCCAGATCATCACGTACGGCACCATGGCAGCGAAGTCCGCCATTCGCGACTGTGCGAGGGTAATGGAACTGCCGCTCAATGAATCCAACGCACTCGCCAAAATGGTCCCGGAGCGTCCCGGCACCACATTGGAAAAAGCGTTTGAGGAAATCCATGAGTTAAATGAGATCCGGAAGGGTTCCGACAAGCGGGCCGACGTTTTGAGGCAGGCCATCATTCTGGAGGGCTCCTTGCGCAATACCGGTACGCATGCCTGCGGCGTGATCATCACCCCGGATGACCTGACTAAGTTTGTCCCGGTTTCCACTGCAAAGGACTCCACCATGCTTGTCACTCAATTTGACAACAGTGTGGTGGAAAACGCAGGTATGCTGAAGATGGATTTCCTGGGCCTGACGACGCTTACCATTCTCACCACAGCGATAAAAAACATCAAAAAGAGGAACGAAATTGTAATCGACATTGATAAAATTCCGCTCACCGATCAGAAAACATATCAACTGTATCAGCGTGGAGACACCACCGGTACGTTCCAGTTTGAGTCGGAAGGGATGCAGAATTACCTGAAAGCCCTCAAACCCGACAAGTTCGAAGACCTCATTGCCATGAATGCCCTCTACCGGCCGGGGCCGATGGAATACATTCCGAATTTCATCGCACGGAAGCACGGACGTGAACCCATTAAGTACGACCTCCCTGAAATGGAGGAGTACCTGAAGGATACCTACGGGATTACGGTCTACCAGGAACAAGTCATGCTGCTGTCACAAAAACTTGCCAATTTCTCCAAAGGCGATGCCGATGTGCTGCGGAAAGCCATGGGGAAGAAGCAAAAGGACGTGCTGGACAAAATGAAGGACAAGTTCATTGAAGGCTGCAAAAAGAATGGCCACGATGAGCGCATCTCCGACAAAATCTGGAAGGATTGGGAAGCGTTTGCGCAATATGCATTTAACAAATCTCATTCCACCTGCTACTCCCTTATCGCCTATCACACGGCGTACCTGAAAGCCAACTATCCCGCCGACTACATGGCGGCCGTCCTTACGCATTCGCAGAACAACCTCGAGAATGTTACGTACTTCATCGAAGATTGCCGCAAGCAAGGCATCGAGGTGCTCGGACCGCATGTCAATGAGTCCGGTGTTTTCTTCGAAGTAAATAAAGTGGGACAGATCCGTTTTGGGTTAGGTGCCATCAAGGGAGCAGGCGAAGCCGCCGTGGAGGCGATCATCCTTGAACGCGAAGCACACGGCCCGTTCAAGGATATCTTTGACTTTGCCCGGCGTATGAGTCTCCGCTCGGTAAATAAGAAAACCTACGAATGCCTCGCCTTGTCGGGCGCTTTCGATTGTTTCAAAGAATTCCACCGGCGCCATTATGTATATGCCAGGGAAGGCGATATTTCACTGACCGAAAAAGTAATCCGCTACGCCAATAAGCTACAGCAGGAAACGATGAGTGCGCAAGCCAGTTTGTTTGGCGGAAGCACCGGTACCGAAATGCCGCCGCCCAAGGTGGATCCGGTGGAGATGTTCAGTGAAATTGAGAAGCTGCACTTTGAAAAAGAAGTGGTAGGCGTGTACATCTCCGGTCATCCCCTTGACAATTTCAAATTTGAAATGGACAGTTTTTGCAATGCCCCCCTGGCCGCACTAAATGAATTAGATAAATCCGAAGGCAAAGATTTCAAAGTGGGCGGGATCGTCGCTACGGTAGAGCATCGCCTCACCAAAACCGGCAGGCCGTTTGGCAAAATGATCATGGAAGACTACTCCGGCAAATTTGAATTTATGCTCTGGAGCGAGGACTACCTCAAATTCAAGTCGTTCCTCATGCCCGGATTGTTTTTGTTTATCGAGGGGAGTGTGGTGCGCAAAAGCTGGGGCGAACAAAACCTGGAATTCAAGATCCGGAATATGGAATTGTTAAATGAACTGGGGGTCAAACGTACCAAGGGGCTCCAGCTCAGGATGAATGCCGTTTCGATTAACGCAGCGTTGATTACTCAAATCGAAAAGCTATGCCAGGAATACAGCGGCGGTACGCCACTCTATTTAAAGCTCCGCGACGAGGGAGAGAATATCAGCCTGGAATTGCTTTCGAGGAAGTTCCGCGTGAAACCCGTCAACGAGATGGTGAGCAAAATCAGGAGAATCCCCGAGGTAGAAGTAGAGATTGTATATTGAGTGAACTAATTTGATCTATATTTGTGTTCCCTCATTGGACATAAACAGAAACCTCATAAAACGACACTCATGGGCAAGACAATTGAACTAACAGATGCAAATTTTGATTCCATAATTAACAGTGATAAGCCGGTTTTGGTGGACTTTTGGGCAGAGTGGTGTGGCCCTTGCAAGATGATCGGACCGGTAGTAGAAGAACTGGCCGGTGACTACGAAGGCAGGGCCGTTGTCGCCAAACTCAACGTCGACGAGAATCCCAACGTTACAGCGCGCTATGGTGTGCGCAGCATTCCCACCTTACTCGTGTTTAAGAAAGGGCAGATCGTAGACAAGCAAATCGGGGCCGTACCGAAGTCGGTGCTTTCTTCCAAATTGGAAGCCCAGGTCGCCTAATCAGAATTTTCAGAATTTGAGAATTTTCGCCGACAGAGGCTAAAATTCATTTCAAGGGAGTCATCTTGCAAGAAAGCAGGATGACTTTTTTGTTTTGTACCTTTATTGACACAAAATAGACGCTGACGTAAAACTTGTCATGCCAGACCTGGAGCATTCTTTTTCAAGGAGAAATTTGTTGCGGCTGGGAGCAACACTGGGTCTAAGCTCGTTTCTTCCCAATGCATTGCATGCGAAAGGATCCCAGCCCATAATTGTTTCGACAGCTATTCCAGAGCCCGGAAACGAACCTGGCAGTCAACGATTAAGTATTGAAAAATTAAATCAATGGGAAGCCCTGGGATATGGAATGTTCATTCATTTTGGAATGAATACCTACGATGGCGAGGAACTCTCGCGCGGAGATAAGCCTGCCTCTTTTTACAAGCCCGACAAATTGGATGTTAATCAATGGATCGGAGTGGCAAGAGACGCGGGAATGAAATATGCGATCCTGACCACCAAGCATGTTCCTGGATTTTGTTTATGGCCCAGCCGGCATACCGATTATCATGTGGGAAACAGCAGTAACCGAACTGATGTAGTGGAGGCTTTTGTAAAAGCCTGCGAATCCAAAGGCGTCTTGCCCGGATTCTATTATTGCTCGTGGGACAATCATCACCTGATGGGTTCACTCACCCCATCGATGACAAACTGGAACGAAGCCTATACCTCTGCCGCCTACCGGGATTTTCAATGGAAGCAGTTGGACGAACTCGCTTCCCATTACGGAAAGATTGCAGAATGGTGGATTGATATCCCGGGCGTATTGCCACGGGATTACCGGAATGACCTGTATCATTTTCTTGCCGGGAAACATCCGGATTCGCTGGTGGTTATGAATTCGGGAATCGGAGACGGATCGACTTATAATGTCACCTATGCCTGGCCAAGCGATGTGATCAACCTTGAACGGTTTTTGCCCAACAGCGCAACCAAGCATTTGAAATGGCGAGAGATCGAAAATAAAAAATACTATTTACCCGGCGAAGTGTGTGATCCTATCGGGAAGGAATGGTTTTTCAAAGAAGGCGACCGGCCGCGCAGTGATGAAGAACTGCTGGGCATGTATTTGGTCGTCCGTTCACGGGGAACCAACCTATTACTGGATGTCCCCCCTGACAAAAGCGGCGTGATACCGGAAGCCTCAATACGGGCTTTACAGCAATTGAGGAAGAACCTCGACTTGTTGCATATGTAGTTGTGTGAAGTGTTGAAGTTGTGTGGTCCTTTAGGTTTAGTTGTCACCCACAAACCAGTGTTGAAGTGTTAAAGTGTGGAAGTGTTGAAGTTGGGTGGTTCTTTAGGTTTAGTTGTCACCCACTTAAACACTTCAGCACATCAACACTTAAACACTTAAACACTTCAGCACTTAAACACTTCCCCACTTACTTTTTCTCCTCAATGGGACTCAAATCCAATTCCCAGTTATCAGTTCGAAAAGCCGATACAGGAAGGCCTTCTTTATTAAAAAGGTTGGGGATGGAAGTGTTATCCCAGCAGAACCGTACGGCTACTGGATTTTTTACCGTTTTGGCTGACACTACGACGGTCCCGCCGTCAATCTTTGCAACGGCGGGAACGAAATTCTTGTCCTCACCCGCAATAGTGAATTGAGTCGGCGGGCCACCCTCGCTGATCAAACCGATCTGGGCATAGTCGAACGAAATCCTGACTTTACCCTTGTCCACCTGCATTGACTTATACACAGGAGACTGGTATCCCAGCAACGGGAGCCTATACGTATCGCCGAGTGCATAATTGGCCAGCCTGTCGCCGACGGGCTTCTTGAATTTAGGATGAATATTCTGCACGTCATCGACCTTGTCCGAGATGATTACCATTCCTGTTTTAGAAACAGCCAATAACTTCGCCTGTTGTTCTCTGATCAAAACCCCTTCATAGTTACGGCCATATTTATAAGGAGCGATCTGAACAAAATAAAACGGAAACTCCTTTCCAAAATCGCTGCGCCAGCTTTCGATCATCGTTTTCATCAGTTTCTGGTATGTCGAAGGCGCGACGGTATTCCCTTCACCCTGGTACCAGATCGCGCCGGCGATTCCATACGGTACGATGGGCTTGATCATACCATTGTAAACTGTACCGGATTCTCTTGGCCACCAGGCATATTCTTTCAGTTGCGTTGCCGATTGCTTTAGTTCGGGATCGGCGTCAATTTTTTCCTTGGGTGTCCAGACTTCCGCCGGCGTGCCACCCCAACTTACGTTGATCAGGCCAATGGGAACTTTCAGATCGGTATAGAGTTTCTTCCCAAAGAAATACCCCACCGAACTAAACCCTTTCATCGTTTCGGGGGTGCAAAGTTGCCATTGCCCTTCGCCCCGGGTTTCGGGGAAGTCCGAAGCCGATTTGCTGACATTAAAAAGCCGGATCTCCGGATAATTCGCTTTTGGCATCTCTTCTGCGGCGTCAGGGGAGCCATTGTTCACGTTCCACTCCATATTTGATTGCCCGGAACAGATCCAGACTTCGCCGATGAGAACATCCTTTAACTCAAGTTCCGTATTTCCCCCTTTGATGGTGATCGTAAAGGGGCCACCGGCCACCGGTGTTTTCAGCGTCGTTTTCCAAACACCGGTATTGAGTGTCTTGGTTTTCATGGGATCAAATTTGTTCCAGCTTGGCGTAATAGTAAGCTCTTCACTGGGCCCGGCCCAACCCCAAAGGGCAACCTCCGATTGCTGTTGAAGGACCATGTGATCAGTAAAAATGGCCGGCATCCGCAATTGGGCTGTCGCAGCCTGAACGCTGAACAACAACAATAAGGAGACCAGAAAAATTAAATGTCTTTTCATAGCAATACGGGTTAGGGAAGTTTCACAATTCCAATTTCTTAAGTCTTTCGACAATTTCAAACACGGCTGGACAAACCAGCGTATTTTTATAGGTTAAATCCATGATCTGGACCATCTTCTTCCGGTCCGTGTGTGGGTACTCCCGACATGCTTTAGGCCGGTCATCGTAAACCGAACAATGATTGTCGGCACCTAAAAAGGGACACGGTGCCGACTTCAACACATAATCATCCTCCTCATCGACGCGGAGGTAGGTGTCAATAAAATCTCCCGGCTTCATTCGCAACGCTTTGCCAACCCGCTCGATGTCGTTCTGATAAAAGATCGGGCTGGTAGTTTTGCAACAATTGCCGCAGGTGAGGCAATCCAACTCTTCAAATACTTTTTCGTGGGTTTGATGAAAAGCGTTATCCACCTGCCGGGCGTCCTTTTTTTTAAGGCCTTGCAGAAACTTTTTGTTTTCACCGGCTTTGCGCTGCGCCAGGTGCAGGGATTGAGCTATATTCACGGGTTAAAAGTAAGTCATTTTTAATGTTGAATTGGTCCCCTGTTTGTTTATTCATCCTTATTTTATCAGGCTCTTCCTGTAGTTCGCCGCCCGGGAAAAACGAAGAAGGGAAACAACTTGCCAAAACCTACTGCGGTTCTTGCCATCTTCTCCCTGAACCTTCCCAGTTGAATAAAGAAACGTGGCTTTTGGGAGTGCTGCCGGAAATGGGGCCGAGGCTGGGTATCAATTCCTTCCAGGGGACACCGTATCCCCAACATCACACGTCTGTTCCCGAGGGCTATTATCCTTCCGGGCCGGCCATGACGGAGGAAGAGTGGATAAAAATCGTCAGCTACTTTTATGATGAAGCGCCGGATTCGCTGGCCAAAGAAAATCAACCTATCTCCCCTCACCTGGACCGCTTTGAGGCCAAAACTCCGGACTATCCCATGGCATCCCCTCCTGTGACCAGCTACATAAAAATTGATCCCGGAAATCACGCCGTGTATATAGCCGATGGCGTAGGCCTGACGCTGCGCTCCTTTAATAAACTTCTTCAGCCAGTTGGAGAGGCTAAGGTCCCGAACGTCACCGCCGACATCACTTTTCATGATCTGAGTAAACCAGGACCGCGATCCGGTACGTTGCTCACAATGGGTGCCCTTACTCCATTGGATGTTACCCATGGAAGCATACAACCGGTAAGGATTGATGAAAATCTCACGATCACGGTTTCATCCCACATGCTGTTGGATAGTCTACCCCGGCCCGTAAGCATTCAGGAAGCAGATCTCAACAAGGACGGGAAACCGGATTTTGTTGTCTGCGGATTTGGCAATTTTGCAGGTTCCCTTTTCTGGCTTAAAAATACCGGCGATGGTAATTTCGAAAAAAATATTCTTCGAAATCAACCCGGAAGTACGGAAACCAGGGTGAGCGATTTTAACAAGGATGGGCGGCTGGACATCCTGGCGCTAATGGCGCAGGGAGACGAAGGTATTTTCCTCTATGAGCAACTCGCCGACGGTACATTTCATGAAAAAAATGTACTCCGTTTCTCTCCCGTTGCCGGTTCCATCTCCATCGATCTGGCCGACTTTAATCAGGACGGCTATCCCGACATTGTCTACACCAGCGGCGACAATGCCGATTTCTCGAAGGTCTTAAAACCGTACCATGGCGTTTACATTTATCTCAACGATGGGCATTGGAATTTTAAGCAGGCATTTTTCTTTGCTATTAACGGCTGCTTTAAGGCGCTGGCCCGGGACTACGACCTTGACGGCGACGTCGACATTGCGACGATTTCCTATTTTTCGGATTTCATAAGACGGCCGGAAGAGAGTTTTGTATATCTTCAAAACGAAGGAGACTTCCATTTTAAACCGTTCACTTTTCCACAACATTCCGTGGGAAGGTGGCTTACCCTTGATGCCGGAGACATCGATGGCGATGGCGACATCGACCTCGTGCTGGGCAACATGTCCATCGGCCCGACAAATATTCCCACCCACCCGGACTGGAGGAGCGGGCCTGCCTTTGTGTTACTGGAGAATAAGACGCGACGGTAGATGGCGGTGAAAAATTCTAAACCGCGGAGGCGCAGGGGCGCAAAGTAGGCGCAGAGGCAAGAGATAATTTGTTTTGACTAAGATTGAGGCTCATGGAACACCGATGCAGTCTGCCTCACTATAAATTGTAAAAAGATAGTTGGTTGGCTAGTCATTCGCCGTGAATTTAACACTACGCAAGACCATGGACTCAGGCCTCAAAACTTTATCCTGTGATCCAGACTCCACTTACCCGGACCGACGAAGAGAAAGATCAGATTTAGCAGAACAAACAAAAAGGGATGCTGGTCCTCGGTAAAAATTTTTCCATGGCCCATAACAAACGTAACGAAGCAGAAGGTGATGATCAGCAGGACCGTAGCCACGCGGGTAAATAGTCCGAGCGCGAGGCACAGACCCCCCAGGAATTCAGTCCCCTTTCCTATGTATGCCATTTGCGCCGGCAGGGGAACATGGAGATCCGTTAGCCATTGTGCATACCCCTTCATGTCCTCGGTTGCAAATGCCTGGGTACCGTGAACGATCAGGAATATGCCGGTAATAAAACGAACAAGGGCAAAACCATTTTCCCAGATTCCATTCGAATTTAACACGAGTTTAGTCATCGTTTGAGTTATAGAGAACAGTGGATAAAATCAAGACCTCACAAATATGAATCAAAATAAAGTGATTTAGAATACGAAATTTGTTAATGTTTTCCCAATTGTTGCCGGCATCCAATCATGATGCAGGCCCTACTCTTGCATACTCTGTTTACTTTATTAAATTGTAACGTAATCCACTATCCAAACCAAACCTTCTTAACATGAAAAGATCTTTTGTCCTATTCTGTTTTTGCCTCTTTCTGGCCGGATGTGCTTCGTTGTCCCCTGTTGGTTCATGGGATTATACTGTTACCGGCACGCCCAACGGCGATTATGCGGGAATGCTGATCGTGAAAAAAATCCAGAAGCAATACGCTGCAACCTTAAGTTCTCAGGGCAGTGATCTTCCATTTAAGAAGTTCACTTTTGATTCTAAAACAAAAAAAGCGGCGGGTGACTTCGATTACCAGGGAACGCCGATCGCCCTTGATGCATTGGTGACTCAAATTGATATGGCCGGTACGCTATCGACGGATGATGCGCACTTTCCATTTAAGGCCACACGTAAGAAGTAGGCAGTAGGCAAAAGGCAGTAGGCAATGCTCTTTCAAGGCGAATTAGTTGACTCATACTCTCGCCGTGCACGCCGTGGTCCGCCGTTTTCGTTGTGACCTTTTGCGCTGCAAGGTCACGGCGGGCACGGCGAACCACGGCGAACCTGCCTAGTTGGGAGGGCACCAGTAGGTTCCCGAAATTCTTTTCTGCGAGGCAATACAGTGACAATACGGAACCATTATTGCCTACTGCCCTTTGCCTACTGCCTACTTGTGGATGCAGGTAAGCAAAGGAATGTGCAATTTAGTAGGCTAATGTTCCCGAATTCTTTTCTGCAAGGCTATACAGGGACAATACGGAACCATTATTGCCTACTGCCCTTTGCCTACTGCCTATTGGCGACGGTGTTGCTTAACCCCTTTGCTTTTCGTAATTTTCAAGATTCCAATTTCATTCTATGGAAAAGCAATTGTTTATTTTCTGCTGTGTTCTCCAATTTCATGTGAACGCACAGGACGCAGCATCGGCAGCCAACGCGTTTCTTGGTTTGCTGGATGAAAAATCAAAAGCCACCGCCCACTACGTCCTCGACGATCCGGAGCGCGTCAATTGGCACTTCGTTCCGCGTGAAAGAAAGGGGGTTGCCTTTAAGAATCTGACACCGCCCCAGCGTGAAGGAGCCTTAGCCTTGCTGAAGATATCCCTGAGTGAGAAAGGGTATGGGAAGGCCAACGAGATTATGGCGAATGAAAATATTCTGCGCGAAGTGGAAGGCCGCGCCGCCGGCGATACCTATCGCGATCCCTTGAATTACTATGTAACCATTTTCGGCGACCCCTCCCCCACCAAAACGTGGGGCTGGAGACTGGAGGGACACCACCTTGCCATCAATTTCTCGTTCGACCACCGGCAACTCGTCTCCTCCACCCCTACCTTTTGGGGAAGCAATCCGGGTATTGTCCGGGATGGACCCTTCAAGGGTAAAGAAATGCTTAAATCCGAGACGGACCTGGGCTTTGAATTGGCTAACAGTCTGACCGAAGATCAAAGGAAAACCGGCATTATTGCCGAAACAGCGCCGGTTGAAATCATTACCGGGAATAAACGAAATGCGGAAGTACTTACACCCGCAGGTCTGCTCTACTCCGCGATGAATGATACACAGAAGAAACAGCTGACCCAATTGCTCGATGTTTTTGTACAACGATACGAATTGGGTTTTTCAAAGAAGCTCATGGACAAAATTACGAAGGCGGGTATAAATAATCTTTCCTTTGCCTGGGCCGGCAGCCTCAAGGCCGGCACTCCCAATTATTACCGGATCCAGGGACCGATGCTCTTAATTGAATATGATAATACACAGAACAACGCCAATCATGTGCATACTGTCGTGCGGGACCTGACCAACGACTTTGCTGACGATATTCTTAAAGAGCACTACCAGAAGGAGCATCATTAGGGTGGTCCAGCATCGTCTCGAGGAGGAAGATGCACGGCCTTGGATCGGGAACGTATCGTCCCCTCGGGAGAAGATACTTGACGTTAGGCGTTGTCTCTCAAAGAGGACGATGCGCGAGCTTTGGACCGGGAAAATATCGTCCCCCTCGGGAGACGATACTTGACGTCAGGCGTCCAGCATCGTCTCTCGAAGAGGACGATGCGAAACGAGTGTTCCCATCGTATCGTCCCCTCGGGAGACGATACTTGACGTTAGGCGTCGTCTCTCAAAGATGACGATGCGCGAGCTTTGGTCGGGAACATATCGTCCCCTCGGGAGACGATACTTGACATTAAATCATTTATGGAAAACATCGCACTTCCGGGGCTGATGATGGACTATCCTCTCACGATGGACCGCATCCTCGAACATGCCAACCGGATGTATCCGCAAAAAAGGATCTCCACCAAACTGGCAGATGGTTCCTTTCATTACTATACCTACTCTGACTTATACAAAAGAGCGAAACGCCTTGGCAACGTCCTGGATCGGTTGGGCGTAAAAGCCGGTGATCGGGTCGGCACGTTTTCGTGGAACAATTATCAGCACCTGGAACTCTATTTCGGTATTCCCGGCAGCGGTGCAGTATGCCACACACTCAACATCCGCCTCTCCGGCGAACAACTTATTTATATCATCAACCACGCCGAAGACAAAGTAATTTTTGTCGACTACTCCCTGATGCAGGTGATGGAGGCCATCGCAGACAAGCTCAAAACCGTCAAGCATTACATTTTATTCAATGCTCCCCCCGGAGCGCCTGCGAAGCTTCCCAACGTCCTCCATTACGACGATCTAATCAACCAGGCGAGTGATCTATTTGAATGGCGTTCCACCAATGAATCCATGGCCATGGGGCTGTGCTATACCAGCGGCACAACAGGAAATCCAAAAGGAGTATTATATAGCCATCGGTCGATGTTCCTTCACACCTATGCGATTAATCTCACGAATTGTTTTGGCCTGGTTGCTTCCGACGTCGTACTACCGGTTGTGCCCCAGTTCCATGCCCAGGCCTGGGGACTGCCTTATGCGTGCACGATGGTCGGGGCAGAAATGATAATGCCCGCCATGCACCTGGCGCCGGCGTCGTTGGCAGAGACCCTTGAAAAAATGAAGGTGACTGTAGCGGCCGGCGTGCCCACGATCTGGAATGGGTTATACCATGAACTGAAATCAAAGGCGAGGAACCTATCCAGCCTGCGCGCGTTGATTGTTGGAGGAGCCGCCATGCCGCGCTCCTTAATTGAAGCCTATGAAAAGGAATTGAAAATCAACGTAGTACATGCCTGGGGCATGACTGAAATGTCGCCACTGGGAACGGTGTGCCAACTCCAACGCGAGCATGCGAATTTACCGGATGAGGAAAAATGGAACATGAAAGCAACCCAGGGGTATCCTGTATCCGGCGTGGAGATCCGGATTATGGACGAAGGCGGATTGGCACTGCCATGGGATGGCAGTTCTGTAGGCGAGTTACAGGTGCGGGGTGCATGGGTGGCGAAACGTTATTTCAGACAAGACCCTGCGACGGTAGCGGAACAGTTCACAAAAGATGAGTGGTTCCGCACCGGCGATGTAGCCTCCATCACTGCGGAAGGGTATATGAAAATAACCGACCGGACAAAAGACTTAATCAAGAGCGGTGGTGAATGGATCTCCAGCGTTGAACTGGAGAATGCGCTGGTCGCACATCCCAAAGTAAAAGAAGCTGCCGTGATCGCCATACCGGACGAAAAGTGGAACGAGCGACCGATGGCATTGATCGTTCCAGCTTCAACGGATGCGGTGCCGGAACGCGATGAGTTAGTGAATCACTTGGCTCAGAAATTCTCGAAAATCTGGCTCCCCGACAAATTTGTCTTCGTCAAGGAGATCCCTAAAACCAGTGTGGGCAAGATCGATAAGAAAGTGTTGCGGCAACGGTATAAAGAGGGAACATTATTGCAATCGATTTAAAATGAACGACTTCCTGGCCGCCCGATCACAAATGGCGTTGTCCCTTGGTTTTCATATTGTCTATGCTTGCATCGGCATGGTGATGCCCTTCTTCATGGCCGTGTCACATTACCGCTGGCTTCGCACCGGCGATATCCTCTACAAAAACATTACTAAAGCATGGAGTAAAGGAGTGGCTATTTTTTTTGCCACCGGTGCCGTGTCCGGCACGATGCTGTCTTTTGAACTCGGCCTGTTGTGGCCCACATTCATGAAGCATGCGGGTCCTATTTTTAGTATGCCGTTCTCGTTGGAGGGAACCGCCTTTTTTATTGAGGCCATTGCACTGGGTTTTTTTCTCTACGGATGGGACCGGTTCAATCGTTGGTTCCATTGGTTCACCGGTGTAGTCGTTGGCATCAGCGGTCTGGCTTCCGGTATTTTGGTATCCGCGGCAAACGCTTGGATGAACAGTCCGGCGGGATTTGATTTTGTCCATGGCGAGTACCTCAACATTGATCCGATCAAAGCCATGTTCAATGACGCGTGGCTATTTCAAGCCTTGCACATGACGATCGCGGCCTTTGCCGCGACCGGTTTTGCTGTGGCCGGTGTTCATGCGCTGATGATTCTCAAAAAGAAGAATATTCCCTTTCACACCGAAGCATTCAAAATTGCCGCCGTTTTCGGTGGCATCGCTTCGATATTGCAACCCATCAGCGGTGACTTCTCTGCAAAGGACATCGCACGCCGGCAGCCCGCAAAGTTAGCCGCCATGGAGTCCCACTTTCATACCGGAAAATCGGCCCCGTTGTACATTGGCGGAATTCCTGATAAAAAAAATAAGAAGGTAGAGTACGCCATCGTCCTCCCCGGCATGCTCAGCTTCCTGGTCCACGGCAACTTCACCGACGAGGTGAAAGGACTCGACACGATTCCGGAAGAAGACCAGCCGCCGGTAGCCATTACACACTATGCTTTTCAGATCATGGTAGGAATGGGAATTTTTATGATGCTGGTCTCCCTGTTGCTTTTTATCAGCCGGTGGAAAAGAAAATGGCCGACGCAAAAATGGTTCCTGCGGTTTTTTGTGATCGCCACCCCGGCCGGATTCATTGCCGTGGAGGCCGGCTGGACCGTTACGGAAGTAGGGCGACAACCCTGGATCATTCAAGGAATCATGCGCACGGCCGATGCCGTCACGCCCATGCCCGGCATCGTCTATTCTTTTTATCTTTTTTCTTTGATCTATCTTTCCCTGACCGTTGCCATCGTATTTCTATTGAGCAGGCAAATCAAAATGGTTCCTGTCTTGTACGATACAAGTAATTTAACCGCTCAGCCTGAATGATCATGCAATACGTTGTCATCGCCTATCTCTGGCTTGCTATTTTGTTGTATCTGGTCCTGGGAGGAGCTGACTTTGGCGCCGGTATTATTGAGTTGGTTACGACATCCCGGAACAAGCCGGGCGTCCGTAAAACTTTATATCAGGCGATCGGGCCGGTTTGGGAGGCTAACCACATGTGGCTTATTATTGCGATTGTCATTCTTTTTGCGGGCTTTCCCGAAATTTACAGCCAGATTTCTATTCACCTCCATATTCCGCTATTGATCATGCTGATGGGGATCATTGCCCGTGGAACTGCTTTTGCTTTCCGGCATTACGACGCCGTACAAGACGACATGCAGCATTGGTATAACCACATTTTTGTTAGTTCCAGTTTTATTACGCCCTTGTTTCTGGGGATCATCGCCGGAAGTACTTTTTCGGGAAAGATCAACCTGGAGGCCGACGGTTTTTTGTCAGCCTATGTTTTCAGTTGGCTGAATTGGTTCTCCGTGACTGTCGGGCTCTTTACGGTAGCGCTTTGTGGCTATCTTGCTTCGGTTTACCTGATCGGCGAAGCCAATAGCGAACAGGACAAGCGCCGGTTCATTCGCACAGCGAAAGAAATGAACATTGCTTCCGTGATCTTCGGCGGGTTAGTCTTTCTTGCTGCAGCAATTGACGGTGTTCCCCTTGTGCAATGGGTCTTTGGCGACCCGGTTGGTCTTGGGTCGGTCATTGCCGCTACCCTTTCGCTGGGGTTGTTGTGGTATTCCCTTCGTAAAGGAAAATTAAATGCACCGCGCTTCCACGCGGGTTTCCAGGCAGCCATGATCCTGCTTGCGGCGAATTATGCCCGCTTTCCGGATTTCATCATTGTGAAAGGCGGAAATAATTTCTCTTTATTCGATCACATTGCTCCTGCCAAGGTGATAGCGGCCCTCGGAGTGGCTTTGCTGATTGGTAGTGTCCTGATCCTTCCGGCGTTGTTTTATCTCTTTTACAGTTTTGAAAACAAGCGATCTGGTTCGGGGGAGTGAGGCGTTGATCTATCGGTTTCTGGTTGGAGGTCACTAAACATTGAACTTGTCCGGAGGACTCCGGACTCCTTCGGAGAAACCAGGAACTATTTCACCACCGCCAGTGCCATCCCATCATGTTCCTTCAGACCCACCGTCTGAATAATGGTCGCAGTGACACCCGAATGCGTCCCCAGCATCTGGTTGAACCGCTGTGCGCCTTGCACCATGGGGTCGGTGGCGGATTTGTCCATTACGTTGCCATCGCGAATCACATTATCGGCAACAATGAGTGTACCCGGTCTGGACAAACGCAATGCCCATTGAAAATAGTCTACATACGGCGGTTTATCGGCATCGATGAAGATCATGTCAAAGGGCGCAGCATTCTCTGCCTTCAATTGAGCCAATGAATCCAGGGCCTTTCCGATGCGGATTTCGACGATGGAATCCAGCCCGGCACGGACAATGTTTTTGCGCGCCACTGACGCATGGAGGGGATCAAGTTCCAGGCTGATGAGCCGACCGGTGGAGGGTAGCGCCCTTGCCATCCAAATGGTACTGTAGCCACCGAGTGTGCCGATCTCCAGAATTCTCCTGGCATTACACAACTGGGCCAACACCTGCAGGAATTTCCCCTGGTTCGGGGAAATGCTGATCTGAGGAATATGAGCGTCTACGATGGATTGCTCGGTGGCGATCAATGCGTCGTCCTGGTCACCAAAAAGGCCGCTGATATAGTGGTCGACTGATTCGAATAGTTGCTGGTTCATAAAGATGAAAAGGTTTTATTGCTTGATACGGATTTCCCTTGCCTGCCGGATATAGGAGTGAATGAAAAGAATAAAGATGCCTGTCATGATTGAAACATCGGCCAGGTTAAACACGCCGGTTTGAAACAGGCCGAAGTCGATGTGGATAAAATCAGTGACCGAACCACGAACGATGCGATCAAAGATATTTCCAATCCCGCCACCCAGCACAAAACTCAACCCGAGTACAGTAATTCTCGTAAGGTTGGTCTTGACAAAGAGTGCGGCAACCCCCACCGCCAGAAAAAGCAATGGGAATAAAGTAAGGATAATGAATCGCATTGGATGGGTAAGCGAATCGCCCAGCCCTAAAAATGATCCTGCATTCTCAATCCGGGTGAGTGTCATGTGATCATCGACAAGCCTGATTCGTTCGTCGTATGCAATGCGACGGCGGACAATGCTTTTCGAGACCTGGTCGCAGCCGATGTTTGTACCAAGAAGTACGAGAATCGTTAAGGTCCTGAGCGTCGTTTTTATTTTCACTTATGAGCAGTTGCTGGTTGCAAGGTACAGGTCAGTGGTTCTCCGTTAAAAAAGGCTGAGTCCAAAACTTATCGTTACACCACCAATAACGAATGACCAATAACCAATGACTAAATTATCTACCCTTTCAATCTCACATAAATCAACTTCCCCCTTTTCTTATCGGTTTCCCGCTCATCGATCTCAAATTTTCCTATGCTCCTGATCAAGGGAGCCAGCTTACCGAAACCAAAATTCCGTGGATCAAAGGCCGGCTGTTTTTTCAGGATCAAACTTCCTATTTCCCCGAGGAAGGCCCACCCGCTGTCGTCGGCACGGTCGGTGATGGTCGAAGAAATTAAGTTGATGGTATCGTCGTCTACCTTTTGCAGGGTCTCCGGTTCCACCTTCGTCTCTTTTTTATCTTTTCCACTTTCGATCTTGGGTCGGGGCGCCCCTTTCAATATTTCGAGGTAGATAAATTTATCACAGGCGACAATGAACGGAGCGGGTGTTTTCTTCTGGCCCATGCCAATGACCATCATACCCGTTTCCCGGAGCCGCGTCGCCAGCCTGGTGAAATCACTGTCACTGGAAACAATACAAAATCCGTCGACCTTTTCGGTATAAAGAATGTCCATCGCGTCGATGATCATGGCTGAATCACTGGAATTCTTGCCTACCGTATAACTGTACTGTTGAATGGGGGTAATGGCATTTTCCAACAACACCCCTTTCCATCCACCCAGGTTAGGCTTGGTCCAATCGCCGTAAATCCGTTTGAACGTAGGCGTACCGTATTTCGCAATTTCCTCCATCATCCCTTTAATATTGGCGTGAGGAATATTGTCGGCGTCGATCAGGACGGCAATCCGCATGTCATTGGCGTTCTTCATTATTTATTAATACGATTGTACAGGGTGGCAAGGTAGGAAAACGAAGGCACTCGCCCAATTTGCCACGAAGACACAAAGACACTAAGTTTATTTTCATGAAATTGCTAGGGCAAAAATTAAGAAAACGTAATAAAAAATTAAAAAAAAATTAGTGCCTTCGTGTCTTTGTGGCGGCTTAAGGGACCAACTCAGATCGGTGTGATCTCGTATACATTAAATGTTTACCTTTACGTTCGCTTCAACCATGAAAACACACAACCCAACCCGTCACCTCGTCCTTGTATTTTTGCTTTTCGCATTCGCCTCCGACTCATGCAATAAGTCGAATGACCACACTCCTCCCGTGAATGTTTCGTACAAGGTGATCACGGCGTTTCCGAAGTTATCTTTTACAAGGCCGGTGGACTTGCAGCATGCGGGTGATCAGAGCAACAGACTTTTTGTGGTGGAACAAGCGGGCCTGATCTCTGTATTTCCGAATGACTCTACCATTGCTGCCAAAACGATCTTTCTCGACATCCGCAGCAAAGTGCAGGACCAGGGAAACGAGCAGGGATTGCTGGGACTTGCTTTCCATCCCAACTATGAGACGAACGGTTACTTTTTTGTCAACTATACCGCAACCAATCCCGAACGCACGGTCATATCCAGGTTCAAGGTTTCCCAGAATCCTGATCAGGCCGATGCCGCAAGTGAACAAGTGGTCCTTACTTTTGCACAACCGTACAGCAACCACAACGGGGGACAGGTATCGTTCGGTCCCGACGGCTACCTTTACATTGCTGCAGGCGATGGCGGCTCCGGTGGGGATCCGCAAGGCAACGGACAGAATCGAGCCGCTTTGCTTGGAAAGATCCTTCGCATTGATGTCGACAAGCAGGAGAACGGTGCACTCTACGGCATTCCCGCCGACAATCCCTTTGCCAACAACACATCCGGATACCGAAAAGAGATCTATGCCTATGGAATGAGAAATCCCTGGCGCTTCAGCTTTGATCCAGCCAACGGCAAGCTCTGGGCAGGCGATGTGGGCCAAAACTCCTTCGAGGAGATTGACATTATTGAAAATGGAGGAAACTATGGCTGGAATACGATGGAAGCCAGACATTGTTTCTCACCCGGACAAAATTGCACTACGTCCGGCCTAAAAATGCCAATCTGGGAGTACGGGCGGAGCTTCGGCGTGTCCGTTACCGGCGGCTTTGTTTACCGGGGCCCTACCTTGCCGGGACTGACGGGCAAATACATTTACGCGGATTACAGCAGCAAATGGATCTGGGCCCTCGATTATTCCGACATGACTCATCCGGCCAATACCGGCCTCGTGCAAGCTAATTTTGAAATTTCATCCTTCGGAGTGGACCAGAACAACGAACTATATCTCTGCGGCTTCGACGGAAAGATACATAGATTGAAAAATTAAGATTTGAAATCGGGTCCAACCAATTTTAAAATCTTAAATTGATTGATTCCTCAATTCAATCGCTTTTTTCTCATCTTCTGAGATCCCGTTCCACCAATCGATCTTCTTTGGATTCTCTTTCAACCGTTTGAGCATATCCAGGACGACACGATCCTTAAGGGTAGTCACCCACTTGATAATTTCAAGTCTATCCTTGTCCAGATGTACGTCGTTCGGTCTTTTGCTCATAAGCCCCTTGCCACGAAGGCACTAAGACACAAAGTTTTTTTACTGTTCCGAATCTCAAATTTTCTTCGTGACGTTGTGCCGCCCTTTGCAAACACGCATCCCCTAGAAACATTACAGTGGATTCTCTTATCCATTCCTTCGTGCCTTCGTGTCTTTGTGGCAAATTTAGTGGTAAAGGGATCAGCGACCGGCCAGTGCGACCGGCTCCTCTTTGACGATCTCCTTGATCTGCTCCAATTCCTTCGTGATGGAACCCCGTTTCACCATGGTGTATTTTTTAATGTCCATCCGGGTAAACCATTCTTCCCAATTGCTCATGATGTGATCCCACTCCATATCCTTTTCGCGCGGAGCGGCCTCGAGCAAAACAATATGCAAATTCGGGAACTCGTTTGTCACTTTCAGCAATTTATTTTGATTGTGGCCTACGATGGGATAGCCATCCGTCAGAATGAAAAGATAGTTTTCCGTCAACGGATCCTTCGAATAGTCCATTTTCAGATCTTCGTAAAAATATTTCCAAATGTCGGCCCCATTATAATCTTCGGGCCTCTTACTGAACACGGCATTGGCATACAAGGTGTCCAGGTTGGCATAGAAATCCCTTTTCCGGTCTTCCTCCTTCAGTTTCCGGAAGACCGTCTTGATACTGTTCATGTTCACATAAAGGCGGTCTTCAAACACATCGCGCCGGATGCCCGCACCCAGTTGGGGAGCCATGACGACTTTAATCTGGTCGCCGGATTTGATATAGAGTTCCTTCCTAACCTTTTCCTCGAATAAGGAATACAGGTCCCTGATGATTTCCTTGTCCCGTTCCGGTTGGTTGTGCTGAACGATCAGGCGGTCGGATAGGTCAAGCAGAATGATGTAGTTGTGGTTCACTTTCGCCACACTTTTCTTCTTATCCGGTGCAGGAAGCTTACAGCCCACCGCTAAAAAGAGCACTACCCCTATCAGGGCAACGATAATCGAATGGTGTTTATTGAATTTCATAATCATTAAAGTCAAAAGTTTACGCCCTACTTCAGCACAGTTGAACTCAACGGGTCAGGAGCGATTGCTAACGACCTTCACCGTTCCGCTTTTGATATCATTCTTGTCTTCAAATTCCTTCTTGATGACAAGGCACTTATCCTTTACGTCTTTCATATTGGCCGGAGCCAGGTAGGCGATCCATCCCGAAGAGAATTGATCGATGTATTTCTTCAGGTTTCCCACCATTACCGTACTGATGTCTTCGCGATACTCTGCGATTTGTTTCCTCATCGCGGCAACATCGCCGGTCTTGGATTTCAATATCTTGATGTCTCCGGTGAGGTGCCGGATAATCTTTTTAAGGTTATTGGTGATCTCTTTCTTGTCCCATTCCCGCAACAAGGAATCGAGCAGGATACTCCAGATCACGTACACAAGGAATCCAAGGAACAGAATAATGTAAAACGACGGGCTCTGACTCCAGGGCGTCGTACTGAGTCCCATCAATTGCTTGGCGTTTTCCGTGTTGTTGCTGATGATCATCGCCAGCAGGAAATCGACCGTAAACGTTACAGCGATGAGCAGCCCCAGGAACACAAGTTTGAACTGGTTTTTCAATTCCAGCAAGATGTGAAAAGCCCATCCAAACGCATAAAATACAAATGGCACGACAAAAAGTAGGTAGTTGTATTGCAGGGCTTGTCCTAACTCATACGGCCCCGGCATGATGCTTCCCGTACCCTCGCCCGCCGCGATACTTTCGGCTATGCCCTCAAAGTCCACGTACAGCGCCTTGTAGGTCGCTGATACATAGAAAAAGAAGAGGTAAATGGACAGCATGGCCAGGATAAAGAAATTAAGCGAGAACTTCACCAGGCTGAAATTTTCAGTCTTCAGTTTATCATGGTCCTTCGATCGCGATTCACGAATCTGTAAAAGGTCCTTCCGGTACTTGTCAATGCCCTTTTCCTTTTCCTTCACATCGACTTCAATTTTGGCATTGGCATCTTCCTTCTCCCTCACCTTTTTCTCCAACTCCTTCATCAGTTTGGTCCGCTCCTTCTTTTCCTCATCGGTAAATCCTTTGTACGGCTCTTCCACCAAATCTCCATTGATGATGCGTTGAAGGTAGGAAGCATACAAGTCAGGATCGCCTTTTACGGCTCCCGATTTTTCATACCCAAAATCATACAGGTTGACCCGGTCTACATGATGAATGATTTTCGCATTCACTTCCTTGGTTGATTCGTTGTTTAGGAACGTTTCCATAGTGGTTTTTTAATTTCGATCGTCGATTAAAGTTTAAGACATCATTTTTCCCCTTCCTTGATACGCGTTGCGGACCAGGGCGGACATCAATTGCCAATAAAGTGTCGTTATAAGCGCCAGAATACCACAGGGGAAGATAAATCACACTTACGTTAATAAGCATGATACCGAAATTAACGGATAAGGCACGAATGGTTTTGCAGGAGTTGCCGGTAAAGGCGATGGATGAACGAAAAGAGAGGATGAAGGGAGTTTAAACCGCGGAGGCGCGGAGGCGCAGAGCAGGCTCAGAGGAAGGGGATAATTTGCGGAGGGGGCTGGAACCCCATCAGTTCGCATATTTCTCCTTGCACTCAAGACGATGTCAGTAAAATAAACGTAAAGTTCCGAGCCATGTATTGGTTAATGATCAGAACCGTTTTTATGGGCGTCTTAATCGAGC
>Ga0193731_1000131_pt1 | contig 25712 bp, 18 predicted proteins | sample U1a2metaG_FD_144920 | JGI IMG/M metagenome (GOLD analysis project Ga0193731, IMG submission 144920) | Soil microbial communities from a riparian zone of the East river system, Colorado, United States - U1a2 | ecosystem: Environmental > Terrestrial > Soil > Riparian zone | place: USA: East River...
CACGGTATTGGCAAGCCGATCAAAGGCCATGGCAGGATATTTTCACTGCCCACTGGCATCAGGACGATCCGGGGATCATGCCGGCCGGTGATAAGACGGGTGCGGGCGCCCCAACCGGTGTTGCGATCAATGAAGGCGATGCCCTCGGTGAAAAATACCGCGGTTTATTGCTGAGTGCTGACGCAGGGCGCAACATCATTTTCGGCTATCACCCGGCGATTGAAAAATCAGGCTACGACCTGGGCCCGCGAAGCAACTTCATCACCTCCTTGCGCGATAGCAATGAACGGTACGTATGGAATGATTCCCTTCAAAATGCAGATAAGAATAAGTGGTTCAGGCCAAGCGACGTGACCATCGGCACAGACGGTGCCATTTATGTGGCCGACTGGTATGACCCTGTCGTGGGCGGGCACCAGATGCTGGACCCTTCCGGCTATGGACGGATCTATCGCATTGCACCAAAAAACAAAAAGTTGACAGCGCCTTTGCTTGATTTGAAAACCGTCGATGGAATGATCGAGGCGCTGAAGAACCCTGCCGTCAATGTCCGCTATCAAGCTTTTACCAAACTGAAGGAGAGGGGACCGGAAGCCTTTGGAGCTGTTAAAGTATTACTCACCAGTCCAAATCCATATCATCAGGCGAGAGCGATTTGGTTATTATCGCAGTTGGGTGAGTCGGGAAAACAAGAAGTAGAAAAATTGCTTGAAAACAAGAATGAATTAATAAGGGCTACTGCGTTTCGCGCCTTGCGCTTAGTTGAAGCCGACATCCTGCCATGGGCTGAAAGACTTTCCGGAGATACATCCTCTTTTGTACGCCGCGAAGTAGCCATTGCCTTGCGTGACCTCCCATTTGGCAAAACCAAAGGCACTTTATTAAAACTCATTGCCGCTTATGATGGCAACGATAAATGGTACCTGGAAGCGATCGGGTCTGCTTTGTCAGGCCATGAAGAGGAGATGGTCCTGGAGGGTAAGAAAATGTTTAACAGCAAACAAGTCCCGGCGGACCAGTGGGATCCGAGATTGGCTTCCCTGGTTTGGCGTTTACACCCACCCTCGTCCATAAGCGATTTACGTATACGGGCCGGCTCCACATCCCTGGATGAACAGCAGCGTTCTGATGCGTTAACCGCTTTGTCTTTTGTCAATACCAAAGCAGCTGTGCTGTCGATGATTGAATTGACGAAATCGCCCTTAAAAGACGTGGCGGACAAGGCAACGTATTGGGTCTCCTTCCGGCAAAGTAACGATTGGTTCAGTTTGGTGGACTGGAGCAAGACGGGAATTGATACGGAGCACGAGCGCCAGGTAGCTTCCATGAAGGTGAGGAAAAGCAAGATTCTCGACAAAGTCCTTCCCTTTGATGAGAAGAAATGGAATGCTCAGGAAATGGCCAAAGACCCCGTTGGCGGACAAATGCTGATCGCGATGATGGCAGAAAATAGCCTGATCAAAACCCTTTATCCATTTGTTGAAGAACTCATCTTTAAAAATCCTGATCTATCGGTACGTATCCAGGCCTCTGCTTATTTTAAGGTACCGGGTTCATCGAAACCGTTCTCAATAGAAGCGATCTCGAAATTAAAGGGGGATGCCATTTCTGGTAAAGTCATCTTCACTCAACGTTGCGCAACATGCCATCAAGTGAACAAAGTAGGTAATGCTGTCGGACCCGATCTGACACTGATTCACAACAAGTTTGACCGTCCGGGATTATTGGATGCCATCGTCAATCCCAGCGCAGCCATTGTATTCGGTTATGAGCCCTGGCTTATCGTTACGGGCGATGGAGAATCGGTTTTTGGATTCCTGGTGGCCGATGGAGAAAAGACGGTAGTAATAAAAGATATCTCAGGTAAAAATCATACGCTGGAAAGGGCAAAAATCAAATCTCGCAAAAAACAGGAAAACAGCCTCATGCCCGTGCCATCTTCCCTGGGACTTTCCGAGCAAAACCTGGCTGATGTGGCTGGGTATTTGATCACCATCCGTTGAAGTGTTGAAGTGCTTAAGTGTTGAAGTGCTTAAGTGTTGAGGTGTTGAAGTGTTGAGGTGTTGAAGTTGGTGCTCCCCCCGTTGCCGACCCATTCCCCAGGTTGACCCTTTGCCTACTGCCCTTTGCCTACTGCCTACTGACCTCCCTACTCCCTAATCAGCATGGAACCCATTCCCTGGGTTGACCCTTTGCCTACTGCCCCTTGCCTACTGCCTATTGACCTGCCTACTCCCTAATCAAGTTGGAACCCCATTCCCTGCGTTGACCCCTTTGCCTACTGCCCCTTGCCTACTGCCTACTGACATCCTCGTCCTCACCAGTGGGCTTCACCTGCATTACAAAAGAACTCCTGACCGGCGTCGGCATTTCGCTGTCGAGGCCTTTCACTGTTTTCCAAATGACCTCATTGAACTCCCGATCGGGCGCGGCATCGATCACCGCCAGGTTAAATTCAGCGGACCGTTTTGCCAGGGTTGTTGATTTCTTGTTCATCTCCCGGATATTGTACGTAGCGGGTTTGGATTGATAGGCAGTCGCATCAGGCGAAGAAGTGAAACACTCCCACATCGGAGTGGCGGCCGCATCGTATTGGCTCATCGGAGGTAATCCGAGAATTAATTCTATCGTGCGGAGAACGGATGCTGTGGAGTACATCCTGCTCACCTTTGTTTTTCGTTTGGCGTACGGACTGGCAACAAAAGCGATCGAACGGTGTGCATCGACGTGGTCGGGGCCGTCCTGAGCATCGTCTTCCAAAATAAAGACGACAGACTCTTTCCAGACTTTGCTTTTTGTGAGGTGCTCCATAATCTCGCCCAGAGCCAGGTCATTCTCCGCCACCATCGCGCGGGGTGTTGGCATGCCGGCCCTCGCTCCTGCCGTATGATCATTGGGCAGCCGGATGATGCTCAACCGCGGCAACGCCTCCCTGGCAACCAGTGAATCAAAATCATTTTTCCATTTTCCTGCCCTTACCTTATCGGCAATTTCCAGGTCAAATCCAGGAAAGTCGTGATCAAAATGTCCTTTAAGCAATTTCATACCCTTCATGCCATCACCGATGAATTCACCGTAACTTCGATACGTTATGCCTGCCCGCTGGCAGTAATCCCAAATAAAACCATCCCTGGGGTAGGCGATATCCCGTGAACCTTCAAAATCATAATTCCCTCCCCGGCCGCCATAACTGGTGGGCCAGGTTTTCTCAACAAAATCATTGGCGTAAGCCGCCATCGACCAGTTATGGCCATCCGCACTTACTTCCGCATTCACATAAAAATTATCCAGCAGGACAAACTCACGCGCCAGGGCATGGTGATTGGGTGTCACTTTTTGAGGAAACAAGCAAATGGCGGAATCCCCGTTTCCTTCCCGCATGTCGCCCAGGACCTGGTCATACGTCCTGTTTTCTTTTATTATATAAAATACATACTTGATCGGACTCGGGTCGCCCTGCTTCCGCGGAATAGGGTTTCCGGCCTCGCCTTCCGCCAGCTTTTCTATTTCTTTGCTGTAAGGACTGTTTTTATAGGTTGTAGTGGAATAGATTTTTAGTTCATTTTCATCGGGCTGGGGTAAGATGGATAGCGTTCCCTCGAACAGTGATCCGATGTATTCTCCTTTTGGATTGGGCAATGATTTTTCACCTTTTCCATTGGTCACCCATATTTTTTTGTTCCATACTTTGACAGACGTCGGATACCAGCCGGTAGGAATAAATCCCACGCTTGTACTCTCACCCGGACGTTCTACATTGAAAACGGCAAGGCAATTATTGTCCGCATTGGCGATGTAAAGCCGGCTTTCATCTTCCGACAGGGCTACGGCATTGGTTGTACTTCCGGCAGGAGAATCCGGATAAAGTGCCGAAGAAAAAACCTCTATGACCTTCCCCGTTTCCGTATTGATCACCGACACCGAATTGTCATTGGCGTGCGCTACGAAGAGGTACTTCCCGTCTTTTGTTAGCGTCATATCATTAGGATGGCTTCCTACAGGAATGGTGGAGAGCACAACTCCTTTCACCGGATCAATCAAGGCCACCTTACTTCCACCCCACAACGACACATACACTATCTTTCGGTCCGGACTCAATAAGCAGGTATAGGCTTCATATCCCAGGGCTATTCTCTTAACTTGTTTGGAAGAAATATCGGCGATATATAACGCACTGTCTTCTTTTGTCGTTACAAATAGTTTCCCGGCTTCGTCATCGATCGTTAAACCCGTTGGAGAAATTTTTACTGGCCAGGGTTTTCCCAAAACAATGGAATCGGATTTCTCCAATCGTGAATTACCCACCTGATAGATCAGAATCATGTTGTCATTTCCCCCGGAGGCATAGAGCCGGGTTTCATCCTTGTTAAAGGTCAACCCATACCATGATTTCCTGATCTCCGTTTCATCCAGTATTTTTTCCGAATAAGGATCGATCAGTGCAATAGTTTGCCGGCCATGCCCATTGTTGGTGACGGCCATGAATTTTCCGGAAGGGGAAACCACCAGGTTCATTGGAAAATCCCCCAGTGGCAGCGATTTCCCAGCCGGGCTCAACGACCAGCCATTCGGCAACATGACCCTTTTAGCATCAAATTGCGAGACAAGAGAATCCAAACGTGCGTTCCCGTCTTTCTGTGGATTGCACGAAACCCAGACCAACGAGACAAACAGGATTAGGATGAAAAGATACTTCATAACGAAGGTGATTAATGACTTTCCAAGATAACCATTCCTCCACTTTCATCTCTTGTCTGTGCGCGTGAATGTGATAAATGGCAGGAATTCCAGACCGGCAGCAATCCTGTTATAATTGAATCTTTTTATGCCTTAAACACGTTTGCATAAACAGTTTCAATTTTGTTAAATTTGACCATATCAGTTTAACGTTTAGACCCGATGCCTACACAAGAAACAATACTCCACTCCGACCATTTGTACCAGGAAGTCGCCGATCGCATCGAGCGGTTGATAGAGAAACGAGCGCTCAAGGTAGGCGACAAACTCCTCTCGGTACGCGCGCTGAGCAAAGAACAAGGTATTAGTTTGAGTACGGCCTTCCAGGCCTATTATCATTTGGAAAGCAAAGGATTGATCGAAGCCCGCCCGCAATCAGGCTATTATATAAAATTCTCTCCTCAGCACGCGCTCCCGGTTCCGGCGTGCGGCGAACCTACGGACGAGGTCGTGCCGGTAAGTTTGGACGATATGATTTCCAGCGTCTACTACGATTTGCGTTCCGAAAAACTCCTTAGTTTTTCATTGAGTGCCCCCTCCGTAAAGTTACTTCCTGCCGCAAAGCTCACTAAGTCAGTGGTACAAGCGTTACGCGAATCAACTGACAGTTGTCTTAACTACGAGCATATCCAGGGCAACATTGGACTTCGCCAGCAAATTGCCAGGCAGTCATTCAATTGGGGCAGTGCATTAAGTGATGATGACATTGTCGTTACCGCCGGATGCATGGAAGCCCTGTCGCTTTGTCTGAAAGCGGTTACCCGGCGCGGTGATGCCGTCGCCATTGAAAGTCCGACGTACTTCGGCATCTTTCAGGTGATCGAAAGTCTGGGGCTGAAGGTAGTGGAAGTCCCTGCCGATCCTACCAATGGTGTGGACCTGAATTACCTGGAGCACGCTATATCCCGTTTTGATATCAAGGCTTGTTTGTTCGTTTGCAATTTTAACAATCCGGTGGGCAGTTGCATGCCGGATGCAAAAAAGAAGCAACTCGTTGACTTGCTTGCCCGGAAAGATATCCCGCTGATCGAAGACGATATTTATGGCGAACTCTTTTTTGGCAAGACGCGGCCCAAGACCTGCAAGACTTTTGATAAGAAAGGAATGGTGCTGCAATGCGCATCCTTTTCAAAATCGCTCGCTCCCGGGTATCGCATCGGATGGGCGGTTCCGGGGAAGTTTAAACAAAAGGTTATCAGTTTGAAGCGCATGAACAGTTTGTCCACGAATACACTTGCCCAGGTGGCCATTGCCCACTTTCTTCAAAACGGCCGGTATGAACTTCACCTCCGGCATTTGCGCAAAGCCCTTCACACACAATGTTTGAAGTACACGCAAGCCGTATCCGAGTTCTTTCCGGAGGACACGAAAATGACGCGCCCACAAGGGGGATTTGTGCTTTGGGTGGAAATGAACAAGAAAGTCGACGCCTACAGACTTCATAAACGGGCGCTGAAGCATCACATTGGTATTGCCCCCGGTCAGATTTTTTCTTCACAAGGTCAATTTGAAAATTACTTTCGTCTGAGCTATGGACTTCCCTGGAGTGACCGCATTGAACAGGGGATTAAGACCCTGGGGGAGTTGGTGAGGAGGTTTTGATCCTAAAGGTGGCCGGTATTCAGTATTCAATTCCCAAACTGGAATACGGCTTCAGAATCATCGTCAGAAACTTTCCTTGGCCGGTTTGGGTTGCTATATTTGGAACTCTATTTTGTACAACTAAAAAACACTACTACTATGGCCTTTACCCTTCCCGCTCTTCCTTATGCATTCAATGCATTGGAACCTCACATCGATGCCCGCACTATGGAAATTCATCACGGCAAGCATCACAATGCCTACGTCACCAATCTCAACAATGCCATTGCCGGAACAGACGCTGAAAAATTGAGTCTCGAAGAGATCAACAAGAATATTTCAAAATATCCTGCTGCCGTTCGCAACAATGGCGGCGGTCACTATAACCACAGCTTGTTCTGGACGATCCTCGGGCCCAATGCCGGGGGAGCGCCCACCGGAAAACTGGGTGATGCGATCAAGAGCGCCTTTGGGAGTTTTGATGAATTCAAAACAAAATTTGCAGCGGCAGCAACCGGGCGGTTTGGCTCAGGCTGGGCCTGGCTGATTAAAGATAGTTCCGGAAAACTCGTCATCAGTTCGACTCCGAACCAGGACAATCCGCTGATGGATGTCGCCGAAGTCAAAGGCACACCGGTCATCGGGCTGGATGTATGGGAACATGCCTATTACCTGAATTATCAAAACCGCAGGCCGGATTATATCACTGCCTGGTGGAATGTTGTAAATTGGAATGAAGCAGGGAAGCGATTTGCATAAAGGTGTTTCCCGCAGATCGCGCAGATTTTCGCAGAATCTGTAGAAGAGGTTTCCTGCGGACGGCGCAGATTTTCGCAGAATGTGTTCAGCGTAAATCTGCGCGATCTGCGGGAAAAAACGCCTAAGCAAAAGTGATTGAAAAGCGGAAGAGCTCATTGAGGGTTTCCATATCCAGGAAACTTAGTGAGAGCCAGTTCGCGAGACCATTCGCCTTAAACCATTTAACAGTAGCCCGCAATCCATCATCCAGGGCTATTTTAGCTTTCCAGTGCAATTTCGAATAAGCTAATTCCGTATCCGCAGGTCTCGTATGTTCAACATATCGGTCGGGTAAGGCTCCAAAAACAGGTTTTGCCTCCGGCTCCATAATGTCTACAATTTTTTCTATCACTTCCCTAACGGAAGTCAGCACACCCGAGCCCAGATCAATGGTCTGACCTTGGAATTCTGGCAAAACGGCGGAGGATAAAATTCCATCCACCATATCGTCGATGTAAATCCAATCGGTCACCCATAATCCATTGCTGAGTTTGGGGCTTTCGCCCTTTAGCAACGAACGAATAACGAAGGGGATAATTTTGTCTTTGGGCTGATAAGGACCATATCCAACAGCGGGCCGTACAATAACTACCGGTAATTTATACAATCGTTCAAATAAATGACCATACACATTCGTCGCCCATTTGGCGGCTGAGTAGGGGGAATTGGGTTGAGGGTCTTTATCCAACGGCTCGTTGATTGAACCGGTCAATATAATTCGCTCACATCCCATTTCCGCAGCCAATGTCAGTAAATTGATTGTACTGGTTAACAGACTGTGGTACGTAGACATCACCAATCCTACCTCATTAGAAGCCGTTACCTCTCCTGCCAGGTGGCAAATGATATCGGGTCTCACTTCCCTGAGAATCCTTTTTGCCGTCTCAAAATCATCAAATGAGCCCGTCCACCAGGTAAGATTCTTCCGATCACTGGTGCGCCCTATCCGTGATGTAGCATGCACGTCTGCTCCCATTTCGCAAAGTCGCCTTGTCAGATTGCGCCCGATGAAACCGCTTCCTCCTGTTATAAGGATCTTCTTACTACCCAATTTATTTATAGATAATGATCTTCCCATGTTCAATTTCCTTTTAATTAACCATGAACAGAGCTAAATTAAAAAAGAAAATCCGAAGTTGCTCCATGTTCGAAACACGGGCCGGGCAATATTACTTGAGTGGCTGTAAAGACTTCTTATTGATGATTTTGATCATCGATCCCGGAGACATTGATCATTGATTCCGGGCAGGATCGCGGCATAGGGCATCAAGGGGGTCTGCTTATGCCCATTATGCAGCCCGTCAGTTTATTCCTTATTTGCGGTTGATTTTTCGGATCCTGGCCGCCGAATAATTTTCAAGAAAGGAAAGAGGCCGGTCTTTTATTTTCTGAATTGTCCTTCTCAGCCGCTGCCGTGAGACAAAATCTTCCAGAGCGATAATGAGGCTTTCTTCAATCGTCGAGCCTTTCGTGAGCTTCCTCACTTCATTAATCAATTTATCAGGTACAATCGCTATGATTTTCATAATCTGCCTGTATGGACCTCAAGGTACAATGGCCCGGGTCAACGAGTCAATTTTTTTCCGGGCACATTGAGAAATTAATACTTGATTAGGTGTTAATTTGCCCCGATGGAAAGTTTTGTTGTTTCAGCGCGTAAGTACCGGCCCTTGGGATTTGAGGAAGTCGTTGGCCAGGAGCACATTACCACCACGCTGAAAAACGCCATCGACCATAACAAACTGGCCCAGGCCATGCTTTTTTGCGGTCCCCGGGGAGTAGGCAAGACCACGTGCGCGCGCATCGTCGCCCGGATGATCAATGGATTTGAAGAAAAGGCCGAAGTCAACTCGCTCAACATTTTTGAACTCGACGCCGCCTCCAATAATTCAGTGGAAGATATCCGCAACCTGATCGACCAGGTCCGCTACCCTCCCCAGTTTGGTAAATACAAAGTCTATATCATCGATGAAGTGCACATGCTCTCCAACGCCGCCTTCAATGCTTTCCTGAAGACGCTGGAAGAGCCTCCCTCGTACGCCATCTTTATTTTAGCGACCACTGAAAAACACAAAGTCATCCCGACTATCCTCTCGCGATGCCAGATCTTTGACTTCAACCGGATACAGGTATCCGACATCGCCAGGCAATTGAAAAAAATTGCCGACCGGGAGGGGATCAAGGCCGAAGAAGAGGCCCTTCACCTGATCGCTCAAAAAGCCGATGGCGCCCTTCGCGACGGATTATCGATATTTGATTTGATGGTGACCTTCTCGTCCGGGCACCAGGTTACCTTTAAGGATGTGCTCAACAACCTGCACATTCTCGATTACGATTATTATTTCAACGTCGTCGATGGGTTGCTGGCGGAAAATGCGACGCAACCCCTGATCCTGCTGGATGAAATCCTGCGAAAAGGATTTGACGGTCATAATTTTATTTCCGGCCTCAGCGAACATCTTCGCAACCTGCTGGTTTCCCAGGATTCCCGGACGGTCACCCTGATGGAAGTTCCGGACAGCACGAAGAAAAAATACGTGGCGCAAGCGAATGCCACCTCGCCGTCGCTTCTTCTCTCGTGGCTGAATATCGCGAACCAATGCGATCTCAACTACAAGGGGAGCCGGAACCAGCGCCTGACCGTTGAACTTGCGCTCATGAAAATGGCCAATGTCAATGCCCTCTTTAAGGCCCCTGATACTGACGATAAGAAAGTCCCTGCCGAACCGGCAGCATTAAAAAAAAAAGTGAACTAGAATCAGTCGCCGCAACGACCGTTGAAGTTGCCGCCCCACAACCTGTCCTTTCGTCCGAAGGTTCACCTGAACTTCCTCCTTCGGAACCCGTGCCGACGTTGCCAAAGGAAAACGGTCGGATTAAATCGACGGTTAACCTCCAGACTATTTTCAAAAACAATCCGAAGGGAGATGATAAAACCAAAGAAGAAAACAAGGGCGTCATTCCTTCCGGCCCCGACCGGCCCATTGTTACCCAGGAACTAAAACTCGCCCTGGAAGAATTTGCTGAATCAAGGAAGAATCAGGCCGCTGAATATCAATTGCTGAAGAGGGCCTTTTCCGTTCAGGACAATCTCGTCACCATCCCTCTTACCAATCCCATCGAAGAACCGTTACTTCAGCATATTCGCCTCCAACTCAACGCCTACCTGCGCGACAAACTGAATAACCATTTGATTTCGGTGGTGGGGGTGCTAATGGAACCCGGAACAAAAAAAGTGGTTTACACCAATAAGGAGAAGTTTGATCACCTCGCGGAAAAGAATCCCGCACTCAAAGAATTAAAGGAAAGACTGGGATTGGATACGGATTTCTAGTGCCGTTCCAACTAATTGATTCTACATCTCTTTGTCAAAAAATAAGGTTGAAATGTGCACAGAGTCCTTTATTATTTGTATAAACAGATAATTCACGGCGGGCACGGCGAACCACGACGAACACGGCGGGCTCAAATAATTGGAAGGGCTCTAGGTTCGCCCCGAGAAATTTAAAAAATTGGGTAAGGGAATACAGATGAGACAATATCTACTTCATTATTCATTATTCCGCATTCAATATTCAACATTCAATTTTGAATATTGAATGCAGAATAACGAATAATGAAGTGAAGGGATCCCCGTCCTTGAACGTGCTCCCCAATCTCCGATTTTAAATCCTATATTTTTAAAGTTCACACTTTGATATAGATCTTCCGCCTGTCCATAACGTACCCCACTAACCAACAGAACAACATCCATGTGATCGCAAAAAGCAACGAACCCGTATAGCTCCCCAGCGGTTCGAAAACGGAATGATAAATTCCCTTGTACCAGCTTTGGTCGCCGGTATGGAAAACGTAAAGGAGAATGACACCCAGCTCCGATACCAAATAAATGAACAGGGTATTCTTACCAAACACTTCAAAGAAGTAGGTCCAGCGGCGGTAGTTTAAAATTTCGATCACGTACAGCAGTATCCCCAGGACGACCAAATCGAGCCCGACGGTGAACAGGACAAACGAACTTGTCCATAATTTTTTATTGATCGGGAAAATCAAATCCCAGCAATACGCCGTGAAGGCCAATATCGCTCCGGCGATCATGAGCTTGGCAATGGTCTCATATGAATTTCCCTTTTGCTGAACAAACCGGCCGGCAATGTATCCGAGTATAACATTAACAATAGAGGGCAGGGTGCTCAGGATCCCTTCCGGTTCAAAGGCAATTCCTTCGCCATGATAGAGATGGTTGTCACCGAGCAGCAGGGTATCCAGTTTTGACCCGGCATTTCCCTGTAAGGTCAAATCTCCGAAAACAACCATGAGCAGCCAATATCCCAACAAGGCGAACACAGTAAAAATAATCGCACCGCGTTCCTTCCAATAATGAAGGATCAGGGAACCAAAGCAATAGCCCAACGCAATCCGCTGGAGGACACCCAGGACGCGAGTGTTGGCCAGTGGCGACAACACCCATTCGTGGGCATCGTTCTCCTGGACAAACGGGAACCAGTACATCAGGTAACCCAACAGGAAAATCAACAGCGTGCGCTTGAATACCTTCTTCAGAAAAGCGCCGTTACCAAGCGATTCATATTTCACCAGACTGAAACTCATCGCATTCCCCACAACAAACATAAACGTAGGGAACACCCAATCGGTAGGGGTGAATCCATGCCAGTGCGCATGGTGTAAGGGCGCAAAGGTGGTGGCTCCGTTTCCGGGGGTATTGACTACAATCATCAGCGTGACCGTCATCCCGCGAAGAACATCGAGGGAGAGATGGCGTTTTGGTTGATCCATTTCTAAATATACAAACCATCCTGAAATTGCCCTTTGGAAAGCAGGATTTTAATGGAGATCACCTGGCGGTTGGCGCTTAAAACGTTAGGATTAGCAAATCCCGACCCTGTGGGTCAAATTGCAACTTTACAAGTAGGGCTAATGACCAACAACTAACCAATGAATCAACGAATTGTTCTTCTGTTTGGAACGTTATTTGCGGGACTAAGCGTCGCCTTAGGTGCGTTCGGCGCCCACGCATTAAAGCCTATACTCGTGGCCAACAACAGGCTGGAGGTTTATGATACTGCCGTACGGTATCAGGTGTATCATGCTCTGGCCCTGTTGATCGCGGGAGTGTTGATGGCACAGTTTCAGGATCTAACTCACCTGCGTCGGGCGGCATCCTGTTGGGTTGGGGGAATTCTACTTTTCAGCGGAAGCCTTTACGCATTATCATTCACGTCAATAATGGCATTTGCATTTCTTACCCCGGTGGGTGGCTTCCTTTTCCTTGCCGGCTGGGGCTTTCTGCTGGCGGGAATCTTGAAGAAGAAATCTTGAGTCCGTAGTCTTGAGTTGTTGAGATCCTATCTAAGGCTCACCACTCAAAAACCAGGGACTCAAGACGAAGGACGAGTAGAGACTAAGGACGTAAGACTATTGGGAAGCTTTCTTCTCCAAAACGTTGGCGGTAAAACTTACCTGGCCTCCTTCAGGATTCGCCGCGTTGGAAACAATGGTCACCACTTTATTTTGTTTGCCCATTTTGCCAAGCGAGTTAAAGGCAACGACGATCTCCCCTTTTCCTCCGGCAACAATCGGATCCCGGGGCCAACCTTTGGGAACGGTGCATCCGCACGTAACCGTTACGTTTGTGATCAGGAGAGGCTCCGTCCCGGTGTTCGTAAACCTATACGTGGTCTCTACTTTGTCGCCTTGCTGAATATCACCGAAATCATGTGTGGACTTTTCCCAGGTAAGAATAGGACCATTGGGTTTGGCAACGGGCGTTTGGGCAAAAGCAGCAGCCGCTACCGCCACTCCGAAGATTAAAATTAAAATGCGCTTCATAACTGTTTTTTTTCAAATTTAGGGATTAACTGGTTAATTCATAAACGATTTGGGATCAATCAAATTTCGTACCGTACCATCAATTTTCAACGTTCAATGACGGAGCAAGTTCAGGAAATATATGGAAACCGCCTGCGGGTGCGAACCTGCGGTCTTTTGATCGAAAATGAACGGTTGCTCATGGTGAACCACCGCTCCCTCGCGGAGAATGATTTTTGGGCCCCGCCCGGGGGCGGGGTAAATTTTGGGGAACCCGCTTCTACCTGCCTTCAGCGCGAATTGCGAGAAGAAACCGGCCTGGAAACAGAGGTGGACGAATTTCTATTTGCATGCGAATTCATTCAAAAGTCACTTCACGCTATCGAACTATTCTTCCTGGTGCGGCACACCGGGGGCAATCTGGTTACGGGTCGTGATCCGGAGATGAAGAGGCAGGATCAGATTATCACAGCCGTCCGGTTTTTACATTGGGATGAGATTCAAAAGATGAATCCAAAAGCCTTGCACGGGATATTTCGCTTTACCGAAGAACCTGCTCAAATAACCCGGTTAAGGGGTTATTTTAAGCTATGACCCTTGTATTTAACCACTTAAAATGGGTATTATTGCACGCTACATAATCAAACCCTTGCAAGCCACATCCGTCAACTATAAGCTTATCAGGAAGATCAAGGACGACAAGTTTGATGCAGAAGAACTTGATCAGTATACCCTCTTGACCCAACTCGGTGTACGTGATCTGCAAGTAGCCGTAGTGGATTCAGCCGACAACCGCCTTCTCTTTTTTGAGGATTATATATTCAATGGGTTGAATTCCTATGACGAACTGATGGTGGTCCTTCGCTCCCTTTATGATTCGCATGAACTTTTGATGGCGGGGTTTTGGAAGGGCGTTATTTTCTCGATCAAAAACAACCACCTGGTCCAGGTACCCGACTCCTTATTCGTCCAGGCTGCTGCCGACGAGTATCTGCGTTTCAATGCGCAATCCGACGGGGAAAAAGAGGAGACCCTCTTTTGCCGTCATCACCTGTCGGACGCGGTCACGGTGTTTGCTATCCCGCGGGAACTTCATGGGTGGATCGGGAGTCTCTATCCGAATAGTGCTGTCCGGTTTATTCATCAATCTGCCTCCCTGATTGAAGGGGTCTTAAATTACGCCCGGTCGTATGAGGGTACGCCCCTGTTTGTTTACGTCGACCGGTTTAAGCTCCACATTGTCTTTGTAAAAAATAATACGCTGGTGTATTACAATCAATTTGTCATCAACCAGTTTGCCGATTACCTCAAATACATCATGTTGGTCATGAAAGGGTTAAACCTGGACCAAAGCACCAGCCAGGTAATGTTGTGGGGGTATATCGGAAAGAATTCTCCGCATTACCATGAGTTCTATAAGTACATCCACAATGTCGTTTTTGGCGAAAGGCCTGCTCACCTGAAGTTTGGGTATATGTTTGACGAAGTACAGGAGCACCATTTCTTCGATTTGTACTCCATGAATTTGTTCAAGCCGTAGTCCATCGTGACGCAAAACATGAAGCGCGTTGCACTCTTTCCAGGCTCGTTTGACCCCTTCACCAAAGGACATGAAGATATTGTGCTGCGGGGGTTGCAGCTTTTTGACGAGATCATCATTGCCATTGGCTATAACAGCACGAAGAGCCAGCGCTATTTCAAAATTGAGTTGATGGTCGACCGGATCAAAGAGACCTTTACCACCTACCCGAATATCAGCGTTCAGCCTTTTTCCGAACTGACTGCCGAATTTGCGCGCCGGAACAATGCCCGGTATCTGCTGCGTGGATTACGCAACACCACCGACTTCGAGTATGAAAACAGCATTGCGCAGGTAAACCGTGAACTCAACGCCGAGTTGGAATCCGTTTTCCTGATCACTTCTCCGCCGTTTGCCTTCATCAGCTCCTCCGTGATCCGCGAAGTACACCGGTACAAAGGTGATGTCAGCAGCTTCCTTCCGTATAGTCTCTAGTCCTTAGTCTTGAGATGGATACAACAATGGACTTGGTACCAACTACTCAAAACTAAGGACTAGTGTTGCGACAAAATTTATTCTGCAACACAGCTATGGCTTAAAATACCATGAAAATACCGACCCTTCATTTATGTTTCAAATCTAATTGGTCGCAACACTAACCATTTGGTTGTGATCATGCATTGATTTTGTAAGAACTGATGGAATGATAGCTATGCGATTTTACTGTTGGCGCGGAACTATATTTCGTTCCTACGGAACTTTGGTCGTGACCGCTCATTCTGGCTACCGATATTTCGTCCCTCTGGGACTATCGCCCCACAATTTGGATGATACTGTGGAAAGGAGTTAGGGTTATTAAGCTCCGAATTTGGTAGAAGCATAGCACCCACAATTCTCGCAGGCTACCGATATTTCGTCCTTCTGGGACTATCGTCCCACAATTTGGATGATACTGTGGAAAGGAGTTAGGGTTATTAAGCTCCGAATTTGGTAGAAGCATAGACCCACAATTCTCGCAGGCTACCGATATTTCGTCCTTCTGGGACTATCGCCCCACAATTTGGATGATACTGTGGAAAGGAGTTAGGGTTATTAAGCTCCGAATTTGGTAGAAGCATAGCACCCACAATTCTCGCTGGCTACCGATATTTCGTCCCTCTGGGACTATCGCCCCACAATTTGGATGATACTGTGGAAAGGAGTTAGGGTTATTAAGCTCCGAATTTGGTAGAAGCATAGCACCCACAATTCAAGTCCCGTAGGGATGATATATCGGTAGAAAATCAAATTGGAGAATAATTCAAGTCCCATTAGGGACGACATATTGGAATCTAGGTCGCGCCAGGTCCAATCCTGCACCTGGTGTCGCGAAAAATCAATTCTGCTACATAGTTATGGCTTGAAATACCTTGACAATAAGTCCGACACTTTCATTTATGTTGCAGGACTAATTTGTCGCAATACCAGGGACTCAAGACTCAGGACCAGGACTCAAGACTTCTTATAATACTCCTCAAACACAAACCGTATGGAACGATAAGAATTTTCCAGGGCATGATAGATCTCCTTTTCCGTCATCCAGCGTATTTCTTCTATGTCCTCTTCCTGGGCGGGGCGTTCTCTTGAATCATCAGTCAGGTCCATTGCATACCAACGCGTTTTTTTGAGCATGCTGTTTTTGTTCATGGTATAGGTATGCCATGTTGTGCAGATCTTCTTACCCAGTTTCACGGACACATTGCATTCCTCACGGACTTCGCGAACGGCTGTTTCCTCGTAATCTTCACCGGCTTCTTTTTTGCCTTTGGGCAAATCCCATTTCTTCATCCGGAAGATCATCATGAACTTTTCTTTTTTGCGAATCAGCCCCCCGGCCGCTTTCACGACCTTGAATTTCTTCTTCAGATAAATTTTGACGGAATCGTAATTGTCGACCGAAACAAATAAGGAGAGAAGGCTGATCGGTACTTTGGAATTGACCAAATCGAGGATAACATCGAGGTCATTGAGGGTAGCGCGATTGACCCATACATGATTCACGAGCTTGGCCTTTGTGATCGGTTCATTTTTCGCGTCAACGGTATGATTAATATCCCCGGGATCCGGCTTTTTACCGGGTTTTAATATTCTTACCGGAATATCGTTTACAAATAAATTCATGGATGGGACGATGGCCTGCCAGTTTGCAAAAACATGAATTATTAGGTCCCGGACAAATAGATTTTAGGGTTTTTTCAATATAAATTGGCGATCCATGAGTAGGGTGAAAATCGAAGAGAAAACGGCCGGGCCTGTGGCTTCCAAGCTGCTCGAAATTGAGGCCATTAAACTGAACTATAAAACTCCTTTTACCTGGAGCTCAGGGTGGAAATCTCCCATCTATTGTGATAACCGGCTGTCCCTTTCCTACCCTCCCCTTCGGACATATATTAAAGAGCAGTTGGTCAATGCCATTAACGAAAATTTCAAGAAAGTAGAAGGCATTGCCGGTGTTGCCACAGCCGGTATTCCCCAGGGAGCCCTTGTCGCCGACGCCCTCCAACTCCCCTATGTTTATGTTCGACCCAAGCCGAAAGATCATGGAATGGGAAACCTGATTGAAGGAAGAATTCAAAAGGGTCAAAAGGTGGTTTTGGTTGAGGACCTGATCTCTACCGGGGGCAGTTCACTCCGGGCAGCACAAGCCTTAAAGGAAGCGGGATTTGTTGTACTGGGTATGGTGGCCATTTTCACCTACGGTTTTGATGAAGCGGAAAGGAATTTTGAAGAGGCCAAAATTCCACTTGTGTGCCTGAGCGATTTTGACCATTTGCTGAAAGAAGCAGTCCTGAAAAAGTATCTGGATGAGAAGGGGCTCATTTATGTGAAGAGTTGGAGGATGGACCCTTCCCATTGGAGGTAGTGGGGAGCCAAGTACCTGGAAGTAGGCAGTAGGCAATAAGCAGTAGGCAATAGGATTTTCCAAAAGACCAGGTTTTCCTGACAATTTTTATGCGGGTCCAAACCGGTATTCTATTTATTTTAGCTGAAGAAAATGGCGGCAGGCTATATATTCTTCAACAATGCGGATCAGAGTCTGGATCAGAAGTTTCTTTGGCTTCTCGCGTTCCGAGACCAATGCCTTTTTGATCCTGCTCCCCGCCATGGCTGTGCTGGTTTTATCAGCACCAGCCTATCGATGGTGGTTGGGAAGGCGACCAATCGAATTGCAAGAGAATAGCAAATTATTGGATAGCCTTGTTGCCTCCTGGAAATGGGATAAGCCAGCCGGCGGTATCTCAAAAGAACTCCCGTCTCTTTTCTCTTTTAATCCTAACACAGCCTCTCTTGACGACCTCAAAAGTCTCGGATTTTCCGACGGGCTTTCCCTCCGGATTGTGAACTACCGCGCCAAAGGAGGAAAATTCAAGGTCAAACGCGACTTGGGTAAGCTTTACGGGATGGACTCTTTATTGATGACCAGGCTATACCCTTATATTGATTTGCCGGAGAAGATAATTTCCGCCGCAACAAAACGTTTTCCTGTCGCAACTTCCGTCCATTCAATACGGTTTGACCTTAACCTGGCGGATACGGCCCAACTTATCAAAATCTATGGCATCGGACCGAGGCTTTCCATGCGAATAATCAAGTACCGCGATCGCCTGGGAGGATTCATATCGCATGAACAGCTCCCGGAAGTATATGGACTGGACACGGCCGTCATTAATCAATTAAAAAAAAGGACATTCATCCGGGATGATTTCAAGCCGCGGCAGATCAATGTCAATGCCGCGGACGAAAAAGAATTCCGGTCGCTCCCCTATATTCCACTCCACTTGGCTAAATCCATTGCCGCTTATCGATTTCAACATGGCGACTTTGCCTCACTTGAAGCATTGAAGCAAATTGCACTGATGGATGAGTCCCTTTTTCAAAAGATAAAACCGTACCTTACTGTGAAAGATTGAGCGTGAACGCACCGGAGGCAACCAAAAAGCTATTGACGCATTATTTGCGAAGGTTGACCAACCTTTCCGGTAATAACCGATCCTTGTTTCTGGGCCGCCTTTCTTCGGATCAGTTTCTGGACCTCCACCTGGTCAGTCAGCTCAATCGCGAAAAATCATTTTCCATTGTCGAGTCCATCATCGCCGGGAAAAAAAAAATCATTTGTCCCGTCGTCGATGCACGGATGGAAGAGTCGAATGAAGTAAGTAAAAAGCTGAAAAAGCTTCAACGGCTGGACCATTTCCTTTATGAAGAACGGGGATCCAAAGATTTGCATTTGGGCTGGCCCTTTGTCAGGGGAAAACTGTCGGATGGGACGTGTGTCCAATGCCCCCTTCTCTTCTTTCCGGTGGAGCTGGAGCAGGAAAGTCACCATTGGGTGATCCGCCCGCGTCCGGATGCGGACATCACGTTCAACAAAACGTTTCTCCTGGCGTACTCATTCTACAACAAGGTAAAAGCGGATGAGGCCTTGATGGAGGAAGACTTTGAAGAAACGGATCGCGACAGCACCGTATTCCGGACTGCCATCTATCAACTCCTTAACAAAGGATCGCTGGACATTCAATTTAATCCCGACAACTACCGTGATGAGCTGACGTCCTTTACCTCTTTCACAAAAGCAAAATTTGAAGAACAGCACGAGAACGGCAAGCTGAAACTTTTTCCCGAGGCCATCCTGGGCATTTTTCCGCAAGCCGGTTCTTACCTTGTTCCCGATTACGTGAACCTGATCGAGAATGAAAGGATCATTGACCTCCAGGATTTCTTTCAGTCCCGCCATGCCCCGGAGGAAACCGGCTCGACAAATTTCATTACCCAGGTAAAGGAAGAAAAAGTCTATTCCTCCTTCCCCATGGATATCTGGCAGGAAAATGCCCTCAAAGCCGTGAAGCTCGGGAATTCAATCGTCGTCCAGGGTCCGCCGGGAACAGGAAAATCACAACTGATCTGCAACCTCATCAGCGATGGAATTTCCCATCGCAAGCGGATCATGGTCGTTTGCCAGAAGCGGGCCGCGCTGGATGTGGTATATGCCCGCCTGACCGAGAAGAAACTTTCCTCTTTTGTCGGGCTGGTCCACGATTTCAAGAATGACCGCAACGCGATCTATAAAAAAATTGCTTTACAGATCGAACACGTGGATGATAACAAGGCAAGAAACAACAGCCTGGACTCCATTCAACAGGAAAGAGCATTTTACCAGGCCAGCCGCAGAATCGACCAGGTGACCGATGAACTCGAAGAATTCAAGCAGGCGTTGTTCGACGAAACCGAATCCGGTACGAGCATCAAGGAACTCTACCTCCGGTCTTCGCCCGACGCTCCTTCGGTAAACCTCAAGCAGGAGTATCAGTATCTCCGTGCGGAGGCCGTCGCCCCTTTCCTCACCAAACTGAAATTCTATTCCTTTTATGCGGTACGGTTTGAACAGGAAAGTTGGTATCCCTGGAGAGAGCGAAAGTCATTTTCCGCATTCCAGGTCGGCGATTTGAAAACGATCCTGGGTCATCTGAAGGAAATACCTCAGTACTTCAACGGAATTCTGAATCAACTTCACGAATTATCCGCGGCGGATCTCACCTTTGAGGAGTGCGAGGCGTTGGTCGTCCGGAAAAAGGAGGCTGAAGAAATGGTTGAATTGCTCGGCACCGAGCAGCGCTTCAGGACTTTTCAATCCATCGTTTACGAGCCGGAAGAAGAAACAAGCTCCTTGTGGCTCGCTAATATCGAACGCGTCATCGCTGATTGCTACCAGGGCGATGGACCTGAAACCTCAGTGACCCCGCATCACCTGGGGCAATTGATGAAGGCGCTGCAACGAACCATGAAAGCGAGAAGAAACCTGATCGGGCTGATCGTCTGGGAACTTTTTTCGAAAGACAAGATCTTTATCACGCGTGTGCTGCTGGCCAACGGATTAAAAAGTAACAAGATCGGGTTGCTGACACTCGAAAGAAAATTAGACAACCGCCTTAACCTGGAACACAATTTTTCCAAACTACGAGCGAAAAAATGGCTGACGAACATTCCGGAAGGCTATACCCTTTTAACCATACAACACTGGATACAGGACTTTCAGCGCGCGATCAGGGCCAAAGAAATCTACCTCTCGATCAGGGGGTTGAAGAACATGGCCGATCCCTCGCGGTTGAGATGGGATGAATTTCACAGCCGGATGGGAATTCTCTTTAAGTTGTTTGAAGAGATCCCGTTGCGAAAAGCAATCTGGCTGAACTACTTTACCGCGACTCAACTTACCCTTCTCACACAGCCGAATCCTCCTTTAGAGGAGTTAGCGACGACGCTCAAAAATGATTTCGACGCCCTGGTTGAATTTGACCGGCAAAATGAATCCCTTACCCCGGATGAAAAAAATATTATTAAAAAGCTTTTTCAATCTGCCGGAACGTGGGACTACGCTCAACTGGAAGGACTCTTTTTGAACAGTTGGTACCTGGCCTGGATTGAACACACCGAAACTAAACACCCGGTCCTGAGCATTGTTTCTTCGGGAAAACTTCAGCTACTGGAATTAGAGCTACGGGAGCAAATTGCGTTGAAACAACAACTGAGTAATGAAATCCTGCTCCTGCGGGCGCGCGAGGCCGTGACGGATAACCTTGAGTTCAACCGGCTGAATAACCTTGTTACGTACCGTGATCTTCTCCACCAGGTGACGAAGAAGAAAAAGATCTGGCCCCTTCGAAAAGTAGTGAGCGAATTTGATGACGAAATTTTCCGGTTAGTTCCCTGCTGGCTGGTCTCGCCCGAATCCGTTTCCACCATTTTCCCAATGAAAGAGATGTTTGACCTCGTTATTTTTGATGAGGCCTCACAATGTTTTGCTGAGCGCGGGATTCCGGCCATGTACCGGGCAAAGCAAGTGGTTGTCGCCGGCGACGATCAGCAACTCCGGCCAAGCGACCTCTACCAGGCCCGGTGGCAGGAGGAAGAACCCGATCACCCTGACCTGGAAATTGACTCCCTGCTCGAACTCTCCGCACGCTATTTATTAAGTGTCGATTTGCGAAGTCATTACCGCAGCCAGTCGCTGGCACTAATCGATTTCTCGAATCAGCATTTTTATCAGGGGCGCCTGCAATTGCTACCTGACCGGAATGCCGCCAACCGCGCTGAACCCCCGATCGAATACATCAAACTATCCGGAACATGGACTGACCATACCAACCTGGCTGAAGCGGAGAAAATCGTCGAACTGGTGATGGGGTTGATTCGCGACCATCCCCGGAAATCCGTAGGCATCGTAACATTTAACGCGTTGCAACAAAACCTCATCTATGATCTCCTCGAAGAAGCATCACTGGCGATGGGACGTATCCTTCCGGAGAGCCTCTTTATTAAGAACATCGAGAATGTACAAGGCGACGAAAAGGACATCATTATTTTTTCCATCGCCTACGCCCCGGATAAAAAAGGAAAACTGTCAGTCCAATTTGGCAGCTTGAATCAGCAAGGCGGAGAGAACAGGCTCAATGTAGCCATCACCCGGGCACGCGAAAAAATAATAGTCGTGACCAGCATTTTGCCCGACGAACTTCATGTAGAGGACACGGCTCACCGCGGGCCGAAGCTTCTGAAAGCGTATCTTCAATATGCTCACAACGTATCGCAACACAACTTTAAGCCCTTTGTTTCTTCGGAAACCACGCACTCGTTAGAGTGGTATTTAAAGAGAAAGATCAAAGCGTTGGGCCAAAGCAAATTCACCTCGGCTTCTATCGAAGTGAACCACTTCCCGTTTGCCGATGTCACGGTGCTTCAAAATGATCAATATGCGGGGATCATTCTGACCGATGATGAGAATTATTTCAAAAGTCTCTCCGCAAAAGAACGACATGCGACGCTGCCCGAGTTGCTCGAACAAAAAAACTGGAAGTACCTGAGTCAATATAGCCGCCACTACTGGCAGGACGCGGAGAAGTTTATTAATGAGGTAGGGAAGTTTGTTACGCCGTGATCTCATCCAAGCCCTCTCCTGAAGGAGAGGAAGTTTGTGCCCCCTCACTTGTTCGAGGCTGATTAAAGAATAGTTTTAACCCATCGATGAGTTTCCGCGTGGCCCTATGTTTAAAATCCTTAGATTTCCCTTTCAATTCACCGCCATGAAGAACATTTTTCTCCTATTCTTTTTGTCGATTACCTTTTCAACCCTGGCACAAACCGAGGCCACTACGGTAAAGAAAGCCCCGGAAGTAAAAGAAGGCATCGGCCCTTTCGCGCAACTGATCATCCGGGGTGTAACGTTGATCGATGGCACGGGCGCACCCCCGGTCGGGCCGGTGGATATCGTGGTGAGGCAAAACCGGATCATCCGTATTGAAACAGTGGGCTACCCTGGCGTGGCGATCAAACCGGAGCGAAGACCACGGCTGGAAGAGGGTGGAAAGGAACTGGATTGTTCAGGCATGTACCTGATGCCGGGGTTCATCGATATGCATGGACACATCGGAGGAAGTCAGGCGCCGATAGCGGAATACGTTTTCAAATTGTGGATGGCGCACGGCATCACTACTATCCGCGAACCATCTGCCGGCAATGGATTGGACTGGACGCTGGAAGAGCGCGACAAGAGCGCAAAGAATCTGATCACAGCACCGCGCATCAAAGCCTATACGGTTTTTGGAATGGGCTCCAAAGAACCGATTGCAACCCCTGAGCAGGCCCGCCAATGGGTCAATGAGAATTTCAGGAAAGGCGCCGACGGCATTAAGTTTTTTGGCGCACCGCCTGCTGTCATGGACGCAGCGCTGCGCGAAAACAAACGCCTTGGTCTTCGTTCCGCCTGCCATCATACGCAAGTGTACGTTGCCCGATGGAATGTACTGAACTCGGCAAAGGCCGGGTTGACATCCATGGAACACTGGTATGGACTGCCCGAAGCGCTATTCACTAACAAGACGGTCCAGGATTACCGGCTCGATTATAATTATCAGAATGAGCAACACCGGTTTGGCGATGCCGGCAAACTCTGGAAGCAGGCGGCCCCTCCTTTCTCCGAAAAATGGAACGCAGTGATGGACACCTTGCTGAAGCTCGACTTTACGATTGATCCCACGTTCAACATTTATGAAGCAAGCCGCGACCTTCATCGCGCGCGAAGAGCGGAGTGGCACGAAGAATACACCCTTCCCTCCTTGTGGGAGTTTTATCAGCCCAGCAAAGTGTCACACGGATCATATTGGCATTCGTGGGGTACGGAGGAAGAGGTGATGTGGAAAGAAAACTACCGACTGTGGATGACCTTTATTAACGAATACAAAAACCGCGGGGGCAGGGTCACGACCGGTACCGACTCCGGTTTTATTTTTCAGCTTTATGGGTTTGCATTCATACGCGAACTGGAATTGTTGCGCGAAGCGGGTTTCCATCCGCTGGAAGTGATCCGTTCGGCGACACTCTTTGGCGCGCAAGCCCTGGGTATGGAGAAAGACCTGGGCTCGGTAGAAGCCGGCAAGCTGGCCGACTTCGTCATTGTTGAAGAAAATCCCCTCCAAAACCTGCAAGTGCTCTATGGTACCGGCGCCATCCACCTCACTGATGACAACAGGGTGGTAAGAGTTGGGGGCGTGAAGTACACGATCAAGGACGGCATTATCTATGATGCTAAGAAACTATTGGCGGATGTGAAGACAATGGTAGCAGCGGAGAAGGCGAGGACGGGATTTGTAATCAAGCAGCCGGGGGTGGGTGAATCGGTGATCGGTAATCGGTGATCGGTGGTTGGTACACTGCTTGCCAGTTACACCTTACCGATTCCCATACGGTAATTACAAAAAATTGTCTTTATACTAAATCAAGGGGTTTACTACGGATCACCGATTACCAAACGGTATTACCAAGATCTGTGGTAACATTAGATCAGTGGGAATTCACTACCGATCACCGATCACCGATTACCGATCACCACCCGGTATCACCAAAATCTGTGGTTACACTAACTTCTCAGCAACAGCGTCCCTACCCCGATGTGCCGGTGGTCTGCGCCGAGGTTTAGAATTCCTACATCCCCGGCGGCATTGTTTTCTTATATACTTTCTTGACTAACCGTGGGGTATCAAAGCGATATCCTAATTCAATACCGGTATAGGTATAAATTGTATTCATATTCATACTGTGTAATACGCCCGCTCTTCGTTCCGCCTCGTAACGCAACCCGGCATAAAGACGCCTGGATTGATAGCCTAAGCTCGCCTTACCATCCAGCATGAAAACGAAAGCCTGTTTTCTGTCGACCTTTTCATCGGGAGTTTTAAGGTATTTATAATAATAAAGGTCAAATGAGGTAAAGGCGGCAAGGGACAGATAAATACGCTTCAGGAATACCAGATTCCCCCCCACCCCCGGCGCGACCCTGATCGATACGGATCGGATAATTTTAACATCATTGAAGTCGCCATAGTAAGGCAGTTGTCGCGGATTGACTATAGCTGAATTGCTGGACACCTGATTGTAGTAAGCGCCCACTTTTAACAGGAACCCGGCGTGGCTTTTTATCTGCCGCTGCGCAAACGTAAGCGGTGCGATGTAGGAATACTTTTTCCAGCTGAGATTATACAGGCCTTCGAATTGAAACTCCTTGTTCACCATGTCCGGTCTTTGCGTATACACCGGATTGGGATCAATACGATTGGACTGATTAATATCGGTAAAGCCCTGAATTCGCACGTATCTGAATTGAAGTGCATAGGCCGCGCTATTGTATTTTATGGTGGCCGTACGATACCGGCTCGGCGCGTAATCCCTATGGGAGTTCATTCCGGATTTTGACAGGAAGGCGAACCCAACCGATATAAACCGGTAGCTGGCGGAAAAGCCGACGACATCAGAAATATTTGTTCTGAATTTTGAAGAAGGATCAATATTTTCCGGCTTCGGCATTCTTGAATGGATATCCATCCGAATGGCCGGAGATACTATGTGCATTTCAACCGATAGATAATTGGGATACGATTTTATGAACGAGGAGTCGGGGGGATTCCGTTTTACTCTAAGCCGGGGGAGAAATTTCTTGTAAAATTTATCAGGATGAAGGAGAACATTCTCCTTTTCTTTTTCCTTCTGAGCCAATACCGCATAGGGAGTCCATGCAATGCTGAAAAAGGCGATAACTAGAAATAACCTTGTTTTTACCACGGTAGGAACTCTCCTTCTACCGGGTAAATAAGCGTGCCATGGTTTACCTCACCCCCCGCCTACGCTGAGACAGCTTCGGCGGGCAGGCCTGCCCCTCTCC
>Ga0193731_1000132_pt1 | contig 25547 bp, 19 predicted proteins | sample U1a2metaG_FD_144920 | JGI IMG/M metagenome (GOLD analysis project Ga0193731, IMG submission 144920) | Soil microbial communities from a riparian zone of the East river system, Colorado, United States - U1a2 | ecosystem: Environmental > Terrestrial > Soil > Riparian zone | place: USA: East River...
AGTGGCCTTCTTCCAGCAACCAAAGTTTGCTGAGGTCAATGTCTTTGGGAAGAAGGAACTTCTTTCTCGAAACTTTTTCTTCGGCGGCGGCATAGGCAAAAAATTCTTCGTAAAAAACGGGATGCTCCTCCAGCCTGAGGTCGTTGAGCGGCGTCGCGAGCAGCCCGATGTCAATCTCCCCATTTTTCAGGGCCGCGATGATGTCGTTGGTGACCAATTCGCGAATCGTTGTTTTCAGCAACGGGTGTTTCTCTACAAATGATTTTAGGAATAACGGGAGCAAATAGGGTGCGAGTGTCGGGATAACAGCCAATTTCAGTTCGCCTGATACTTCGTGCCTAAGCTCTTGTGTGAATTCCTTGAGCAACCCTACGTCGGCCATGATTTGGCGGGCCCGTATGATGATCTCTTCTCCCTCCTGCGTAGGCACCACCGGCTGCTGACTGCGGTCAAAAATGCGGATACCCAATTCCTCCTCCAGTTTTTGGATCATCATACTCAACGTGGGCTGTGTAACAAAGGACTTTTCTGCTGCCCGGGCAAAGTGGCGGTGCGTGTCTACGGCAATGATGTAATCGAGCTGCTGAAGGTTCATAGATTCTATCTATGCAAAGATAGATAATATCAGTTTGATTTATTGGCTGAAACACGGTGATATTGCACCTCTCTGAAAAAGGATCATCAAAACCACACGAATATGAATAATGGGAAGGAAAAGAAGGACAAACTGACTACTGCCTCCGGCCGGCCATACGTAGAGAATGAAAACACGATGAGTGCAGGCCCGCGTGGCCCCTTGCTGCTGCAAGACTACATTTTGCATGAAAAAATGGCGCACTTCAACCGCGAGCGGATTCCCGAGCGGGTCGTGCACGCCAAGGGAAGCGGCGCCTTTGGAACGTTTACCGTTACACACGACATCTCGAAATACACCAAGGCAAAGCTCTTCAGCAAAATAGGAAAGAAAACCAGAATACTCTTTCGTTTCTCCACTGTGGGAGGCGAAAAAGGTAGTGCCGATACCGAACGCGACCCGCGTGGTTTTGCCATGAAGTATTATACAGAAGATGGCAATTGGGATTTGGTAGGAAACAACACACCGGTATTTTTCCTGAAGGACCCCAAGAAATTCGGTGACTTTATTCATACCCAAAAACGGGATCCACAGACTAATTTAAAAAGCCCCACGATGATGTGGGACTACTGGAGCTTAAATCCGGAAAGCCTGCACCAGGTCCTGATTTTAATGAGCGACCGGGGAACACCCGTGGGCTATCGTCATATGCATGGATTCGGCAGTCACACGTTCTCTCTGATCAATGCGAAGAATGAGCGCGTGTTTGTAAAGTTCCATTTTCTTACCGCTCAGGGGATTAAGAACTTTCAAGGCAAGGAAGCAAGCGATATGCGAGGAATCGATCCCGACTTCTCCCAACGGGATTTGTTTGAAGCCATTGAAAAAGGAAAATTTCCAAAATGGAATCTAAAGATCCAGGTGATGACCGATGCCCAAGCCAAAACCTTCCGATGGAATCCATTTGATCTCACGAAAGTTTGGCCGCATAAAGAATATCCGATGATCGATGTGGGCGTAGCGGAATTGAATGAAAATCCAAAGAATTATTTTGCGGAAATAGAACAATCGGCATTTGCGCCTGCTCATATTGTGGATGGTATCAGCTACTCGCCCGACAAAATGTTGCAAGGACGCCTCCTTTCTTACCCGGATGCTCACCGCCATCGCCTCGGCGCCAACTACGAACAAATCCCGGTCAATAAGTGTCCCTACATGGTGAACAACTACGAGCGCGATGGTCAGATGCGTGTTGACGGAAATGGCGGGGGCGCACCCAACTATTGGCCCAATAGCTTTGATGGAATTTTTGCCGATCCATCGTACAAGGAACCACCGATGGAACTGGAAAATACCCTCGCGGATTGGTTTGATCGCAACGGCGCGAATGACGATGACCACTATACGCAGCCCGGGGACTTGTTCCGTCTGATGAATGCCCAGGACAAAGCCAACACCATCAGCAACATCGTTGGAGCCATGAGCGGGATCAGCGGACCTAAGAAAGAACTGATCACCAACCGTCAGCTATGCCATTGGTTCCGTGCCGATCCCGCCCTCGGAATGGGTGTCGCGAAAGGACTGGGCGTTGACATCGATGCAGTAATGAAGGAAATGAAACGCGAAACAACTCCGGTTTGAGTTAAAAAATCGCAACAAAAAAAAGGAGCAGGCAATCTGCTCCTTTTTTATTTTATCATTTTATAGCTAGTTTCCTTTTGCCCACTTACGGATCAGTCTTTTGCTGTACAATCTCGCTTGCTCAATGGTAAAGGTTGACTCACTCCTTGATTTAAGTGCTGCCCTTTTTTGCAATGCCTGATAGTTTTCTTCCGGCAAGAGAACGTACTTTCTGTTTCCTATTTTTATTTCAGTCATAGTGGAATTTAAGTATTGCCTTCAAATGATAAAATTATCCGCCGACGTTTGGCTATTTATTGTTTTGTCCCTGGATGACATTTCATAGTTAGAATTGCTCTGCGAAAATCTGCGCAATCTGCGGGAAACCATCTGCAGGAAACTATCTCTCCATTGCCAGGAACACCCCATTCGTCCACCCAAATCCATCCTGATTCGGATACTCCCCCCCACTGGCTTCCGCATCCTTATTCCAAACGTCATACTTCTCCGTCATCTTCCCGGTCTTCTTGTAGACCATCAGGTTGGCGTTGGTCCAGTTCTGCTTAATCTGCTTTGCCAGATCGTGCACTCCATAATTCGTCAGGCCCTTATACGTCATCCACTGAAGGGGCGCCCATCCGTTGGGGGCATCCCATTGCTGACCGGTGTTCTCGGGAGTGGTCGTCAGCCCGCCTGGTTTCAGGAATTTTGTATGGAGATGCTTTGCGACGTCCCTGGCTTGATGATCCTCTGCTATCCCAAAGAAAAGCGGAAAGGCAGCCGCCAGCGTAAATTGCGTCTTACATTTCCCCAGAACGAAATCGTAGTCGAAATAAAATTTCTCAACTTCATTCCAGCAGTATTTTTGAATGGCCACTTTCCGTTTTTGCGCCAGCGCCGCATAGTGGCTGGCCCCTGTCGGATTGTGAGCAAGGTGCATTGCTTCAGAAATTGTTTTTTCCAGGTGAAACAACAGGCAATTCAAATCGACTGGAACAATATCGGTTGTATGAATACTTGCAAATGAGCCGGGATCCTTGAACCACCTGCCGCTAAAATCCCACCCCGATTCGGCCGCAGCCCGCAAATGACGAAACAAATCCCCGGGTTTGGTTTTGGATAGATGCGACAACTCCACGTCCTCCTTATACGCTTCGGGCCGGGGTGTATTGTGCTCATCCCAATACCGGTTCATCGTTGAACCGTCGGGCATGCGCACGACACGATGTATCGCTTTGTTGGAATCGTTCAGCGCTTCCGCACCCGACATCCAAAACTTGTATTCTTTCTCGAGCCACGGCAGGTATTTCATTAAAATATCCATGCCCTTTTCTTCCCGCAAGATCTGGATCATGAGGGAGTAAAACGGAGGCTGGGACCTGCCCAGGAAGTACGTCCGGTTGCCGTTGGGAATGTATCCGATGTGATCGATGAGATAAGAAAAATTATCAACCATATTCCCGATCATGTCCACGCGCCGGGATACCTGTAGTCCCAGCATGGTGAAATAACTGTCCCAATAATAGATCTCGCGAAACCGACCCCCCGGAACAATGTATGAAAACGGCAAAGGAATGAGCGAACTGACTTCATGATCGGGCTGGCGCGTTAAGACGGTCCAAAGATCTCCAATGTGGTCCTTTACGGGCTTATTGGCATCGCTTTCGTAACGGTGTGAGTAGACCTTAGGTAATTCGAAATTGGAATCGATAAATTTTTTAAGGTCGAAATCCGGAAGGCCATTGGCGTGTTGATACTCCTGGTTGATTTGCGATAACTCTTTTTTAGGGAGGCAGTCCGGAAACGTTTTGCCATCCGGAAAGAGCGAGTTCATTTGCACTTCTTCGAAGAGCTGGCCCAATTCAAAGATCTCGAGTTTCTTCATTGTTTTCTTAATGCCCCCCGGCGGCAACGAACTTGATTTCAACCTCCGACCTTTTTTGAATGCGATTGAAGAAAAACAAACAGCTTATCAAAATGCCGATTGGAACGAGTGAAAAATAGAAAGCCGTTTCTCCGCCGTACGCTTCAAAAATATGCCCGGTAATAATAGAGCCCGTGGTGCCCCCCAGTGCAGAAAAAATAACAATCAGTCCTGACATGGCCCCATGCTGACGCGGTGGAAGTGTACTCAGGATCACTGAATTGATGGCCGGATAAATGGGCGAAATAAATAATCCAATCAACGGAAAAATAAATGCACCCAGGGGCGCGGAGGCCCAACTGGTTACCGGAAGCTCACTTGATTTTTGCGCGAGTGGAATAGCGATCACGACGAGTACACCGGCAGACAACAAGCACACAATCAAAACAGCATACCAATGTATTTTTCTCAGTACAACGCCTGCCGTGAAACGCCCGATCGCCGTACTCGCTGCCAAAATGCTTGCCATTTGGATACTAAGCGTAGTCGGAAGACGGAGTACCTTGCTATTAAACGTCGGCAGCCAACTCATAATGCTTTGTTCAATCAAAACATAGATGAACGCACTGACAATAAATATTAAAACAATCGGCGCAATGGCGAGTCTGAACATTTCCACAAAATCCTGCGCGAGGGGCCTGGCTTCCGTATTTTTTACAGACGACTCGTCGAGCGCAGTGCTGAACAATAGGAGGAAAGCAACGATGGCGATCCCTGCCAATAGGTAATAGACCTTAAACCAGGCTGTGGATTGGGGTTGAGCATCGCTGACAAATGCGCTGAAAATAAAATAACCTGTAAGAATCCCCACCATAAAAAATGATTCAATAAAATTCATGAAGCTGGCGTGGTCCTTTTTATCGTTGGTAATAATTCCAATCGTCGCATAAACGGAGACTTTTATCAAAGCAAAACACGTCCCGGTTGCTGCAAACAATACTTTAGTCATTGCAAAACTCGGGAGGGAAGGCATCAACAGACACACCAGCGAAATAAATCCGAGTGCGATAAGCATGGCATTTTTATAGCCGATCCTGGTGATGTACGATGCCACCAGGAAGGATACAGCGGCGATGCTTAGGTCTTTGAATGCCTCCAGCACACTGGCCGATGATTCCGAAACACTGAAATTGGATTGCACCTGCAGGATTACAGTTCCTACGCTGTTGAGAAGGATGGCAAAGACGAAGTAATTGAGAAAAAGCGAGAACCTGATTTTCCAATTTGACATAGCGTGCTTAGCCAACAAGGGTGGGCTTCAACAAATCTAAACACTTTCGCCGGAATTACCCCACGCCAAAATGATAGCCTACGCCCTTGATAGTCGTTATCTGAACGGAGGGATCGTCTTTGAGATAGTCGCGAAGCTTGGTGATGTATACGTCCAGGTTCCGTGAGTTAAAGATCGAGTCGTCGCCCCACACGCGCATGAGCACATCTTTACGACGTACGGTGCTATTTTGATTTTCCGATAAGATCTGAAGGAGCACCGTTTCACGATGGGATAGTTTCTTTACAGAATCCTCTTTCCTCAATTCATAGCGTTGCGGGTGAAATTGAAATTTTCCGAGCAGGATCGTTTCCTGGCGCGGATCACCCTTTTTATGCGACAGCAATAAAAGGTTATTGATGCGAACAATGAGTTCCTCCATACTGAATGGCTTCCTCAGATAGTCATTCCCCCCGGACTCGAATCCTTTCAGCAGGTCCACCGTCTGTGTCTTAGCGGTCACAAAAATAATCGGGATGGAGGGATCCACCTGGCGAATACTTTTGGCTATTGCATATCCGTCCTTGTTTGGCAGCATAATATCCAGCACGCAAATATCCGGTTTTTCCTGGGTAAATAAATTCATCACCACACGACCATCGGAAACCATGTTCACTTCATAATCACGGCTCTCCAGGGTTTCCTTGACGATTTTGCCAAGAAAGGGTTCATCTTCAACATAGAGGATCTTAGTTTTTTTCATTCTTAGGCAGGGTAATAATAAAACAGCTGCCCTTTCCGGGTTCTGATTCAAGATGGATGGTCCCGTGATGACTTCGCACAACGCTGTTGACATAGCTCAGTCCTAGTCCATAGCCCTTCACATTATGCACATCGCCGGTCGGGACGCGAAAGAATTTTTCAAAGACCTTCTTATGATATTCAGAATCAATACCCTGCCCATTGTCCCGCACAGAAAGGAGCAGGGTATCTGTTCCGCCTTTGACAACCACCTTTATTTCAGGAGGAGAGGTACTGTATTTTAGGGCATTGTCGAGGAGATTATAAAAAACATTGGTCAGGTGCTCGACACTACCTGATAAAATAAAGTCGCTTCCTTCCTTGGCGAACGTTACGGTAGCGCCGCTTTTATCAAACACCGGTTTCATAGAGGCGAGAATTTGCTCGACCAATTTTTCGAGGTCCACCTTTTCAGGTTGAAACACCACTCCGTTCTTTTCGAAAACGGCGGTCCTCAGAATCTTATCCGTAAGGAGGGTGAGTCGGGACAATTCATTTTGTGCAATGTCAAGGTATTCGCGGGTGAGTTGGGGGTTATCAAGCCCCTTAAAATCCTGCAATGCTTCCAGCGCGACTCGTACCGTCGTGATGGGGGTTTTTAATTCGTGCGTGACATTATTGATAAAATCATTTTTAAGTTCGGCCATTTGCTGTTGGGTCAATACACTTCGGTACATCATATAGAAGGATCCAATCGTGAGAATGGTCAGGAAGGCTGAAAAAAGAACTTGCGTAATGATCTCTTTGAGGAGGAGGCTATTGATACCTGAAAAAGAAGCGGCATAACGATTCCCGGAATTGGTTCGAACCTGATCGGAAAATAGCAAGCTCTTATGGAAAGGCAATTTCTCCCCTCGTTTCAATTGGATTATTTGAAAAGGCAAGTCGAGTCCGGCATTTGACAAAGCCGTCCTGAAGTGGTAATGGATACTGTCTGTGTTCAGCGAATCAGGGCCCAGGCGGAAAAGGAAATTACCTTGCCTGCGGGAATTATTATAAAATCGGGAAACCAGAGGCTTGATCGACTGACTCAGCGAGTCGCTGCTATCCGGACCTACCAGAACCTTAATGAGGGAGGTTCGCTCATGACGATCGAATTGTTCCATGAGGCTGTCTGGAAAATCCTGAGCTCGAACGTTTTTTCCATGGACACTATCGCCCGGAAGGGTCACCATGCTTCGCTGGACGATGGAGTCGCGCATGGCCATGACGGTATTTCTGAACAGCATGTTCGTTTCCTTGTGAAAATCGTCAAATGCCTTGTGGTAGGAACTTCGCACCCAAAGAACCTGAAGCACCAACAACAACAAAATGCTGCTGAGCATGAGGGCGACGGTTACTGCGTTTTTTGGTTTCTTCACGGCCAAAACAAAGGTAAAGGCTAGAAAGTCTTCCCGGTTCGTTTTTAACGTTAATTAACATTCCTTTCATGATTATTAACCCGGGCGCTCCCACCCGGGTCGTAGATTTACATTAAAAATAACGGTATGAAGAAAATCATTTTGCTCATCGGTGTAATCATTATGCTCATTGCCGCCCATGTCGCCTTTGGCCAGGACCAGGAAGGAGTCATTACCTATGAAATCAGCATCAACGTTCACCGTACGTTGCCAGCGGACCGCCAGGACATGAAGGCGATGGTTCCGGAGTTCAGAACATTCAAACAGCAGCTTTTCTTTACTGCGACAGAGTCGTTATACAAGCCGTTGATCGAAGAAGAGGAAGAGGAAGATACAGAAAACAGCGGAGGACGGATACGAAGGGTTTTTCGGCAACGCATTGAAATTTATTGCAATGCACCTTCCGGCAAGGTTACTTCCCTGCAGGAGTTCATGGGCAAAGATTATCTGATCGATGATTCGGTAAGGATGGCGCCCTGGAAATTTCGCACCGAGACTAAAACCATTACGGGATATGAGTGCAAGCAAGCCTTCTATACCGATGGAGAGCGTAAGCAAACCATTACCGCATGGTACACAGATCGGCTACGGCCGTTTCTCGGGCCCGATCGCTTCAATACCCTTCCCGGAGCTATTTTGGCTGTTGACTTCAACAGCGGCGAACGCGTTATCGTTGCAAAGAAAATAGAATTAAGGCCACTGAAGAAAAATGAGTTGAACGTCCCTACCCGCGGCCAAAAGACAACACAAGCCGAATTCAGGAAAATGGTAGATGAACAAATGAAAAAAAGAAGAGAGCGTGGCCAAATGATCATTCAGAATTAGAAACGCGCCCTGAGAAAACCTGATCCTTCGTGAAAAAAATTATTCTCTTCTCTCTCATTTTATCAGCTCATCTGGGTTTTAGCCAAAAACTTACCATCAAGGGCCAGTTGCTGGATTCGGCGTCCAGTCCCCTTCCGTCCGCTACGGTTATCATTTTACAGTCAAAAGATTCTTCTTTAGTAAATTTTGGCACGAGTGATAGCAAGGGTTTCTTTGAAATCAGGAATGTAGTCCGGGGTGAATACTTCGTTAAAGTTTCTTTTTTGGGTTTCGCCCCTTACATGAAAAGAATTATTCCCGGAGAGGGCATGATCGAAGTCAACCTTGGTCAGATCAGGCTGCTGAACAAATCCACGATGCTGAATGAGGTCGTGATCCGGGAGGACAAGCCACCGGTCGTAGTGAAAAGGGACACGATTGAATTTAACGCCAGTTCATTCAAGACCAAGGTTAACGCTACGGCGGAGGACCTGATAAAAAAAATGCCAGGCATGGAAGTGGATAACGACGGTACGATCCGGGCGCAGGGTGAACAAGTACAGCGGGTAATGGTCGATGGAAAGGAATTCTTTGGGCAAGACCCCAAACTCGCCACCCGCAACCTCCCGGCAGACGCAGTCGATAAGGTTCAGGTCTATGACAAGAAGTCCGACCAAACTGTGTTTTCAGGTATAGAGGACGGGCAACGCGAAAAAACGATCAACCTGGCCTTGAAGGAAGAAAAGCGGCATGCCGCCTTTGGCAATGACATGGCAGGTGTGGGCACGAACAACCGGTTTCAAGCCAAGGCAAGTATCAACCGTTTTGATAAGGGCAATCAACTGTCCTTTCTTGGAATGGGCAACAACACGAATGAGCAAGGGTTCTCGATTGGAGACTATGCCAACTTCAGCGGAACGTCAGGCGGGGGCGGAGGGGGTGGCAGAGGGGTGACTGTTCAAGCCGGCGGCAATAACCAAAGCGGCCCTCAAATCAATACCGGACGCCAAAATGGAATTGTCACCAACCTGGCCGGGGGGATCAACACCAATCAGACCTTCAACAACAACAAAACTAAAATCAATGGAAGTTATTTTTACAATCGCCTCGATCAAAATCTCATTACCCTCCTCGGCCGGGTTAACTACCTGCCCAACGGCAGTTATAATTTCGACCAGAACAGCCGCCAAAATACTATCAACAATAATCACCGGGTCAATGTGACCATCGATCACAAAATCGACTCTGCCAATTCGCTGAAGTTCAACAGCAACATCGCCTATACCCTTTCCCAGCAAGATCTCCACAGCAACGGCATGACGTGGAATGTAGGCAACACCGCATTGACAAATGAAAATAATCAATCCACCAGCGCGGCGGGCAACAATACGAACTTGAGTTCAAACCTGTTGTACCGCCACCGCTTTCACAAAAAGGGAAGGACGGTTTCAACCAACCTGACGTTTGGCTATACCCAAAGCCTGGCCAACGGAAGCCTTCAATCGATCAACCAGTTCTACACCGGCGGCCAGGGTACACAGAACGTCCAACAAACCAATTCACAATCGACAATCAGTCCAACCTACGGAATATCAGTTTCGTATACGGAACCGCTGGGAGGGAGAAAATACATCGAGGCAAACTATAATTTCACAACCGATATCAATAGGGTGAATCGGGATGTGTACGACGTGAAGAATGAACAAAAGACGTTCAACGATTCCCTTAGCAATCAGTACACCAGCAATTACCTGTATAGTCGCCCGGGCATCAACTTCCGTATCAACCGGGACAAATTCAATCTTACCGTTGGGTCAGCGCTTCAACAAACACGTTTGAAGGGGGACCTCCTCTCCAGGCACGAAACGATCGACCGGCTGTTTCAAGCCGTATTGCCCGTCCTGCATTTCAACTTCGATTTTTCCAATTTCAAACGACTCCGGTTTGATTATACTACGTCCATGCAGGAGCCCGGCATCCAGCAGCTCCAGCCCGTCCTGAACAATACCGACCAACTCAATCAGACGGTGGGAAATCCCTTCCTCCAGCCTGCCTATTCCCACCAGATCAGGACGAATTTTACGCTGTTCAATCCCTCCAGCTTCATGAACTTTTTTGCCTTCCTTAACGGCAACTACACCGCCAATGCCATTGTCAACTCCCAGACCACTACGCCCGACTTTATCCGCATTACAAAACCGGTCAACGTAAAATACAACATGAGCTTGTCCGGCAATTTCAATGTGGGCATACCGGTAAACGTGATCCATAGCCGGTTCAACGTTGGGCCCAGCTATTCTATGTCGAGCGGGATCAATTTAACCAACGAGGTTGAGAACGTTATTCATCAGCAGACGCTCGGGGGGACCCTCCGCTATAATTACTCCTTTAAAGAAATTCTCATCGTCGATTTGAGTTCCAATCTCAGCCACCAGGAAACAAAATATAGTTTCAACTCGCAACAGAACCAGACCTATTTCAACAAAACCTACAGCGCCGAGGTGAATGTCAATTTTTTAAAGAACTATGCTTTCAATACAGAGATGGACTATTTTGTATATGCCAGCGCAACGACCGACTTCCATCAGTCGATCCCCCTCTGGAATACATCCGTCTCGCGATTCGTGTTAAAAAACAAGACGGGTGAAATTAAAGTGGGCGTAAATAATTTATTGAACCGCAGCCTGAGCGTTACCCAATCCGCCAGTACGAACTATCTTCAGCAACAGACTACCAACAACCTTGGGCGGTTCTTCATGGTCAGTTTCACGTATTCGTTGAACAAACAACTTAATCCCATAGGCGGGATGCGCAAAGGTGGCCGGGGTAACCGGATGATCATCGGGGGGTAACATCAAACAAAGGGAGTTTTTATGAAATAAAAAAACGTTCGGCATCGTATGCTCCTGAAAAATTACGACCTTTATAAAAGTTAAATAACAGATATGAGTGCCGTATTACTAGCCGAATTCAAGAACAAAAAAGACGCTGATCTGATTGTCGAACTTATCGGCCAATTGCGTTCAGGAAAAGTATTGAGCCGTGGCAAAGATGTGGAGGAACTGTATTTTGCTGAATTAATTAAGACGGGGTATAAGGAAAAAGGATACATTTCCTCCGCTGCCTTCAAAAAGTATTTGGCCAAACGAATCGGTAAACGGACTGGATGAGACTTATCATCAAGCCGGCCTTTAAACGCGATACCGACCGGGTTGCTAATCACACCCTTCTGAAGGCCTTGACAGAAAAAATAGAACAGATTGAAAGGGCAAATACTAAGGAAAATATAACTGGTCTAAAACTTCTTCGTGGCTATTCCACGCAATACAGAATTTATGTAAAGGGTCCGCATTATTCCTACCGGATTGGTGCTGTTATACGGGGTAATACTATTTGGCTGGTGCGCTTTCTTCCTCGTAAATTCATCTACAGAAGGTTTCCATAAACCGTACCTTTGCCCTATGCGTCCACCCATTTTTTTCATCTCTTTTGCCATGACTACTTCCTTGATGGCACAGGTCTCGGTTCCCCGGTTTGATATTCAGGGACACCGGGGGGCCCGGGGCCTTAAGCCGGAAAACACGATACCGGCTTTCCTGACTGCCCTGGATACGGGAGTTACTACATTGGAAATGGACGTGGTGATCACACGGGATAAGCAAGTCGTCGTGTCGCACGAGCCCTGGATGTCCGCGGGCATTTGCACCAATGCATTAGGAAAGCCAGTCAAAGAAAAAGAGGAAAAGAAATACAACCTCTACCGGATGACCTATGAGGAGATAAAACAATTTGATTGCGGCTCGCGGGGGAATGTGAAATTTCCCGGGCAGGAGAAAATGAAAGCCGTCAAGCCCTTGCTCAGTGATGTTATGGTGGCGGTAGAAAATTACATTAAGAATTTTAGCCGGTATGAAGTGGACTACAACATCGAAATTAAGTCCGAAAAAGAATTGTACGGCAAATTCCAACCCTCCCCGAAAGAATTCTCAGACTTGGTTTATAGTCTCATCGATCAATATGTGCCGCTCGACCGTGTGATTATCCAGTCGTTTGATTTTCGTGTATTAAAATACTGGCATGAAACCTATCCGGAGGTACGATTGTCTGCCCTGGTGGATAACCTGAAGACCATTGATGAAAATATAAAGGACCTCGGATTTACGCCCTCTATTTACAGTCCCGACTACATGCTGCTTTCCCGGGACGAGATCAAGCGCTGCCATGAATTAAAAATGCGTGTCATCCCGTGGACCGTCAATGATGTCTCGGAAATGCTTGAACTAAAAAACTGGAATGTCGATGGCTTTATTACCGATTACCCGGATCGGGCTGAGAAGTTCAGGGGGACGTTGAATATTAAGGCGAAGAGGTAGTAGAATCAGTAGGCAGTAGGCAAAGGGCAGTAGGCAAAGTAATTACTTGCGTTGGGATGGATCCACTAAACGCTAAGCCCTAAGGACCAGGCAGAATGAAGTAGGCAGAATCAGTAGGCAGTAGGCAAAGGGCAGTAGGCAATTGGAAATTGACAGTTGACAACGGGCAGTTGACAAAAATGTGGGACTGGTAGGTAGTAAGTACTAACAAGTAGGCAGTAGGCAAAGTAGTTACTTGCGAGGGGGATAATAACTAAATGCTAAGCAAGGACCAGGCAGAATGAAGTAGGCAGAATCAGTAGGCAGTAGGCAAAGGGCAGTAGGCAAAGTAATTACTTACGAGGGGATGATCCACGAAACGCTAAGCACTTCTAAGCCCTAAGAACCCGAATGAAGTAGGCAGTAGGCAGAATCAGTAGGCAGTAGGCAAAGGGCAGTTGGCAAAGTAATTACTTGCGGGGGGATAATCCACTAAATGCTAAGCCCTAAAGGACCAGGAACCAACACCCAGAACTAGAGCGTCTTCGCGCGCTCCCAGTACTCATCCATTTCCGAGAGGGTCATCTCGCCCATTTTCTTTCCATCCTTCGCCGATTCGGTTTCTAGATACTGGAAGCGACGGATAAATTTTTTGTTGGTCCGTTCGAGGGCCTCTTCGGGATCAATTCCGATAAAGCGTGCATAGTTCACCAGTGAAAACAGCAGGTCGCCAAACTCAGACATCACCCTTTCTTTGGTGTCCTGATGATTGCCGGGATCACCGTCTGTCAGTCCGCTAAATTCCTTCTTGAATTCCTCCATCTCCTCCTCCACTTTTTGCCACACTTGCTCTTTTTTCTCCCAATCAAAACCCACGCCCCGTGCTTTATCCTGGATGCGTATGGCCTTGACCAGCGTCGGCAGCGATTTCGGCACACCTTCGAGGACGGATTTATTTCCGGTTTTCAATTTTATTTTTTCCCAATTGGACTTGACTGTTTCTTCATCATTCGCAATCACATCACCGTACACATGAGGGTGCCGTTCAATGAGCTTTTCGCAAATGGAATTCAACACGTCGGCAATGTCAAACGCTTTGAGTTCGGAGGCGATCCGCGCATAAAAAACGTTGTGTAGCATCAAGTCGCCGAGTTCTTTTTTTATTTCCTGCAGGTTGCCGTCGAGAATCGAATCAGAAAGTTCATAGGTCTCTTCAATGGTCAGGTGACGCAACGTCTCTAGTGTTTGCTTTTTATCCCAGGGACAGTTTTCGCGCAGCTCGTCCATAATGGTGAGCAGGCGGTCAAAGGCCTTAAGTTTGGCTTCACGGTTCAAGTCGGGAGAAGAAAGGGGTTTTTTCATTTGTAGTATCTAATTGACCTTAGTTCCACGCCAAAGTTAACGGTTCTGCAGCACGTTTGGATGTTTAACATCAGAGAAAGCGAAGGTGTATAGCGTTAGAATCTGGTTTTCCTGACAATTTCTTGATTTGCTAAATTATTTAGTAAAGTTCTCTTTTACTAAAATAAAATCTAGTTAAATTTGCATAAACCAAACAAATCAGTGTGGAAAACCCCTTGACCATATCGAACTACTTTATTCAGAAGTCCCTTGAGGATGGTGGCGAATTGACTCCGATGAAAATGGTAAAGTTGATCTATATTTCTCATGGTTGGTATCTGGCATTGAATGATGCAGAACCATTACTACCTGAGGCAGTAGTTGCCTGGAAGTATGGTCCAGTTGTTCAAACAGTATACCATGCATTTAAAAAATATGGAAGTGAACGAATAACATCAATTGAATTTGATGCAAATGGCCAAGTCCTTTCAATCATTAATGAGCAAACAAGACTTTTTTTGAACAAAATGTGGGATGTTTATAAAGGCTACACCGGACTTCAATTATCAACTCTCACGCATCAACCAGGGACACCTTGGGATATCGTATGGAATCAAGAAGGCGGAAAAGCAAAGCAAAATGCAGTAATTCCAAATAATTTGATTTATGATTTCTATCGCAAAAAGGCTAACGCCAATACTGCCTAATCCGCATAAGTCGTGAATATTGATTCCGTAACCGAATCCGGAAATATTGGTGAAGACAGTAAGTCCAAAAAGGAAGCCAAAGACTTATATCGGAGTGAAAATCTAAAGGATCATTTACACCAGGTATTTGTTGTTTTTGTTTATGTGGCATTTTATTCATTCACTTTAGTTTTTTGTGTTCGCCTCCTGCATTTTGTTTTGCCGACTTGTTGGCAATGGATTACATCAGTGCAGGTTCAAAGCATTGATAAATTATTTTTTAGCGGTGCTTTAGGTAGTCTAATAGGGGGGTATTTTGTCAACAAAGTATCCAGGTAATTCGAGTTAAAATTTTTTGGTTCAAAATTTCGGACTGAGGGTTTGAAAATTTTTAATTCAAACTGGCCCACTACTACGGGAACCTGAGATTCGCACATCCACAAATTACTCCTTACTTTTGCCGTCGCATTTACCAAATCCTGATCTGTGACGCTGATTAAATCGATTTCCGGCATCCGGGGTACCATCGGTGGCAAACCCGGTGAGGCCCTTACCCCTGTTGACGTTGTAAAATTTGCGGCTGCGTTTGGTACGTGGATTAAGTTGCGCAACGGGAAAAAGGTGGTGATCGGGCGCGATGCCCGTATCTCCGGGGAGATGGTGAGTTCACTGGTGAGTTCCACGCTGCAGGGACTAGGTTTAGATGTAGTGGATCTCGGATTATCTACCACCCCCACCGTTCAAATCGCCGTTGCCCTTGAAAAGGCAGGAGGAGGAATTATTCTCACCGCCAGCCATAATCCCATTCAATGGAACGCTCTGAAACTCCTGAATGAAAAAGGGGAGTTCATATCAGGGGCCGATGGTAAGCTCGTACTATCGCTGGCAACAGAAGAAAAGTTTGACTTTGCTTCAGTAGAGAAATTGGGACTGTATAAAAAGAACAACGACTACATTGCCAAACACATTGCCTTAATAAAGAAGCATCCCCTGGTGGACGCGAAAGCGATCAAGAAAGCAAAATTTAAAATTGTTGTAGACGCGGTAAATTCCACGGGCGGAATTGCCGTTCCCGAACTGCTCAAGGCATTAGGCGTGAAGAACATCAGGAAACTGTTTTGTGATCCCACCGGAAAATTTCCTCATAATCCCGAGCCCCTCCCCGAACATCTCGGCGAGATCTCAAAAATAATGAAAGGGGGAAAATACGATTTTGGTATCGTTGTTGATCCAGACGTAGACAGGCTTGCCTTTATCCAGGAAAACGGAATTCCTTTTGGTGAAGAGTACACGTTGGTGGCTGTCGCGGATTATGTGTTGAGCAGGAAAAAGGGAAATACGGTTTCCAACCTCTCCTCCACCCGTGCGTTGCGGGATATTACAGAAAAAGCCGGCGGTAAGTACACGGCGTCGGCAGTCGGTGAGGCCTATGTGGTTGCCGCCATGAAGGAAACCAAGGCCGTGATCGGCGGCGAAGGAAACGGCGGTGTTATTGTTCCCGATCTTCATTACGGCAGGGATGCACTCATTGGAATTGCCTTGTTTCTGACGCACCTGGCGAAGTCGGGCAAAACGGTTTCAGAACTTCGCCAGTCGTATCCGGCATACTTTATTTCAAAAAACAGAATGGCCCTGACCACCGACATCAACGTTGACCAGGTATTGGAAAACTTAAAATCGAAGTACCGGAATGAAAAAATCGATACGGTGGACGGTGTGCGGATTGACTTCGAAAAAGAAAAGGAGTGGGTTCAACTCCGGAAGTCCAATACCGAGCCCATCATCCGCATTTTTGCTGAATCGCAATCGGAGTACAAAGCGGCAGCATTAGCCAGTAAAATCATCGACGATATAAAGGAACTAAGCGCTCAGAAGGGCTAGAAACTATAGATTTTTGCCGAAATTTGGACTGACGTATGAAAGTGTATCTTGACAATGCCGCCACGACTCCCCTTGACCCGGAAGTATTTGAAGCGATGAAACCTTTTTTATTGGAGGACTTTGGGAATCCCTCGTCCACGCACGCTCACGGCAGAAAAGTTCGTGCCGCCATTGAGTCTGCCCGAAAAAAGGTGGCTGAGCTGCTGAACTGCACTCCGGGTGAAATCATTTTTACTTCCGGAGGCACCGAGGCCGATAATACCCTCATCGTTAGCAGTCTCCAGACGTTTGGGATAAAACATGCCATCTCCACTCCCATCGAGCATCATGCCGTGATCCATACGTTGGGGGTCTTAGAAAAAAAGGGAGCGATCCAATTGCACTACGTTCAACTTGATGAAAAGGGACACGTGGATATGGACCATCTTGAGGACCTGTTGAAACAGTATCCCGGTTCGCTGGTGTCGCTGATGCACGCCAACAACGAGGTAGGAAACGTGCTGGACATTCTTCGTGTGAGCGAACTGACCGAACGCCATAAAGCCTTCTTTCATTCCGACACGGTTCAGACCATCGGCCATTATCGGCATGATATGAAAACACTCGCAGTTTGTGGCATGGCTGCTGCAGCACATAAATTTCATGGGCCGAAAGGAGCCGGCTTCATGTACATCCGCAAGGACAGGAAAATTTCACAACTGATCCATGGAGGTGCACAGGAACGCAACATGCGGGGTGGAACTGAAAATACCTACGGTATTATCGGTTTGGCAAAGGCATTGGAAATCGCCTATCGCGACATGGCCGAACATGAAGTCTATATAAAGGGCTTAAAATCAAGGATGATAAACAAACTAAAAGAAACGATCCCTGGCATATCCTTCCACGGTGACTGCGCCAACCTGGAGAAAAGCTTGTACACGGTGTTGAACATCAGTTTGCCTGAATCGGATGAAAATGAAATGCTGCTGTTCAATCTGGACCTGCAGGGAATTTCGGCCTCGGGTGGCAGCGCCTGTTCCAGCGGCGCCAGTACAGGCTCTCATGTTTTAGGAGCGTTGTATCCCAATTCCAAGCGTGGAGCAATTCGCTTTTCCTTCAGCAAGTACAACAAACCCGAAGAAATCGATTTTGTGGTGGATACGTTAGCCGCGCTATGTGGTGTGCAGGTGTAAACGGTTTGCCCTCGCGCACCCTCTGGCTCCCTAAAGGGAGAACCCCGCGCTAGCGATCGTTAAGGACAGGGCGTGTTGGAAAAATGGGGAGTTTCACGCCACATACGCTGTGCCCTCATTTCAGGTTCTTGTTTTGGAGACTGTCAACTCAGATACAATTTATCATAATACTCCTGTGCCATGCGGGAAGAATCAAAATAAGGCAACACATCCTGCATGCCAGACTTCATCATCGTCACCCACTTGTCGGGACTCTTATAATACATCGGAATAATTTCCTTCTCCAGCAATTCAAACAAATGGTCGGCTTCCTGCTTGTCCTTTTCTTCCGTTGTCAGCTCGTCGCCGGCGGGTGTGATGATGAAACTATTTTTACCGTGTTTAGCGAATTCTGGTACCCATCCGTCCGGAATGGAGAGATTGATCGATCCGTTCAATGCAGCTGTCATTCCCGAGGTACCGGAGGCTTCATGGTACATCCTGGGATTATTCAGCCAAAGATCGGAGCCTTTTTTTAAATGGCCGGAAAGCCAAAGTTCATACCCGGTGACCACGGTACAGTTGGCCACATCCTTGGTTTGCCAATAAATCTCATTGAACAAATTGATGGCCGCATAATCTTCGGGATAGGGTTTGCCCGCCCAGATCACCTGGATGGGATAATCTTTATTTTCAACGATTTTCAAAAACCGGCCAAAGTCGGAAAGCAAAAGATTGGCCCGTTTATAGGACGCGAAACGCCTCGCCCACACCAACGTGAGCACATTTTCGTCAAACAATTTCCCGGTTTGATTGGCCACCACACGAAATAGTTTTCGCTTCAGTTCCAGTTTGCGCGACACCAGGGCCTTGTCATCCTGATTGGCCAATGCCTTGTCCAGGTCGGGGTCGCTCCAGTAGGTTTTGTTTTGGGCATTGGTAATGGCGATAATTTGAGAGATCCCTTTGAAGTCTTTCCACATCTTCCGGGAAACCTCTCCATGGAGCTGGGATACACCGTTAGCAATTTTCGACAACCTCAATGCGGTAAGCGTATAATTCAATACGCCATTTTCAGGGTGAACGTACTCTTCCGCCTGCTTCTGTGTAAGTCCATCAAAGAAGTTCATACCATTCAGGAGGGGGACACTGTGCTCTTCATTGCCGGCCTTCTCCGGAGTGTGAGTCGTGAACACAACGCGCTTCTTGACTTCATTTATGTCCTTGAATTTATTAAGTAAATAAAAGCACATCGGCAACGCATGGCCTTCATTCATGTGATAAATTTCCGTTTCCCGCCCCAATTCATCCAACAGCCTGGCACCTCCGACCCCCAATAAAATCGATTGTGCAATGCGGGTAGTCTGATTGGGATCATACAAGCGGTGACTGATTGTCTGCGCTAGAAAATCATTTTCCGGAATGTCCGTGGTAAGCAAAAACAATGGGGCAGTCTGAAAGACTTCCGGCTTTAACAAGAATGCCTTTACAAAGACCTTTGCGCCGTGGATCGTGATGGGAAAAACAATTCCCGTGTCGGAAAGAAAAAAATAATCCTTATCCCGGAATTCTGCCTTAAGGGTTTGGTCCTGGTTGCGCACCTGGTCATAATACCCTTTCTTCCATAAGATACCGATGCCGATCACGTTTTGCTTCAATTCATAGGCACTCCGCATGTGCGAACCCGCCAGGAATCCCAATCCCCCGCTGTAGATCTTCAAAGGCTGATCGATGGCAAACTCCATCGAGAAATAAGCAATGGGTTTGGCGTATTTTTTATCGAATTTGTATGGAAAGAGTTCGGATGGGTTGACCATGATTTCAACTATAGCTCAAGTCGTGAAACTAACAAAACAGGAAGGATTTAAGATTTAAAAATCATTTAAAATTTAAGATTTAAAATGGGGGTTCTGCATAGGAGTTACTGCAATCGATTGAAATTGGAGTCCTTTAAAGGGTATGGAAGCTCCATTCTTAAATTTTAGATTGATCAGTAGTACTTCATTGTAATGACTACCCCCTTCTCATTTGTAATAGTGAATTTTGCTTTATCAAAACCCGGAGGGCCAAACGTCCCTGCTGCATCATTGGAAAAGCCAAATCCTTCCCGGGGAATCCCCATTGAATTGGTATCGAGCACTCCATTCTTGTTGGCATCATGCATCACACTGACAGCATAATCGCCGGCTGGTATATTTTCAAAAACCAATTCCACCTCCCCTTTTCTGGAAGGTATGCTTCTGGATTGCCAGGTTTTTTTCATGAATTCTTCTTCGGATTGATACAGCGCGGCGGCTATGGTTCCTTTATCATTCCTGATATTTCTGATAACGACGGTCAACGTGAGGTTTTGACCCTGCGTCGTGGCCGGAAGAAAGGCGGAGAAGAAACTTAGAATGAAGAAGAAGGATTTCATAGTCTTACTTTTTTTAGTCAGGCGTCAATAATTGTACCGTTCGTCTCCAAAATCAATTACATTGTAGAAATGGGGCACTTCTTAACAACTTTTTAACAAGGTTATTAAAATGAATTTTGCTATTTTTAACCCTATTCAAACTCCCACCTTATGGCAACTTACACACTCAAAATTAACAACCAGGCTCACACGATAGAAGCGGATCCTAAAATGCCCCTTCTTTGGGTGATCCGGGATTTGGTTGGCCTGACCGGTACGAAATACGGATGTGGCATAGCGCAGTGCGGTGCGTGTACTGTCCTTGCAAATGGAAAACCCATCCGTTCGTGTTCCATGCCTGTGTCTGCAATGACGACACAGAACATCACTACGATTGAAGGGCTATCGGAAGACAACAATCATCCGGTACAGCAAGCGTGGATCAAAGAGCAAGTCCCCCAATGCGGCTATTGCCAATCGGGACAGATCATGGCTGCGGCGTCCCTGCTCGATCGCAACACAAATCCTTCGGATGAAGAAATTGACCGCGCCATGCAAATGCACATTTGCCGGTGCGGAACCTATCCCCGGATTCGCAAAGCCATTAAGGCTGCTTCAAAGGTGATCTCTCAAAAAGCGTCCGCCAAATAAATCATAAGCATGGAAACAATGAATTTATCTCAATCAAGAAGAAATTTCCTTAAGCTTTCGGGTATGACGGGCACTGCCCTTGCTCTGGGCTTTTATTTCCCTGCGTCAGGTAAGGAAAGTGCTGTGATAACGAAAGAGGCTGCGGAAAATATGGGTATTGACCTCAGTGCCTGGATTTCCATTGATACGAAAGGCAAAGTCACCATCCTGAATCATCGCTCTGAAATGGGCCAGGGCGCTTTTCAGGTTGTGCCCCAAATGATCGCTGAGGAGCTGGAAGTAAACCTCGATCAGGTGACCATTTTATTTGCGAGCGGAGACCAACATAAATACGGAAGCCAGATAACCGGCGGAAGTTCCACCGTCCGCGGGTCTTATAAAGAACTCCTTCGCACCGGGGCAGTTGCCAGGGAAATGCTGATTGAAGTTGCAGCAAAGAAATGGAACGCGACCCGGCAAGAATGTTATGCAGAAAATGGCCAGGTCCTTCATCGCCCATCCGGTAAGAAGCTGGGGTATGGAGATCTTGTAGAAGAAGCCTCCAAATTGTCGCCTCCCAAAGAGGTGGTACTGAAAGAACGGAAAGAGTATAAGATCATCGGTAAGTCCATGCCCCGGCAGGACACACCTCTTAAAACGAATGGCCGGGCGCAGTTTGGCATGGATAAGAAATTGCCAGGCATGCTGTATGCGGTGGTAGAACGGAGTCCGCGCTTTGTAGGGAAAGTAAAAAGTTTTGACGACAGCGCTGCAAAAGCCGTGAAAGGAGTAAAGCACGTGATCAAAGTTCAGCGAAGCGTATTTGCCAATCAGGCCGAAGGCGTTGCCGTTGTTGCCGATACGTTATGGTCGGCGATGCAGGGCAGGAAAGTATTGAAAGTAGAATGGGACGATTCCGGGTTTAGCCATGACAGCACAGAGGGGCTGTACGCCAAAATGAGAGAAGACATCAAGGGCAAACCTCTTTCTTTTAAAACAAAAGGAAATTTTGAAGCTGCCTATGGGAAAGCCCCAAAGAAGTCGGAAGCCGTATATGAAACCCCCTACGAATCGCATAGCTGCATGGAGCCACTGAATTGCATCGCTCATGTGCACGACAACAAGTGTGAAATCTGGGGACCCATCCAGGGGCCCGATTGGGTTCAGAAGGATGTTTCCGCCATGCTCGGATTAAAGCCTGAGGATTTGACCGTGAACATGACCTTCCTGGGAGGCGGTTTTGGACGTAAAGCCTTTCTGGATTACCCGCATGAAGCAGCCGTTATTTCCAAAGCAGTCGGCGCGCCGGTACAAGTAGTGTGGACCCGCGAAGATGACATGACGCAGGGTCCGTTCCGGCCGGGGATGGTGTATCAGTGTAAGGCCGGACTGGGAGAACGAGGAAATATCATTGCCTTCGAAACAAAGATGGCAGGTCAGGATATGAACCACCAGTGGCCGGGGGCAGACAAATCAGCATACAATGACAGCGTAACGGAAGGATTCCTGGAACCTTATTTGGAGTCCCTTCCGCACTACAGCTTTGGGGACATTCCATTGGAATCTCCTATACCGGTAATGTGGTGGCGATCCGTGTACTCGTCTACCAACGGTTTTGCCTATGAGAGTTTTATGGACGAATTGGCCCTCCAGGCAGGTAAGGATCCGTTGGATTTCCGGAGACAGCACCTGGACAATGCGCGCTATCAGAAGTTGATCGACAAGCTGGAAGAAGTGAGCGGCTGGAAGTCGAGGGGTAAGAATCAAGGATGGGGCGTCGCTATCACCGAATGTTTTTCCAGCATCGTCGGCGAAGTGGTGAAAGTTTCAAAGAATGCGACTGGTCAGGTAAAAATGGATAAGGTCATTGCTGTTATGGATTGCGGATGGTACGTCAATCCGGATATCATCCGGGCACAAGTGGAGGGAAGCATTGTGATGGCCCTGGGTGCCGCCACCAAACATGCTACCCATTTTGCCGATGGAAAAGCAGTGGAGGCCAATTTTGATAGATATAAGATGCCGCGCATTGCCGACATTCCTGAAATTGAAGTGCATATTATGGAAAACGGAGAAAAAGCCGGTGGAGTAGGTGAGCCTGGGTTACCACCGTTTACCCCTGCGCTGACCAATGCCATTTTCGATTTGACGGGGAAGCGGATCAGAACGCTGCCCTTCAATATGGACGAAGTATAAGAAAGTTTCCCGCAGATTGCGCAGATTTACACGGAAGTATTTCCCGTAGAAGTATTTCCCGCAGATTGCGCAGATTTACGCAGAATTTGATCAGCATAAATCCGCGCTTTGCCCAACGAAGCTTTTGCTACAGAAACTTTTGCTCTGCGTAAATCTGCGCGATCCGACTACGCCAAGGCTTCATCGGACAGGTCTGCGGGAAACAAACACGGGAAACAACCGGAATAAATTATATAGATATGAAAAAAATCGTCGTCGCATTGTTCACCCTCACGTTGTCACTCACCTTACTTTCCTTTCAGAAAAAACCTGCTTTTGATTTGAAGGCCAGCATCGGCAGAGGGAAAGAAATATACCTTGCCCAATGTGTTACCTGTCATCTAGATGCAGGCGAAGGCATTGAAGGAGTTTACCCACCGCTTGCAAAATCGGATTACCTGATGGCCGATAAAAAAAGGACTATTACGCAAGTGATCAAGGGCTCTAACGGACCGATCAAAGTGAACGGAAAGCCGTACGATGGTGAGATGACCTCCTTTGATCTGAATGATCAGGAATTAAGCGATGTCCTAAACTACATCCGGAACTCATGGGGAAACAAGGGGGAGGCGGTGCGACCGGAAGAAGTAAAAGCAGCCAGGATATAACGTGGCCCAGCATCGATCGGGGATCGTCGGTTATATTGTCATTGCTTTTCTAATCGGGCTCTTCGGACTGTTCTTGTATGATCTCTTGTTTTCCGTGCCGGATCATCGGCAAGGAACCATCATTGAAAAAATCTTTGTCCCTGCCCGTTCCGTTACGGGTGCAACACCGTATGGCGGTGTGAAAAGAGCCAATTATTCTATTACGGCTCAGCAGGAGGAGCAATGGATTGCCCTGGTGAGAATGGAAAACGGAGAAATATTGAAAGTGCACTGCCTGCCTGGGCATTACAAGGCCAAGAATGTTGGTGATATAATCCATTTCAAAAAATACAAAGGCAAATTCCTTCACATAGACTATTTTGCGCACAATGAAGAGGAAGATTGACCTCTGGCTACAACATAATTAAAAATTAGAGCCATCAATCTTAAGTTTTGAACCTTGAATCATAATGATCCTATGAAGATGAAACATCTGTTAATCCGGTTTTCCTTACTCCTGTTCTGTCTAATCGTCTGCTCCTGCCAAAAGAATTCCAATGAAAAGTACCGATCCTGGCGAATAAAAGGCGGTACCGCCGATGGCTTTCAATACTCCTCGCTGAGTCAAATCAACAAGCAGAACGTCAGCAGTTTGAAAGTCGCCTGGACCTACTCTGTTGGCGACGCTGATACGGTAAAGAACCGGTCGCAAATCCAATGCAACCCGATCATGGTCGATGGGATCGTATACGGTACGACGGCAACACTAAAACCATTTGCACTGGATGCGGCGACGGGAAAAGAAATATGGAAGTTCGAACCGGTTTTGGATAAGAATTCACTGGGGGTAAACCGGGGTGTAACCTACTGGGCAGATGGCGATGATAAAAGGATCCTTTCCTGCCTGGGAGAATACTTATATTGTCTGGATGCCATGACAGGTAAGCTCATGACGAGTTTTGGCGATCAGGGAAGGGTGAGTTTGAAAGAGGGACTGGGTGAACGTGCTGCCAACCTCATGGTGCTTTCCAATACGCCTGGGGTAATTTATAAAAACCTGATTATTTTAGGATCTCGCGTAGACGAAGGGCCGAATGCTGCGCCCGGCTACCTCCGGGCATTTGAGGTGAAAACCGGAAAGCTGGCCTGGGTCTTTCATACCATCCCGCAACCCGGGGAACCAGGGTATGAAACCTGGCCGCCCGATGCATGGCAAAGAATCGGTGGAGCCAATGCCTGGTCGGGGATGACGGTGGACGAAGGAAGAGGGTTAGTCTTTGCGGGAACAGGTTCTGCATCGTTTGACTTTTATGGCGGCAATCGCAAAGGTCAGAACTTATATGCCAATTGTGTGCTTGCCCTGGATGCCCTTACCGGAAAACGAAAATGGCACTTTCAGATTGTCCATCACGATTTATGGGACCGCGATTTGCCGACCGCTCCGGTTTTGGTCTCCGTGAACCACGAAGGAAAAAAGACGGATGCCGTTGCCCAGCTAACCAAAAGTGGGTATGTCTATCTTTTCAATCGCGATACCGGTGAACCGCTGTTTCCGATCAAGGAAATTCCTGTTCCGGCTTCTGATCTGGAGGGGGAAGAGGCCTGGCCCACGCAGCCCCTACCGGTGAAACCTCCTCCTTTTGCGCGACAAGTATTCACCGACTCGATGATCAACCGGCTCACCCCCGAAATAGAAGCCTTCGTAAAAGAAAAATTCAAGAACCTTAGAACAGGACGTTCCTTTATTCCTCCCAGTAAAGAAGGCACGATTGTCTTCCCGGGATTTGATGGAGGCGCCGAATGGGGTGGCCCTTCGTTTGATCCGCAAACGGGGATTCTTTACGTGAATGCAAATGAGATGCCCTGGATCCTTCAAATGGTGGACGCTCGCCTGGATGAAAAAACCTGGACGGGTATCAGCCTGTATCGCACACATTGCACCACGTGCCATGG
>Ga0193731_1000137_pt1 | contig 25091 bp, 21 predicted proteins | sample U1a2metaG_FD_144920 | JGI IMG/M metagenome (GOLD analysis project Ga0193731, IMG submission 144920) | Soil microbial communities from a riparian zone of the East river system, Colorado, United States - U1a2 | ecosystem: Environmental > Terrestrial > Soil > Riparian zone | place: USA: East River...
TTGGGTACTAGAGAGTACAAAAGATTAAGGTGGAGAAACCGAATCAATAACCTCGCCCCCCGCCTGCGCTGAGACAGCTTCGGCGGGCAGGCCGGCCCCCCGAGGCGGAGACTCACTCCTTTGTTTAATGCCCTTTTACGTCCCCCCTCTCCGTTTCGGAGAGGGGCGGGGGGTGAGGTTACTACCCCCAGGCTTTACGTAAAAACCTTAGCCAATTTCCATTCATCACATTTTCAATATCCTGTTTGGAATAGCCCCGCTGGGAAAGTAACACGGCAATCTTCTGAAGGTCGGCAATAGTATCCAGGTCGGCTGGGGATTGCTCTTTGCCGTAGGCCCCATCGAGGTCGGAGCCGATACCAATGTGCAATGCATTCCCGGCAAGCTGGCAAATGTGATCCATGTGATCAATGAGCACAATCAAATTGCAATTCATGGCCTCCGGTGTAGAGACGCCGCGTACCCAGTCCGGTACCATCATCCAGGCATCCAGCACGCCGCCGATCACCGCACCTCGACGGATGAGTTCCTTGATCTGTTCGTCGCTGAATTGACGGTTGTGATTGACCAGCGAACGGCAATTGTTATGACTCGCCCAAACCGGGCCGTGAAAATGGTCCAGCGCTTCCCAAAAACTATCATCACATAAATGCGTCGCGTCGAGGATCATGTTGAGCCTTTCCATTTCCTTTAACAATGCGTGACCCTTCGGTCCCATGAAGCCGGTGGCATCCGTGCCCTGGGCATAGCGGCCAGGTCCGTAGTGTGCAGGACCCACCGCGCGCAACCCATCGGCATACGCTTTCTCCAGATAGTCGATCGTGACAAGGGAATCGGCTCCTTCGAGACTGCGGATATAACCAATCGGTTTGTTTTCTTTTGCCGGCTCGCTGTTCCAGGTTTTCAAATGCTTCTCCAGGGAAGGTAGATCCGTAACAGGAAACAGTTCTCCTGCTTCTTCCATGGTTTTATACCAGGCCAGCTGACCCTGGGTTTGGGCCCAGGCTTGCTCGGGTGAGTTCCAACCCGGAAGGGGATTGCCGGGTGCGACATAACGTGCAATTTGCGTGGCGACTACCAGCCCGATATTTCCTTTTCGCAATTCAGGAAAGGATACGACACCGTTGCCCCGATCCCGCTTGTCCGTCATCCCCTGTTCCCGCTGCCTCAGTTCTGTCACTGCCTTTCTGAGGTCGCGGTTCCATTCCAACGCATTCATACTCAAGTCGAGGTGGGCATCTACAATGAACATGATAGTCGGATTAAATAGTGATGGTTCGGTTTCGGGATGAGATGGCCCACTTTTGGCGGACATGGTTATTTTCCACAATCCATGCGCTATCATAAAGTGCGCACGTTGGGCAGATGTGAAAAGGCACACCGTACAAGACATCGCCGACTTTATATGAATTCGTTGCCGGTGCACGAACAACCATATGTTCTTCGCTGTGTCCGATGGGTTGCAGTTCGGGCGCATTTAAAAAGAATACGCGGCTGTCAATGGGATTCTCTGATGCGATCGATTTGTGCCCGAGGTCAACACACAACGTATCCTCCGTTGGCTTGGAGATCACCCGCGTGATGACCAACGCTGCGAAGACAAAGGGTTGCTCCGGCAGAATCCGCTGATAACCCATATCCCAATAAATGAACGTCCCCGGACTGCACTCCACATCCTTTCTTTTGGAATGAATAGGGAACGTGGGCGTCCCGCCGGCAATGACGGTGAAGGGACCGGAATGGGTTTTCAGAATTTTTGTTGCCAGTATTTCTACCGGTGCAAAGCTTTCGTCAGAATGTTTTGTTCTCAATTCAAAGTCGGTTTCCCGGATGTGCCCGTCGTAGGCATGGAGGCCGATCACCATGATGCCTTTCAGAGTCTGGCAGCCGAGATAAAGTGTATAAGCCTTTTGCGGTGTAACACCGGTTCGGTTCATCCCGATATTGAGGTCAATGTATACCGGAATCCGCTGGTTGGCATTCATAAAAATGTCAGAGAGGTGATTAGCGGTTTCCAGGTTATCAATCAGACAAGAGAATTGTGTCGCCGGATATTTTTCTTTCAACGCGAGCAATCGGGTTGCCTTGGGGCCCACGGGCTGATAGGCGAGCAGCACGTCTTTTGCTCCGGCGAGAGCCAGCATTTCGGCTTCTGAAATCGTGGCGCATTTGAATTTGGTAATTCCCGCGTCGATGATGAGTTTGGAAACCTCCTCCGACTTGTTCGTTTTGACATGGGGACGTAATCGGGAAGTATCGGGCACGAAATTCTTAAGTACCCGGATATTTTCTTTCACCCGGTCGAGGTAGACGACCAGGGCTGGGGTATCAATTTCTTCTATGTTATCAATATCATACCATTCCCTCATGACCGCATCGGGGTTGCCTTGTGCGCGAGCGAAGACCGGATGGATTGGATTGTTGTGACGATCTCTTTTGTTTTGGCAGTTATCATTTGGTAATTCCGCGCGGCGAGAATTTCGCGGGTAAACAATTGAGAGCCGATGCCGACACAGACCACGCCCGCTTCAAACCAGGCCCTGAGGTTCTTTTCTGATCCATCGACACCGCCGGTGGGCATGACCCTGATCCATGGGCACGGGGCCTTGATCGCCTTTACGAATTCAGGTCCTCCAACGAAATTGGCAGGAAAGATCTTCACCACATCGGCGCCCATGTTCTGCGCGTTGATAATCTCGTTGAGCGTACTGGCACCCGGGCACCAAAACAGATTGTTTTTTTTGCAGAAACCGGCAACATCGGCGCTGATGACAGGCGAGACAATAAATTGCGCCCCGGCATCATAGAATCGTTGGGCGGAAGCCTCATCCATGATGGTCCCGGCACCCAGTACCATTTCAGGCATGGTCGCCTCAACAAATGGAACCAACTGTTTGAAAATGGAATAAGCATCGGCCGACCGGTTCGTGCATTCAAATAGCCTGACCCCGCCGTCGTAAGCGGCCCGGATGACATTTTTTGAAACCTCCAGGTCATCCGGATTGAAGAGAGGAAGCAGGGCGTGCTGCGAAATAAGCTGGGTTATCTCCTGGCGTGAGCGGTGTATCATGGAGCAAATTTACCGGATTATTTTCCCTTTGGCATTCCCGCTGGCAATGAAATTTTTTATTTCCTCCCTGGTAAGGATAGCAAACTCACCGGGGATAGAATGTTTCAAAGCGCCGGCCGCGACGGCAAATTCAATGGCTTCCTGATGGGTGAAACCCTCCATTCGGGCATGAATAAGACCTGCCATAAAAGCATCTCCGCTGCCGATGCGTTCCACGACATTCCCAAATTCATGAACCGTCGAAAAATGCAGCTGCTCGCCGCCAATCAATACACCGGAATAGCGCTGACTACCCGTGTCGCGGTTTTCGCGAAAGCTCATTGCCAACAATTCTATCGCCGGTAATTTCTCCTTCAGCTTCCGTCCACATTCTTTCAGTGCTTCCTCTTTCGGCAACGCCTTATCAATTTTTATTCCGAAATAGATTTCTGCCGTATCGATGTCACCGGTAATCACATCACAGTAGGAAAGCAATTCCGGCATCACTTCGCGTGGACTTTTTCCAAACTTCCACAAGGTGCTGCGGTAGTTAAGGTCGGCCGAGATCTTCACACCTGCCTTTTTTGCGGCTTGCAATGCTTCCAGACACACGGCGGCCGCGGTCGCTGAGACGGCGGCAGCGATTCCCGACCAATGATACCATTTTGCCTTTTCAAAGACCGTTGACCATGGAATCATTCCCGGTTGTAACGTAGCAAACGAAGAGTCCTTCCGGTCGTAAATTATCCTGGATGGCCGCAGGGAGTTGCTGGTTTCGGTAAAGTAAAGGCCCAAACGGTCTCCTCCCCGAAGAACAAAGGTTGTATCGACACCGTGCATGCGAAGGGCATCGACAGCGGCTTGTCCCAGGTCGTTTTCCGGAAACCGCGTCACGAACGAGGATGGTGTTCCCAGTCTCGACAACAATACGCTCACATTGGCTTCCGATCCACCATAAAAGGCTTCCCATGAACTGGCCTGTAAAAACCGTTGATGGCCGATGGTATTCAACCTCATCATTAATTCTCCAAAGCAAATGACGTTAGGGTTCATTCGCTCGTAATGTTACGTTCATAATTGTACTTTATTAATTATGTATTCAACTCAAACATGGCTTCGATCTCTACCGGAATATTGTCCGGCAGCGAGCCCATCCCCACGGCGCTGCGCACACCGACTCCGTTCTCGGCACCCCAAACCTGTGCAAAGAGTTCACTGCACCCATTGATAACGAAAGGGTGCCGTTCAAACTCAGGAACGCAATTGACCATGCCAAGGACTTTGACAACGCGTTTGATCTTATTGAAGCTGCCCAGGTTGGCTTTCAGCGTCGCCAGAATGGCGAGACCCACCTGGCGGGCCGCCAGTTTCCCTTCCTCCATGGTCAAGTCCTTGCCGATCCTTCCGATGATCAGGCTCTTATCTTCTTTTACGGTGCCGTGCCCGGAAACATAAACGAGGTTGCCGATGATGAGGAATGGTTTATAAACACCGAGCGGAGTAGGGGACGGTGGTAATTTCAAGCCGAGTTGTTCGAAGGATTGGTCGGGTGTAAGGGAAGCCATAGGTTATAGGATTGAATTAAGTAAGAGAACTCCAAACAGTCCGGCTACCGCGATGATCGTTTCCATAAGCGACCAGGAGCGGATGGTATCTTTGATGCTCAAGTTAAAATATTCTTTGAACAACCAGAACCCGGAATCATTCACGTGGGAGAACAACAGGCTTCCCGCCCCAACGGAAAGAACCATCAGGTTGGGGTTGATCCCACCGCGTGCTACCATCGGGGCAATAATGCTGGCTGCCGTCAGCCCGGCTACGGTAGCGGAGCCCACACATACGCGTATGACGGCGGCAGTTAACCATCCCAGGATCAAGGGTTGAACATCCCATCCGGCCAATAATTCAGCAATGGTGTTGTTCACCCCGCTGTCGATGAGAATTTGTTTGAACGCTCCTGACCCTGCGATGATGAGCAGGAGCATGGCCACATCTTTCACCGCATCGCCAAAAAATCCACCGATCCGTTTCATGCTGATTCCCATTCGCGTGCCCAGCGTATAGGTGCAAATTAATAGCGACAAAAGCATGACGATGGCGGGGTCGCCGACAAAGAGAAGGACTTTTCTCAAGAGCCCCTCCTGCGTGATGTACGGGACCATCACCGTAGTGATCCCGAGAAGAATAACCGGGAGAAGGGACGACAGGATACTATTGCCCAGGCCAGGCAACTTTTCTTCAGGAATAGAAGAGGATTGAAATGTTTGCAGAGGAACTGAAACGATGTTCTTTAGCGTCTTTGAAAATACGGGGCCGGCCAGTACGACCGTTGGTATCGCGATGAGTGTTCCATAAAACAAGGTTATTCCCAGGTCGGCGTGAAACTGGGCAACCAGGGCGGACGGCGAAGGATGCGGCGGCAAAAAACCATGTGTCACCGAAAGGGCTGCGAGCATAGGGACCCCGATGTAAACGGCGGGTAACTTATATTGATAAGCGACCGAGAAAATAAAGGGCACGACCAGGACAAAGCCTACGCTGTAGAACAACGGAATGCCGATGATAAACCCTGTGATCATCAGCGCCCATTGTATGTATCGCTCACCGAGGAGCTTCATCATTCCCGACGTAATTTGCTGTGCTGCGCCGCTTTCGGCCACCAACTTGCCCAACATCGCGCCGGTTATAATGATGACTACAAGCGACCCAAGCATATCACCGATCCCTTTCTGTACGGACTTGGCGATCTCCGGGATTTCAATGCCCAGCAACAAGCCTGCGAGGATGGACACAATCAGAAAAGCGATGAAGGCGTTGAAATTAAAACGAGTGATCAGCAGGACCAGCAGTGCGATGCAGAGGAAGACGATGAGCAACGACATGGTTAGAGAAGGGCAGGAAATGAGAGGGGGTAATGTTCCAGTGTAATCATCAAAAGACACATTCAGAATTTGTCGGGAATCTGAACGATTCTCACCACAATTTCATGGGGATCACCATCTCTATCCAGTAGATTGAACTTCACCATCGGGTTGTCGCGCTTGATATTGCTTTCCACATGAATGACCTCGTTGCCTTGCAAATGTTTTTGAATTTCCTTCTGTAAGATAAAGAGGGCATTGGCAAAATCAACTTCAATGGGGCTCGGATTATAAGCGGGTGTCTTCATATTTGATCGGGGTTTACCAACGAACCAGGGCCGAGGCCCAGGTGAATCCACTGCCAAAGGCAGCCAAACAAATTACGTCATTTTCCTTGATTCTTCCTTCTGCCCAGGCTTCGCTAAGAGCGATAGGAATAGAGGCGGCGGTGGTATTGCCATAGCGCATAATATTGTTGTAGACCTGGTCATCGCGGAGGGCCAGTTTTTCCTGAATGTATTGGCTGATCCTCAGGTTGGCCTGGTGGGGTACGAGGAGGTTAATATCTTCCTTTTTAAGATGGTTGGCGGTCAGGGCCTCATTGATAACCTCTATAAAGCGGACCACGGCGTGCTTAAAAACCTGGTTGCCATTCATGACTACTTTATAGGTGGTGGTATCCAGAATCTGTTTTGGCTGCCGTTCAGCTTGCGGGCGGCTGCTGCCGGGGTCTTTTACGTATAGCTCTTCCGCAAAGCGGCCGTCGGAATGAAGGTGAGTCGATAGGATTCCCGGCTTGGTGGAAGGCTGGAGAATCACTGCGCCGGCTCCATCACCGAAGATCACGGCTGTATTACGCCCCGCTGTCGATAGGTCAAGGGCAGTAGATTGGATCTCGGCGCCAATTACCAGGATGGTCTTATACATTCCGGTTTTGATAAACTGGTCGGCCACCGAGAGAGCATAGATGAAACCGGAGCAGGCATTGCGAACATCCAACGCTGCAATGCGGCCATCCAGACCCAATTCACGTTGAAGTAAAACGCCCGATCCGGGAAAGAAATAGTCGGGCGTGATCGTTGCGAAAACAATAAAGTCGATGTCTTGTTCCGTTAATCCCGCGTTTTTGAGTGCCATTCGCGCGGCTTTTGCTGCCATGTTCGCAACCGTATCCTTAGCGGGATCCATCCACCGTCGTTCCTTGATGCCCGTCCGTTCGACGATCCAGGCATCATTGGTATCCATGATGGAAGAAAGGTATTCGTTGGTGATCACCTTTTCAGGAACGTGATGGCCAAGGCCGACGATTTTAGAGTGGTGCATGGGGATTTTTAAAATGGCGCGGTAAGGTAAGGAAATGTTAAGGATTGGTGGCTGGTTTCTCCGAAGGAGTCTGGAGTCCTTCGGATAGGGTCCAAATTCTCTTCGAGTCCCAAGGCAGGAACTGAGCCCTTTACCAATCCTAATTTTATCTCTATATTTAATTAATGAAACCCCTGGTCCTCATCCTTCCATTGATTCTGGGTGCCCAATTGCTACTGGGACAGGTTATTTTTCGCAACGATTTTGTGATTCATCACAAAACAAAGCGGCTGGAAAATAAGGGAATCACGCACGTTACCTTCAATATGGGCGCGCGGAACATGTGGAATCTGAATGCGTACGGGCAACCAATAAAGAACATTACAATCGATGTGGCCGCCTTGATGGTCAGAAAGGAGTACTCTTACCGTGAGGTCGCCGAGAAAATTTACCAGCCTGGCGCCGTTTTCCGTCAAGCCTACATCCCCATACCCTTATTTCTACTGCTGGAACCTCCCCGTGCCGTTAAATTGCCCCGCTACGCTTACCTCTCTCAGAGGTCTGAGTAGCTCCATTTAACACACTAAGTTTGAAATGCGCTGGTGCGATCGCGGGTACCGGAACAAATTGCATTAGTGTTGCGAAAATTTAATTCTGCAACGTTGGTGTAACTTAAGCAGCCCTAAAACTAGACATGCCAGCCAATCCCGAACATTGGAGAGTAATCAGAGGTAGAATTGCAAGCGCGCATAATTGTTACTTTCCTAGCTCCGACGTTTGCCACAAAACAATAAACGATGACGACCTTCAAGCCCCGAGGGGGCGGCGTATATCAGCACAGGGTGAAGCCCTGTGAATAATAGCAAGCATGAAAATATAGCCCTGAAGGGGCGAAATAAAAATCTGGTCGCATGGGTCAATCATGGGTCAAAAACAACGTAGAATACCATGAATCCTATGTTGGGATTATATTGAGTGGTTCCACATTTGTATCTGGGATTAAGCGGAAATGATTCCGCCCTTTCAGGGCTTAATTTAAAATGCCAATTGAGCCGAAGGGCTTCACCCTTCGCTATTGATCAACCGCCTTTCAGGCCTCGTGAAATTGTCCTCCAATTGATGCCTCAAAATTAATTAGTCGGAACACTACAGCACCACGTTCACAATTTTTCCCGGAACGATAATCACTTTTTTAGGCGGCTTTCCTTCACTCCATTTTTGCACAATTTCAGAAGCCAACACTATTTTCTCGATGTCTTCTTTGGGCATGTCCAGCGCAAAGTTCATCATGGTACGGACTTTACCATTAATAGAAATCGGGTACTCAAATGAATTCTCTTTCAGGTACTGCTCATCAAACGAGACAAAGGACGCGTTCAGGATGCTTTCCGGATGGCCCAATAGTTCCCAAAGTTCCTCGCACACGTGCGGGGCAAAAGGGGAGAGGGCGATGACCAATGGCTCGAGGACAGCGCGCTTGTTGCATTTCAATGCCGTAAGTTCGTTTGCGCAGATCATGAACTCGCTCACCGAAGTATTAAAGGAGAAGTTCCCGATGTCTTGCTCTACTTTCTTCAGCGTTTTGTGAAGTATTTTCAACTCGGCCCGCATGGGTTCGGCGGAAGAAATGTTCCAGTTGCCCTTGTCGTCGTGGAAGAGGTTCCAGAAGCGCCTCAAGAATTTGTACACACCATCGATGCCGTTGGTATTCCAGGGTTTGGATTGTTCCAGCGGGCCAAGAAACATTTCGTATAGGCGCAGGGTATCGGCACCGTATTTTTCGATGATGTCGTCGGGGTTGACGACGTTGTATTTGGATTTGGACATTTTCTCAATGGCCGAACCGCAAAGGTATCGGCCGTCCTCTTCCGTGATGAATTCCGCATTTGAAAACTGCGGCTGCCATTTCCTGAAACGCTCCATATCCAACTCCACACCATTCACAATATTGACATCGACATGAAGCGGGGTTAAATCTTCGGGAGTCAATGGTTTTTTGTTCAATCTGAATTCTCCATGCGTTGCCAGACCTTTTTCTTTATAGATCTTGCGTATTAAATCCAGTTGCTCCTTGATTCTTTTTTGTACTGCCTCATTATTTTCCTGAAGCGCTTGGCGAACGCCGCCTGAAATAAACAATGCCGGTACTACTTTTGGATGAGTCTTTTCTGCTGTTGTCTCTTGATCTTCAGTGTGCCATTCAACAGTCGCCCGGTAAACAAACCTTGAATCTCCCGTGATCTTTCCCTGATTAATCAACTTTTTAAAAGGTTCATCAAAATTCAAATAGCCAAGGTCGCGTAATATTTTTACCCAAAGGCGCGAATACAACAAGTGGGCAACAGCGTGTTCAGACCCCCCGATGTACACATCCACCTGACCCCAGTAATCCAGTTTACTTTTATCGGCAAAAGCGGATGGGTTATGCGGATCCATGTAACGAAGAAAATACCACGCTGCACCCGCGTGTGTGGGCATCGTATTGGAATCGCGCCTTTCGCCATTCTTGAGGTGAATCCAATCTTTTAAGTTCGCCAACGGACCTTCTCCAGTTCCGGTCGGTTTGAAATTATTGGAAGGCGGCAATTCCAATGGGAGATCCTTTTCATCCATCGCATACGTCATATCACCGCGATAGATTACCGGAAAGGGCTCACCCCAGTATCGTTGCCGGCTCCATCCGGCATCCCGCATTTTATAATTGACTTGCCGTTGGCCGATGCCCAGTTCTACCAGTTTATCAACCACTACTGGAATAGCATCTTTCATGATCATCCCATTGAGAAAATCAGAATTTTCAAGAACTGCGTCATAAGTTGGATTTGCCTCGCTGCCATCATAGTACTGGCCGATGATGTTTGTGATCGGTATGGTAAAGTGCTTCGCAAATTTGTGATCGCGTTCATCTCCGCAAGGCACTCCCATAATCGCTCCCGTTCCATAGCCGATCAGTACATACTCACTGATCCAAATAGGAATTTCTCTTTTATTGAAAGGGTTGATGGCATAGGCGCCGGTAAAACATCCGGTTATTTTTTTTACTTCTGCCATCCGTTCAATTTCCGAACGACTCTCAACGTATTTCAGGTATTTTTCTACGTCGATTGCCTGAGCTCGCGCCGTTATCTGTTTAACAAGCTCGTGTTCGGGGGCAACGACCATAAAGTCTACTCCGAAAATCGTGTCGGGCCGTGTTGTGAAAACGGTTAACGGAGCCGCGTTTGATTGCTCACTCTTGACTTTAAACGTGATCTTCGCCCCTACACTTTTCCCAATCCAATTCCGCTGAACCTCCTTCATGGAATCGCTGAAGTCGATTTCCTCTAACCCTTTTAGTAATCGCTCTGCATACTCCGTAATGCGCAAGCTCCACTGTCGCATTTGTTTTCTCACAACGGGAAAACCACCCCGGTAACTGACGCCATTGATCACTTCATCATTGGCCAGCACGGTACCTAGGGCTTCACACCAATTTACATCGGTATATGCCAGGTAGGCCAGGCGATAGTGCATCAGGATCTCCTGCTGCTCTTTTTCTTTATATGATTTCCATTGGTCCGATGTAAACCGGGTTTGTGAAGAGTTGGGTAAGGTAGAGTTAGCGTTTGGAAAGGGCTGTCGGGAGTTGCCCTCTTTTTCAAAGATGGTGATCAATGCACTGATTCGCTCGGCTTTTTCTTTTTGCCGGTTGAACCAACTGTCGAAGATCTGAAGAAAAATCCATTGCGTCCACCGGTAATAGGCGGGGTCACAGGTCTGAACTTCCCGGCTCCAGTCGTAGCAAAATCCGATTTTATTTAATTGCCTTTTGAAGGTGTCGATGTTTTGCCGGGTAGAAAGGGCGGGATGAATGCCATGTTCCATCGCATACTGCTCTGCCGGCAAACCAAAGGCATCAAACCCCATTGGGTGGAGGACATTGAATCCTTTGTTTCGCTTAAAGCGGGCGACAATGTCGGAAGCGATGTACCCCAGAGGATGGCCAACATGCAGTCCTGCCCCGGAGGGATAGGGGAACATGTCCAACACATAATATTTGGGTTTGGACGGGTCCTCGCTGGTCTTATAAACCTGTTGGCTAACCCATTTCTCGCGCCACTTATCTTCAATTTTCCGTATTTCTTCTTTGCTGTACTCGGCCATGGTTGAGACGATTCAAAATTGGAACAGCAAAAATAGCGTAATCCCGGCGATTGGCGGTGGTGTTTCTAATTTCTGACTATAATTTTTTGCCGATAGAAACCCAGGGAGGTTTTGACTTCGGCGATGTAAATTCCCTGGGATAAGGAAGGGAGGGGAGCCAATAGAGCGTTGCCGGTCCGGGTTGCAGTGGCCGGAAACTGTTGCCCCATTCCATTATAAAAACAGAGCGATACAAAGTCATCCTTGGGAACTTCAATGGTGATGAAATCCGATGCGGGGTTTGGATAGATTTTGAGGTTCTCTTCAGGATAGCCGTAGACGCCAGAAATAAGATTGGCAGTGTTTGCAATGAATTCAACTGCTTCACCATTTGTCTGGTACACCAGAATATCCAACCGGTTGTCTCCGTTGAGGTCAACGGCCTCCATAAAATCGGGAAGGACATCCTTAATGTATTTGAAAACAGTAAAGCTTCCATCCGCCTGCTGAAGGAAAACTTTCACTCCTTGATTTTGACTGATAGCAATGTCGACCCGGCCGTCCTGATCAAAATCGCTGAGGAGAGGAACTGAAGTGCCATAGTTAATTTCCGGTTCAACACCCACAATTTCTTCCAGAAATGTTCCACCCGGCTGATTTATCAATACACTAAACTTATTATCGGATACCGCAACAATGTCTGCGAGATTGTCGCCATTGATATGTCCGGTCGCAATTCGGTGCGCCGTGATTGAAGTAGTGATCGGGAAAAGAGATGAGAAGTTACCGGCCCCCAAGTTAGTTGATCCATAGACATTCGTGCCGTCGCACAGGATCAAATCCAGCCAGCCGTCAGCATTGAGGTCGCCAACTTGTTGACTCAGTATGGCAGAGGGCACTGTGATGAGCAAGTTCGTGGGGAAGGAGCCCGAGCCATCGCCGAAGAGGATGTATTGTCCGGAGAAGATATCCATCTTTGAATCGTTGTTCAGATCGGCGGCAATAATGTTAAATCCGGCGGATGGAGTGAGTTCGCGGACCGGAAGAAATCCTCCCGTACCATCAGATAAGTAAATTCCAAACTGCCTCCCCGAGCTGCCGAGCGTGTAGAAAATGATGTCAGGGTAGTGATCACTGTTGTAATCCGCGGCATCGACATAGACAGTAGTGCCTTTCACTTCTAAATAGAAAGGAGCTTCATACGTGCGATTACTTTTGCCATACAGAATGCTTAAGGACCGGCTTCCGATGTTTCCGGTTACCAAATCCAGGATTCCGTCTTTGTTGAGATCGATGCATTTTCCTGAAAAAGGTTGCGGAGAGACAATTTTTCTGAAGGTAAGTTTATAGTCTCCAGCCTGCAACGCAAATACGGCAACCGTCCGGTCTAATCCAGCCTGAATCAGTTCGGGGACGCCGTCGTGATCAAGGTCAGCTGCTACTACATCAAATATCAGTGTACTCAAGTCGTTAATCGGTTTATTGACAAAAGTCCAATTGCCTGTATTCTGCATGAGTACGATGCCATCGTTGCCAAAGGCTGTCCCGACGACGATGTCCTCTTTCCCATCGTTGTTGTAATCGAGATGGTCAATTCCGCTGAGGGGATGGCTGGGTGTGGCAATGGCTGTACCTGAAATGTAATTTCCGGTCTTATCGTTAGTGAGGGTATAAAGTTCCCCCTGAAAACTTGTTAAATTGGTTTGGATGATGGCAACGTCGGCAAAGCCGTCAGCGTCAAAGTCTGCGGTGGTGAGATCGCCGGGCTGGCCCTGGGTAGCAATGTCATGTCGTGAATACGTACTGTTTGCTCCTTGAGTAAAAACTGAAATGCCTGTATTCGAAAGGCTAATGAAATCGTTTAATCCGTCATTGTTAACATCCACGAGGCTGAAGTCAGTACCAACGATTGCGGGAAGCGCGAGCAAAGAGAAGTGTCCGGCGCCGTCGCCTTTATAGAGTTGCAGCGGATTGGATGAGTTAAGGAATAGCACATCCCGATTTCCGTCGCCATCAAAGTCGGTAATCTTAAATTGTGTTAGCGAGCTGATTAAATTGTCGTTAATCCTGGTTTGGCTAAACGCTTTTCCTGTCGAGAAAAGTATAACCACCCGGTCGGATTCGGGATCATAGTAGTCATAATAGGCAATGTCAGCAAGGCCGTCATTGTTCAGGTCACCGGAGGCCAGAATAGCAATTCCGTTAATTCCCTTTCCGATCGGGGTTGTGCCTTCCGTATAGGTTCCATCTCCATTATTGTATTCTACGACCAATTGAGGATAGGTTTCTGTGGTATAGGCCAGATCTTTAAAGCCGTTACCATCAAAATCATTCACCGTAATCCGGGATGGATAGGGTCCCTTGACGATGGGAACGGGATCCAAAAAACCAAATTGTCCGAATGAGGAAAGGGTGATCAGAATAAACCCTAATGAGAGTAAAAATATCTTCATGGTAGGCTTAATAAAAGAATTGTAATAGGCAAAATCATCAATTTAAATAGAACTGATCGAAAATGTGGGGGGAAATCCCCAAATTTGCAATGACTAAAATCATCAATTTTTACCTTTAAGAAAACTACTTGGAATGTTTTTGCGTTAGTTTGCTGATACCATTACATCCTATGAAAAGAAGAATTTCCTTTATTTTAGTCGCATTGATGCTATCGGCCGGGTTGTCGCTTCGGGCACAATCCGCTAAATCGACTAAATCAACAAACACACCAACAGTACCCTTTACAATTATGAGCCTCCCAAAAACAGATGAAGAATGGAAGAAGAAATTGACTCCGGAAGAATATGCTGTGCTCCGGGAAAAAGACACGGAACGCCCTTTTATCGGCAAGTATGATCAATTCTGGGAACCCGGAGTTTACGTTTGCAAGGGGTGTGGTACTGAACTTTTTTCCTCTAAGACCAAGTTTGACGCCGGTTGCGGCTGGCCCAGCTTTTATGCCGGCCTCGATAAATCGAAGATCATCGAAGTGGTCGACAACAGTTTGGGTATGCGCCGGGTAGAAGTGCTGTGCGCCGTTTGCAAAGGACACCTGGGCCACGTCTTTGACGACGGACCTGCCCCAACCGGACTCCGGTATTGCATTAATTCAGTGTCTCTCGGGTTCAAGAAGAAGGAATAGTTTTCGGTCACAGGGTACAGGTTGCCAGTGGTTTAATGGAAACCGAGAAGGTTTCGCTTCATCTGCATTCCCGCTATTATTTATGAACCCGGGTTCATGAATTTGGAGAGTTGAATCTACTTGAAGGTACTAGCCGTCATGAGTAAAACAACAAACTATCTTTATTGGGGTGCGCGTTTGGTCGCAGCTATAATTTTATTGCAAACACTGTATTTCAAATTTACGGCGTCACCCGAGTCTGTTTATATTTTTTCAACCATCGGGATGGAGCCCTGGGGAAGGATTGGAGTGGGGGCAGTTGAACTGATGGCCGGGGTTCTTCTGCTTCTTTCGGCCACAGCCTGGATCGGCGCCGGGTTGGCCTTAGGACTTATGGTCGGTGCCATCGGTATGCACCTGACCCTGCTGGGTATTGAGGTTCAGGGCGATGGGGGTCAGTTATTTATTTATGCGCTGGTCATTACCTTCTGTTCTATTTTCGTGCTCATGGTGAACAAGGAAAAAATTCAGGCGCTTATCAAACGAGCGGCGAATTGAAAAGGCTTCCCGCAGATCGCGCAGATTTTCGCTGAACAATTTCTTTGCCTGAAAGATTTCACGCAACGTGCGCCAGCTTTGCGGCCCTTTGAATGAAATAGTGCGTGCTCCGATTTTTGCTGTAAGTTCTGCGTGAATCTGCGCGACCTGCGGGAAATAGCTCCCGCAGATTTTCGCAGACGTTTCTATACGTATTCTTGGCGCGCCTTTGCGTTTGCCTTTGCCGGCTTCTGCGTAAATCTGCGCGATCTGCGGGAAAAAAATCAGGTTAGGTTCTTCATCAACTCCAAAGCTGCCTCACTCAAAAAGGTTGCTCCGGGGGCTATGCACGCTTCATTCACCTGCATTTTCGGATGGTGTAAGAAAAAGGGATCGGAGGTAGTGGATTTGGCGCCCAGAAAATAGAACATGGAAGGTATTTTCCGGGAATAAAATGCGAAATCCTCGCTTGCTAACATGGGATCGATCGGGATCACGTTTTTGTTCCCGAAAACAGTACTCAATGAATTTCCGATTTTTGAATGAATAGCAGGATCATTTAACAAGCTTGGGTAACGCAGGTTAAATTCAATTGTGATCTGAGCGCTGAAAGAAAGAGAGACGCCCGTTATCATTTGGTTTAGTCTTTCAATTACCCGTTCCATTGATTTTAAATCGAATGCCCTGATGGTGCCTTCGAGGTATACTTTTTCAGCGATCACGTTCTGTGCAACACCGCCCTCTATTTTGGTGAAGGAGATGACAACCGGTTCAATGGGTGAAGTATACCGCGATACAATGGCTTGCGCCGATTGAATGAGGTGTGTGGCTACCAGTATGGCGTCGATGCCCAGGTGCGGAAAAGCTGCATGGCCGGATTTGCCGTGAATAACCAGTTTAAAGCAACTGTTGGCCGCCATGGCCTGGCCTGTCATGAAACCAATCGCGCCGACTTCCATGAGAGGATGAACATGCAGTGCCACCGCAGCACGGGCTCCCTCCAGTTCGCCCGACTCCATAATTCGTTGGCCGCCCGATTTGTTTTCCGGATCATTGTTGGTTCCTTCCTCCGAGGGCTGAAAAACCAACTTTATAGTTCCGTTGAAATCCATTTTTTGTAACAAACTGGCTGCTCCCAGGAGCATGGTGGTGTGAACATCGTGCCCGCAAGCATGCATGACGTGCTCCCGCGTTGATGCAAAAGGAAGGCCGGTTTCTTCCTGCATGGGCAAAGCGTCCATATCGGCGCGCAAGACAACACAAGGACCTTCTCCTTTTTTCAGCGTAGCAACGATACCTGTTTTTGCTATCCCTGTTTTATGATCTATCCCTAGCTTTTTAAGTTCGCCGGAAACGAGTTCAGCCGTCTTATATTCCTGGTAGCCCAACTCCGGAAATTGGTGGAGCTGCCGCCGGATGGCAATCAATTGATCAATTAGTTCCTTATTCATTTACCCAAGAGTCCAAAAAATCTTTGCGTCACCTTTGCGTCTCCGCGCCTCCGCGGTAGAATTTATTTTTTGACAAAGTCGGATCCAAAAATCCTATCCCACAATGTGGAACTCACCCCATATCCCCGAGTGGCATCCGAATAATGATGCGTCATGTGATGCTGTTTCATTTTTTTTAAAAACCCGGATTTGAAGTTCGCATGATGCGTTGCATAGTGCGTGAGATCATAAAATAAGTAGCCAACAATAAAGGCAGGAAAGAAGGCGGGCAAATAAACCGTGGGCAACAACAAATAGAAGAGGAAATAGAAGATCAGGGCTAACGGAATGCTCACGGAAGGAGGCATAACGAGGCGGAGCGCATCCTGGGGATAATCGTGGTGCACGCCATGAAAAATAAAATGAAGCCTTTTACCCCATGACGAAGCGGGTTCCCAGTGAAATATAAAACGATGAAGTACGTATTCCGTTAGGGTCCAAACCAAAAGCCCTCCCGCGAAGCATCCTATGAACGTGACCGGCGCCAGGTGAACAACAGCAAAAGACCGCCATATAAAGTAGGCGATAACCGGAACAAAAATAAGGGGCGGGACGGTCCAATGAACCTTGGAAAGGCTTTCCAGAAAATCGCTCTTAAACATCCGCGTAGATTCCCGCGAAGTGGATTTGTAATTCATGGGTTGTGCTTGGTCGGGCAAAGTTAAGAAACAAACGTTTAGATCGTATAGATTTTTAGCCAGTCTTTCAACCCGTATGCCTCGTTTTGTTGTGGAGTGGATTGGCCACAAAGACACTAAGAATTGCCAAATTCTTGTCCCTGCTGGCGACTTTATCAAAGGGGTCTTAGTGTCTTCATTACAGAAAACCACCTAGACCCTGGTGTCTTTGTGCCTTCGTGGCAAAGCTCTCCATTGATTCGCGCAGTATCAAAGAAAATTAACAGCATTGGAACTCTGGCTGCATATCTTTGTTTGAATATAAAATAAAAAACTATGATTCTCGCTAAATCCTACGCCGCCCAAAAAGCTTCTGCGCCGTTGGCTCCGTTTCGTATTGAACGCAGGGAGGTCGGTGACCACGATGTTCTTATTGATATCCTGTACTGCGGTGTTTGCCACTCGGATATACACCAGGCCCGGGATGAGTGGGGTGGGGCTATTTTCCCTATGGTGCCAGGACATGAAATCGTAGGCCGCATCAGCAAAATCGGAAAGGACGTCACCCGGTTTAAGGTGGGTGACCTTGCCGGCGTGGGTTGTTTTGTCGATTCCTGCCGGGAATGTCAAAGCTGTAAAGAAGGCCTGGAACAATATTGTGAGAAAGGCATGGTAGCCACGTACAACGGCTATGAAAAAGATAAGATCACCCCGACCTATGGCGGTTATTCGTCCCAGATTGTAGTCGATGAGACCTATACACTCCACATTTCTCCTAAGCTATCCCTGGACCGGGTTGCTCCTTTGCTCTGCGCCGGTATTACAACCTATTCGCCGCTCATGCATTGGAAAGTAGGAAAGGGCCATCGCCTTGGGGTATTGGGTCTGGGTGGATTGGGACACATGGCAGTAAAAATTGGTGCTTCTCTGGGGGCAGAGGTTACGGTTCTCAGTACATCCAAAAACAAGGAAGCCGATGCGAAGCGACTGGGAGCCCATCACTTCCGTGTTACCTCCGATGAGACCGTAATAAAAAGGCTACGAAACCATTTTGATTTTATAATAGACACGGTTTCGGCCCCTCATGATCTAAACCTATTTCTGGGACTCCTCAAACGGGATGGAACCTTAATCATTGTAGGAGCGCCGCCCGAGCCGGCTCCCGTCAAAGGGTTCTCTCTCATCGGCGGCCGCAAAAAAATCGGAGGCTCAAATATCGGGGGCATCAAAGAAACACAGGAGATGCTCGACTACTGCGCCGAGCATGCTATCATGTCGGACGTCGAAGTAATTCCCATTCAGGAAATTAATAAGGCCTATGAACGTGTTATGAAGAGCGATGTGAAGTATAGGTTTGTGATTGATATGAAGACGTTATAGTGAGAGATAAGACTTGGGTGTATTGCCACAAAGACACTAAGGCACTTTGGTCTTTTTAGCCAACCGGCCATCCATACATTTTAGTGTCTTCGTGTCTTTGTCGCAAGCGCCCAAATCTTACAATTCAATAAACCTCTCCAACGAGAAAGCCTGCGATCGTTCAGAGAATAACGTCTTTACCCGTCCCCATACTTTCCCAAACAACTCGGACTTGCGATAGTTTTCCAGACTTTCAGGTTTGTCCCAGTAACTCAACGTGGAGAAGCACAACGGATCGTCTGCGTCTTTGAGCAATTGAAGGTGAGAACATCCCGGAAAGTTTCGAATGGCAATCTTATTGTCGTTAAAAATATCCAGAAATTCTTCCACACCCGCCTCGGTGAAATGCATCCGTACGATTCGAATAAGCATGGGTCAGTAGTTAGTATTCAGTTTGCGTAAATCAGTGCCCTAAGCATAAGCAATCTGACGCATTTGACCGATCACCGATCACCGATCACCGACTATTCCTCAAACGTAATATTCACCGGACTATCATAGGAGAGTCCTAACAACTCGCAGGCATTCCCCTTATAAATACCAATTTCCAGGAATGCCAGACTGTTGAAAACCAAAAAACAGTCCCCTTGTTCCGCCTGGTGATAGTTCGTGTGGATGCGCCTGAATTTCTCACCGCCAAATTGAATGGTATAGGTCTTTCCTGCACTTAACGTGTCAAAGGCATCTTTGGGAATATTGGTGATCAGGTTCCCGAAATTGTCCACGCGGACGACATGGCCTGAGATTTGTTTCCTGGTGGCCTTGACAAAGCGGCCGATACTTTTCTTGAACGTCGTCATCACGAGCCCCAAATCCATCAAGGCAACTCCACTCGCGAGTTTCGCGGCCGCGGGGGCCAGAATATCTTTTTCCGGAAACGTGCTCGCTACCGGGCTGATGACATTCAGTTCAACGATGGCCTGATGAGCTTTGTCGCTGATCAAGCCCAAAAGCCCATTGTCCACGCCGATAAAAAAATGATCCTCCAGTTGTACCCCAACGAACGCATCGCCGCGGTTACCGGCGGCGTCAACTCCGACCAGGTGGACGGTCCCTTTTGGAAAGTCGCGAAAGACCGATTTAAGAACGAAAGCACCGTGGGCGATATCGGAAGGGGCAATCTTATGGCTGATGTCAACGATTTTAACGCCGGGATTGACGCCCAGGATTTTGGCCTTGATCGCCGCCACGTAATGATCACTTTCTCCAGAATCCGTTAAAAGGGTTACGATGGCCATTCCTTGAACTTTGTTCCGGTCAGTTCGGTTATTCGAAGCTGGATTATTATTATTTTTGTAGGGTCAAAATTAAAGCATTTCAACCAATTACCTCATTGACGGAAAAAAGCATTACACTCGAAAACATTTCCCTGATCGATTTTCTGGGAATTGAAAACAAGAACATAAGCGAGCTTTCATCCGCCTTTCCCAAAAGCCGGATCATCTCCCGGGGCAATGAAATCCTGGTGAAAGGTGAGCCTGCCGACATCATTCAAATCACCGATGTTCTGAATTCGCTTATTGACCACTTTCATCAGTTTGGGAGGATCACGGAAGAAAACGTCCGGGGATACCTTGCCCAGGAGAAACAGGAGTCGATTGCCGAAGATTCTGCGGATGGTATTTTGCTTTATGGAACGAAAGGATCGCCCATAAAAGTAAAGACGGTCAACCAGCAAAAGCTGGTGCAGGCTGTTAAAGATAATGATCTCGTGTTTGCCCTGGGACCGGCGGGAACGGGAAAAACGTACATTTCGGTAGCACTCGCCATGCGGGCGTTGAAGAATAAGCAGGTCAAAAAGATTATTATTACCCGTCCCGCTGTCGAGGCAGGGGAGAACCTGGGCTTTTTGCCGGGCGACCTGAAAGAGAAAATTGATCCCTACCTGCGTCCCATCTATGATGCGCTGAATGACATGGTCCCCTTCGAGAAACTGAAGTTTTATATGGAGCGGGAAGTAATCGAAATTGCACCGTTGGCCTACATGCGCGGCCGGACATTGAACAATGCATTTATCTTGCTCGACGAAGCGCAAAACACGACGCCGATGCAAATGAAAATGTTCCTCACCCGAATGGGCCCGGAATCCAAAATGATCGTGACGGGCGATACCTCTCAAATTGATTTACCTCCCCATCAGCGCTCGGGTTTAAAAGAGTCGGTTCGTATTCTCAGCGAAATAAAAGGAATTGGTTTCGTAGAACTCAACGAACGGGATGTCGTGCGACATAAACTCGTACGGGATATCATCGCTGCCTACAACAAGATCCCCGACACCTCGAAATAATTTAAAATTTAAGATTGAAAATTTAAGATTGGTGATCCCCGATTTTAAATTTTCAATCTTGAATTTTAAACTTTAAATTGATTGATGTTTCGCTGGATCCCCTATGCCATGGTGCGCATCACCGCCTTTTTTATGGCGGGAATTCTTGTCGGAATTTATTGGCCCGATGAACTTTCAGAATATAACGCTTCGGTGATTTTAGCCGCTTTAGTTCTGGGTTATTTCCTGACTTTTTTATTGTTGCGCGGAAGTTCGGCGCTAAAAACGGTTTCCGGGTTGACCGGATTAATGGCCGTCCTTCTGGCCGGGTACATCCATTTATTAAACAACACGGACGCGCGACGACCATCGCACATTACTCATGTTAATAAACCCATCGACTATTATTTCGCTGAGGTAACCGGTGCTCCGGAGGAAAAAAATAATTCAGTGAGAGTTGAAGTAGAGATAAAAGAAATAAAATCGGGTTCGGAGTGGGAGAGCGTGACGGGCAAATGCCTCCTTTATGTTTCTAAGAAATCGGGACCATTTCCGATTCAGTATGGTGACAGGATTCTCATAGCCGGTACGCCGGTGGAAGTGTCTCCTCCTGCTAATCCCGGTGAGTTTGACTTCAAACGCTTTCTCAGTTTTCGAAATATCTCCCATCAGCAATTTGTAAAGCCAAATCAAATAAAAGGGGTAGTTCATGCGAACCACCATGGGGTGATGTTTTATTCACAACAAGTAAGAGCATGGGCCTCTACAGAAATTCAGCGGTTTATTCCCGGTCCTCAAAACCAGGCAATCGGGCGCGCGTTGGTCCTGGGTGTTACGGAGGGTATCGACAACGACCTCCAGGCGGCCTATGCCGCTAGCGGCGCCATGCACATCTTATCGGTGTCCGGCCTTCACGTGGGGATTATCTATGGAATCATTTTGTTCTTGCTGAGGCCCCTAAGCCATCATTCCTGGAGTCGCTGGCTAATTGCCTTCCTGAGTTTGATTTCCCTTTGGGCCTATGCCTTCGTAACCGGTTTGTCCCCCTCGGTCCTGCGGGCCGTTACCATGTTTTCGTTCATCGCTGTCGCCAGACCATTCGCCCGCGATACGAATGTCTACAACACCCTGGCCGCTTCTGCATTTCTTCTCTTATTATACAATCCTTACCTGGTCATGTCGGTCGGGTTTCAGCTTTCCTATCTGGCTGTGGTCGGGATTGTATATCTCCAGCGTCCGCTCTACCGCCTTTGGGAGCCGGCTTCCTTGTTTTGGGATAAGGTGTGGCAAGGAACGTGCGTGTCCCTGGCCGCCCAGTTGGCAACATTTTCATTGGGTTTCTACTACTTTCACCAATTCCCTGTCTACTTTTTATTTTCCAACCTCGTCGTTATTCCGCTTTCCAGCCTCGTGCTGGTGATGGGGGTGCTCTTGCTTGCCGTCAGCCCGGTGCCGTGGCTAGCTGGCTTTTTTGGACTTCTTCTGCACTACACCATCTCCCTTCTCAATGGGATCGTTTTTTTTGTCGAAGGGTTGCCGTTCAGTTTGATTAATGGAGTGAACATTACGGCCGTGCAGTGCGTGTTACTGATGGGCCTGATTATTTTTGCTGTTTGGCTATTCGAATCCAGAAAGTTTCACTATGCCGTTGGCGGATTCGTGTTGTTGATGGTATTCACGTGCATCCAATGGCGGAATTTATTGAAAGATAAAGACCATGACCAATTGATCGTCTACAGTGTACCGGGCCATGGGGCACTGGAGTGGATCAAAGGCGGTCAATCTTATTTTTACTCGGATTCCGTGTTGACCCGCGATGAAGATCAGTTGCGGTTCCACATTCGGCCCAGCCGCATGCTTTCCGGTGTGACAGACAGCCATTTGATTGTTTCCGACCCGCACTTTATAAAATCGCTTACCGGCTTCCGGTTTTTTCTTCTGGGCAAGACTACAGTTCTTTGGATCGATCAGGGTCACCATGAGCTTCCTCAAAATGGTATAGCGGACTATCTGATTATTGGAAACGATGCTGTGCGTTCCCTGGAACAACTTCAGCATAAAGTCAGATTCAGGAAGTTAATTTTGGATAGTAGCAATTCGCGAAGCTATGCCGCACGGATGGTGAAGGAAGCAGGATCAAAGAACATTACAGTGCACTCTGTCGTCAATGAAGGAGCCTTTGTCGTAAACCTGTAGCTATGGACCTCGTAAAGTATGCCGTTAAAGACCGTGTGGGCTTTGTCACGCTCAACCGCCCGGAGAAAAGAAATGCATTGAGCTTTGAATTGGTAAGCGAACTAATGGCTGTCTTTACGAAGGCGGAATCAGATTCCGCCGTCAAGGTTATTGTATTGGGCGCCGTTGGCGAGGCATTTTGTGCCGGTGCCGATCTTGCCTACCTGCAAAAACTTCAGCATTTTTCATTTGAAGAGAACCTGAATGATTCGCGGCACCTCCGCGATCTTTTTCTTAAGATCTACACATTAAAGAAGGTAGTGATCGCCCAGGTACAGGGCCATGCGCTGGCAGGCGGCTGCGGACTTGCGACAGTATGCGATATCATCTTCGCTGTGCCGGAAGCCAGGTTTGGGTACACGGAAGTAAGGATTGGGTTTGTACCTGCAATTGTCATGGTTTTTTTATTAAGGAAACTAGGGGAGCAGAAGGCAAAGCAACTCTTGTTAGGCGGTGAACTTATAGCGGGAGCTGCGGCCGTAGCCTGTGGATTGGTAAATTTTCTGGCTTCCAGAGAGTCGCTGGAATCGTCCGTCATGGAGTATGCAAAGAAATTAGTTAACCAAAATTCACTTCAGTCGATGGAGCTGACCAAACAGATGATAGCGGAAGTCCAATCCCTACCCCTTACCGAAGCCCTCGACTATGCTGCAACCATGAACGCGCGTGCCCGAACGACGGAGGATTGTAAAAAGGGGATTCAGGCTTTTCTGGAGAAGAGGGATAATAATTGGTGATCGGTGATCGGTAAGCGGTAGTTTCGACACCTTTAACTTTTTACGTGTTTAGTTGGTATTATTGTCAAACTGGTAATCGGTGATCAGTAATCAGTGGATTCGGCCCTAGAATCTATGATCATGGCCACACTATTAGTAACCCTGCAAGCATACCGATCACTGATTACCGATTACCGAATACCACACCCAAGCCATGCCAACCCCCGAACAACTCCTCAAAACGTATTGGGGCCATACTGCCTTCCGCTTTCCCCAGGGGGAGATCATTGCATCGGTCCTTCAGGGAAAAGATACGTTTGCGCTGTTGCCGACGGGAGGGGGAAAATCGGTTTGCTTTCAAGTCCCGACGCTGATGATGGAGGGACTCTGCCTGGTGATCACCCCGTTGATTGCGCTCATGCAAGACCAGGTGCAACAGTTGAAGAGCAAAGGAATAAAAGCAACGTCGGTCCACTCCGGGATGACGCGCAGGGAAATTGACATCACGCTGGACAATTGCGTGTACGGCAATGAAAAGTTTTTGTACCTCTCACCGGAACGGCTGCAAACCGAGATTTTCAGGGAGCGGGTAAAAAAAATGAAGGTGTGCCTGGTGGCTGTGGATGAAGCGCACTGTATTTCGCAATGGGGGTACGACTTCCGGCCCCCCTATTTACAGATAGCTGAGTTGCGTGAGATCCTGCCCGGAGTTCCCTTTATCGCGCTGACGGCGTCGGCTACGAGGCAGGTGAAAGACGACATTATCCAAAAACTAAACTTCAAAGCCCCTTCTGAGTTTCAGAAGAGCTTTGCCCGGGATACAATTTCTTTTGTCGTTCGCAAAACAGAAAATAAGGAAAAGCAACTATTGGAGGTACTCCGGAAAGTGCGCGGATCATCGATCGTATATGTTCGTTCGCGAAAAGCCACAAAAGATCTTGCCCTGTGGCTGACAAAACAAAAATTACCGGCGACCTTTTACCATGCAGGTCTGGATCACCAGCAACGAAATGTGCGGCAAGTCGAGTGGCAGGAGGACCGCGCCCGGGTGATGGTGGCAACGAATGCCTTTGGAATGGGGATCAACAAGGTGAACGTGCGTACGGTGGTGCACATGGATTTGCCTGAAAATCCCGAGTCCTACTACCAGGAAGCAGGTAGGGCAGGACGTGACGGAATTCGCTCCTATGCTGTCGTCATTTTTCATGAGGCCGATATCGGCGCGTTGCGCAGCAAGGTAGCCCTATCGCATCCCGGAATGGAATTATTGAAGCAAGTCTATCAGGCCCTGGCCAACTATTTTCAATTGGCGATTGGCAGTGGTCAGTATGAAAGTTATGATTTTGACATGGAGGCTTTTTG
>Ga0193731_1000138_pt1 | contig 24857 bp, 23 predicted proteins | sample U1a2metaG_FD_144920 | JGI IMG/M metagenome (GOLD analysis project Ga0193731, IMG submission 144920) | Soil microbial communities from a riparian zone of the East river system, Colorado, United States - U1a2 | ecosystem: Environmental > Terrestrial > Soil > Riparian zone | place: USA: East River...
CCCACGGTGTATACCTGAAGACTGATCTTGGGAAAATCATGAAACCTCAAAATGGCGGTGCCGATGTCCTGCGTCATGTACACCGATGTACCGTCTGAACGCAACAGTACTTTCTGATCCAATCCGTCCGCTGTTAAATCCACCCACACGGAGCCATCCTCTTTTTTGAAGAATACGCCTTGTTCCAGGCCTCGCAATACTTCCTCTTTTCCGAGTAAGTAGGTCTCCGATTCATAATATAACTTTTCGAAGTCAACGCCCATTTGGCGGTAGGTAACATCGAAGCCTGCATACACCCAGCTATTCATCTGCTTCCAGAGCTGCAGCACGTCCGGGTTCTTCTGCTCCCATTGCCGCAGCATTTCCACCGCCAGTTTCATGATGGGCGCTTCTTTCTCCGCTGTTTCTTTTGCTATCCCTTTTCCCTCCAGTTCGTTGATCTGTGATTTATAGACTCTGTCAAACTCTACGTAATACTTTCCTACCAACGTATCGCCTTTCAGGCCACTGCTTTCCGGTGTCTCTCCGTGACCAAAGAGCTGCCACGCAACCATGCTCTTACAAATGTGAATTCCCCGGTCGTTGATGATCTGCACTTTGTGAACAGCATACCCAAGCGCCTTATACGTCTCCGCCACACTCCAACCGAGAAAATTATTTCTCAAATGACCGAGGTGCAACGGCTTGTTGGTATTGGGCGATGAATACTCCACCATGATCTCTTTTCCGTTGGGGGGAAGCACGCCAAAGTCCGGGTTGTTCCAAATTGCCTGAAATACCTTACCCCAGGCAGCATCGGAGATGACCAGGTTCAAAAAACCTTTTACCACATTGTACCGACTTACTATCCCGGAGTGGGCTACTAAATAGTCTCCGATCATCCTGGCAGTTTCCTCCGGTCCTTTCCTGGAAATCTTTGCCAGGGGAAAGCAAACCAGCGTGTGCGATCCCTCAAACTCCTGGTTGGTAGGCTGGAGCTGAATGGCATTCGCCGGTTGATTAAAAAGACCAGTGAAGGCTTTTTGTATTTCGGATCGGAGTGTGGCGTCAAGATTCATCTTATCCTCAGATTTTTTTCCCGCAGATCTCGCAGGTTTACGCAGATTGGCTCAGCGTAAATCTGCGAGATCTGCGGGAAATAATTCTTCTACATGTCCAGTATGTACGCAAACATCAGCGGTGCTACAATTGTCGCATCGCTTTCGATGATGTACTTGGGTGTGTCGATGCTCAGTTTTCCCCAGGTTATCTTTTCATTCGGCACGGCGCCGGAATACGAACCGTAGCTTGTGGTCGAATCGCTGATCTGGCAGAAATAGCTCCAATACGGAATGCCGTCCCGCTCCAGGTCCTGATGAAGCATCGGTACCACGCAGATCGGGAAGTCGCCGGCAATGCCGCCCCCGATCTGAAAGAACCCGATTCCCTCCTTGCCGGAATTCCGGGTATACCAATCGGCAAGGAAGGTCATGTATTCAATGCCGCCCCTCACCGTAGTGGGCTTTAGTTCACCGGTGATGCAGTACGACGCAAAAATATTTCCCATCGTACTGTCTTCCCAGCCCGGTACCACCATCGGTAGATTCTTTTCAGCGGCGGCAATCATCCAACTGTTTTTAGGATCAATTTCATAGTATTGCTTCAATTCGCCGCCGAGGATCAATTTGTACATAAATTCGTGTGGCAGATACCGTTCCCCTTTGTCGTTGGCCTCTTTCCAGATCTTGTAAATGTGTTTCTGTAATCTCCGGAACGCTTCTTCTTCGGGGATGCAGGTGTCGGTGACGCGATTCATATGGTTTTGAAGGAGGTCCCACTCCTGCTCCGGTGTCAGGTCGCGGTAGTTTGGGATCCTGCGGTAGTGCGAGTGTGCCACCAGGTTCATGATATCTTCTTCCAGGTTTGCCCCGGTACAACTAATGATCTGCACCTTGTCCTGACGGATCATCTCCGCCAGGCTGATGCCCAACTCGCCCGTGCTCATCGCGCCCGCCAAGGTGATCATCATTTTTTTTCCGTCAGCGATGTGCTTCTTGTACGCTTTGGCCGCATCCACCAGTGCTGCCGAGTTGAAATGAAGAAAGTTTTTTTCAATGAAAGAAGAAATAGGTCGGTTTTGGCTCATGAGTCATCGGTTAAAAATCGCGGCAAAATAAGAAATTGTTGGGGTTTAAAATTGAAAACCTTTCCCGGGAATGCAGTAGGGAGCTTTGCCACAAAGACACCAGGACACAAAGATTCTTTAGAAGGCTCCACATCAGTCTGCATGAAGGTATTAACTGAGTGTAGCCTAACCATTGGGTTTTTCAATACCTTTAGCGTCTCGGAGCCTTCGTGGCGAGGCCCGAATCGTCGCCCGGGAACACTCCCACTTTTCAGTACCTTGCCTTCATGAAACGATCCATCAACTGGGCCATTCTGGGTCCGGGAAAAATTGCCCATAAGTTTGCCGATGCGTTCCGGAGTGTTCCGGATGCCAAACTCTACGCCATTGCCTCCCGCGATACAGCGCGCGGAAAAGAGTTTGCGGCGAAATTCAAGGTTCCAAAAACGTACAACACCTATGAAGCCCTGGTGGCCGATCCGGGCGTGGATATTGTTTACATTGCCACGCCACATCCCTTTCACTATGAACAAACGCTGCTCTGCCTGAATCACAAAAAGGCCGTACTCTGTGAAAAGCCGCTAACCATGAGCCTTGGAAATGCATCGGAAATGATTTCCCTGGCCCGGTCGAACGGCACTTTCCTGATGGAGGCCATGTGGTCTAGATTTTTTCCGGCTACTATCAAAACACTGGAGCTTATTCGCGCAGGCGCCATTGGCGAAATAAAATTTCTCCACGCGGATTTCGGGTTTGCTGCTCCCTATAATCCCGAAGGAAGAGTATTTAACCTAAAACTGGGAGGAGGCGCCCAGCTCGACGTCGGTGTTTACCCGATGTTCCTTGCCCTGCTTATTCTCGGCAAGCCTGAAAAAATTCAGGCACTGGCGCATCGTGCGCCCACCGGGGCCGATGAAACCACCTCCGCGCAATTTTATTTTAAGAACGGAAGTATCGCCCAAATCATGTCGTCCGTTGTTGCCGATACGCCAAAGCAAGCCGAGATCATCGGCACCCAAGGAACCCTTGTCATGCATTCACCCTGGCATAAATCGCAAGCATTAACAGTGACGAAAAATAATGGAGAAAAGAAAACGTTTGACTTTCCTTACCCGGGTATTGGTTTTGAATTTCAGCTTGCCCATGCCACCCTATGCATACAAGACGGACTGAAAGAAAGCACCCTCATGCCGCATGCGCTAAGCTTGTGGATGGCGGGGGCGGCCGATGATATACTGAATCAATGTGGTGTAGTTTATCCGCGGAACAATTTCTCCTGATCCAGCTTCGTTATCTTTGTTGCCAACATCCCTCCATACCCCTTTAGCTGAGTCAATCCACCGGTCATGAGAATCTCGTTGTTATTCCTTCTTGTCTTCCTGGTGGTTATTTCTGACTCGATTGCGCAGGACAAATTCCCGGAAGGCTTTGCCCTCGTCAAAAGGGATGGCGACATTGCCATCTATGAGCGCTGGATTATTTTTCCTGATTCGGACCCTCCTCAGGAGGCGCGCGAAGTAAAAGGAGAATTCACTGCCCAGTCCTCGATCTATAAAGTTCTGGCCCTGATCAAGGACAAAACCAAAATCAAGATCTGGCAAAAGCACGTGAGTGAATTCAGGGTCTATCCCCAGCCGGATACTACCTTCTGGCTTGAATATTCTTACCATGACATTCCCTGGCCGGTGAGTGATCAGGATCATTTTTTGGAATACCAGCTGTACGAAAGGAAACCGGCGGAAGAACTTTTTCTCATGTTCAAATCGCGAAAGGATCCTGTCCTGGCACCAAAACAAAACGGAGTCACACGAATGATATTATCCGGAAGCTGGCGGCTGCAGCAAGTATCTCCGAATCAGGTAAAAGTAACGTATCGGATTCTGTCGATGCCTATCGGGATTCCCCGCCTCTTCACCGACCCGGTGATTCGAAGTAATTTAATGAGTACAATTCAGGCGCTGAAGAGATTGGCCGAAGGGAAGTAAAGTGCTACCTGCTGCGCTTCCTTAGTTTTTGGGGATCTTTTTCTGTTGGAAAAAAGTCTGTAACGAAAACGGTTTTAGTCACTTTATCAATAAAGTATATGATCTTGATTTGCGTGCGAGGGGTCCTTTTAAATAGAATGTACCGGAACTCTTGTTTCTCAATCCTCAAATTCTCTTCAATCGCACCACGATTATATAACCTCTTCAGGCTTAAGGCTGCCTCATGCAACTCACTTGTGATTTTTTCCGCCCGGTCCAACGTCATATGCTCATACAGGTACTCGGCTAGCTCATAAAAATGAATTTCTGCATTCCGCGTAACTACGACTTCAAATTGGTCCGCTTCTTCTTTTTCCACTGCTCAAATTCAATTTTAAAGGTGGCCGAACTTTTTACCCTCTTTGCGGCAATATCTTCCAACGAGCCGTTGGTCCGATTTTGCATTTCATCGGCTTTTAGGGGGGCTTTTTTTCTCAGTAGTTCTTTGATTTGAGCAACAATACGTACGTCTTGCATTCTTGCCAGCTCTTCTATCAATTGCAATTTTTCAGTCTGAAAGTCCATTTTCCTGGTTAGCATTTTCAAAGATAGTAATTTATGCGTTCCGGAATTAGGCCAAGCGAACCGTCAAGTATACCTGGTTGATAAAGGCTTCCGGTCTAAAACAAAAGAGATACCCCCATGACCGGCCTGCTGACAATCGATCTGGCCGTAGCTTCCATAATTTCAAAAGCACTTTCCGCCATCCTGTTTTCCGTATCCAGGGTAGGGTTTACTTCGGCAATTTCCCAGGCACACACTTTAGGGCTTTTTACCAACTCCACATTCACCATCTTGGCTTCCTCCACGGTGAGACCATTCGGCACCGGTGTGCCGGTACCGGTGGAGATACGGGAGTCAATACTGTCGACATCAAAGGAAACGTAGATCAGGTCGCAATGGTTGAGCATCTTCAGTGCATCTTCGGCGGCTTTGGCGGCCCCGGATTTCTTCACCTCTTCGGTGGTAATAAATCCCATTCCGTATTTATTCAAGAGATAATTCTCCGGCTTTTCCAGATCGCGGACGGCGATGTATACAATATCCTCCGGATAGATTTTAGCTCCCGGCAACCCGACGTTCATTATTTCTTCCCAATATTCGATGGTTTCCCCTTTCGGGTTGTTGACTTTGCACTCCAGATTATCGATATCGCAGGCCATCGCCAGCGCCATTCCGTGCATGTTGCCCGACGGGGTGGTATACGGTGTATGAATATCCGCATGGGCGTCGATCCATACTACACCGAGTCTCTTCTTTGGATTGGCTTTCTTAATACCGCTGATGGTGCCATAGGCCGTGCTGTGGTCACCGGCCATGATCAACGGGAAATATTCATCGAAAATAGTCTCGTACACCTCGAGGCAAACGCGTTCCTCCATGATCAGCACGCCGTCGATGAATTTGGCATAGGCGTGCTTGGCGCCGTCGAATAATAATTCGTTGACATTTTCCACCTCCACGGAATCAAATTGCCGGAACAAGTCTGATTTCAGATCGAGGCTGGCGATCTTCATCGCCTCCACCCCCAGGCTTGCTCCCCGGGTGCCGGCGCCGATCTCCGACTTTACTTCAATAATTTTTATCTCTTTCTCTTTCACAGGAACTGCAATTAAGGATTGCAAGTAAATGGTCAAAAGCCCTGAAATAACAGGGCCATAGGGGCTGAGCGCCCGTCAATAATCCGGCAAGGGATGAAATTTCGCAGATTCTATTCGTGAAAAGCGGTTGACCATTGTATTGCAAAGATGGCAAATTTATCCCAATATTGCACCCTTTAAATCCCCGTCGAATGAGATGAAGAGTTATCGTGAGCTGATTGAGCAAACCTTTGAGTTTCCCCAGGAGGAATTTAAGGTATGGGAACACGAGTTACTTTTCAATGATGTACCCTTGATGGACATCATCAAGCAATATGGAACGCCACTCAAACTGACGTACCTGCCGCGCATCAGCGAAAACATCCGGTTCGTTCAGGCCACCTTCAACAAAGCGATCGAAAAGTTCAAGTACAACGGCACCTACACGTACTGTTATTGTTCCAAGTCATCGCACTTTTCTTTTGTGACAGAAGAGGCATTGAAGAACAACGTCCATCTTGAAACGTCTTCTTCTTTTGACATCCCAATCGTGCGCAGTCTGTATGAACGGGGAAAAATTACCAAGGAGACCTATATTCTCTGCAACGGCTTTAAGATGCCGCTCTACACGCAGTACATTTCCGAACTCCTGAACGAAAGCTTCAATTGCCTGCCCATTCTCGACACCCTGAACGAAATCGATTATTACGAGCAAAATGTAAGCAACCCTTTTCAGGTAGGGATACGGGTGGCGTCGGATGAAGAGCCCAATTTTGAGTTTTACACGTCGCGCCTTGGCATCCGCTACAGCGATATCGTTCCGCTCTACAAAGATAAAATTGAGACCAGCAAAAAGGCATCGCTCAAGATGCTTCATTTCTTTATCAACACCGGAATCAAAGACACAGCCTATTACTGGAGTGAGCTGAGCCGTTTTATTTTTAAATACTGCGAACTAAAAAAAATATGCCCCACCCTGGATTCAATCGATATCGGTGGCGGCTTTCCGATCAAAACCTCCCTTACTTTTCAGTTCGACTATAAATACATGATCGAGCAGATTGTAGAGAACATTAAGTGGATCTGTGATAAAAGCAATGTAGCCGTACCCAACATCTTCACCGAGTTCGGAAGTTATACGGTGGGGGAAAGCGGGGCTGTCCTGTATTCTGTTGTGAATCAGAAACTCCAGAACGACAAGGAATTGTGGTATATGATCGATGGTTCCTTTATCACTCACCTTCCTGATGCCTGGGGCCTCAACCAGAAATACATTTTGCTTGCCGTCAACAAGTGGGACGATCCGTACCACAAAGTAAACATTGGAGGGCTGACGTGCGACAGCATGGATTACTATAATTCCGAGTCCCACACAGGCGAAGTTTTTATGCCCATGATCAATGATGAGGAAACGCTGTGCATTGGCTTTTTCCACACCGGCGCCTACCAGGAATCACTGGGGGGCTATGGAGGTATTCAACATTGCCTTATCCCGGCCCCCAAGCACGTGCTGGTCGACCGCAACGAAGATGGGGAAATTACGACACGGCTCTTTGCCCCCGAGCAGACTAGCGAGAGTATGTTGAAGTTGTTAGGGTACGGTTCTTAACGGGTAATCGGTAATCTGGTGATCGGTGATCAGTAACCGGTGGATTGCACAAGGTTACGAATAGTGTGGTCATGATCTTAGATACTAAGGGCGAATCCACCGATCACCGATTACCGATTTCCGAACATCCCCTGGGTCTCCTTAAAATCTGAAGGAAGGATAAAATCGGATGCAGGAAGGCTTTCCCTTTTGATCTCCGTCGCTTCCATGGACATGGTACCCTGAGGTGAAATCATTTCGGTCCGTAACGGCACACCGTCCATACCTTCAAAATAGATGGATTGGCCCCGTCCCATCTTATTTTTCGACATACTCTTGAAATCAATATCCTTAATGTCGGTCGTTGACCAGATCGATTGATTGATCGTGCGAGTTCCTTCCGTGTATTCCACCAGGTACTTTGTGCACGTGTAATTCAAAATCGTAGTAGTTTCTGAAGTCTTCGTTACTTTCGGCGGTGTAGAAGGGGTTGCCTGACTGCCTTTGCCGGCATCCATCACGCTGTAGGTCTTACTTTGCCTATCCAGGCGGTAAGACAGATCCTTGTCCTTCCGGTATAACACCTCCATGTTTCCCATGGGCCCGCCTTCCATCCTGGTGATGGCATTCCCATCTTTCAATTGGATTGAAAACCCCTTTGGCATCATCGAATTCATATCTCCACCCGCCATCATTTTCATGGCATTTTCCATCTGGGCCTTCATTTGAGGGTTGGCGTCCATGGCCGCCTTCATTTGAGGGTCGTTCATTTTGGCTTGCATTTCCTTTATTCTCGCTTGTGCGGCCGGGTCATTCATCTTCTTCATTCCTTCCTCCATTCTTGCTTTCATGGCCGGGTCCGTAATTTCCATTTTCATCGACCACTTTATCGTGCCTTGAAAACTTTGCGCGTGTGCGGTCCCCAGGCACAATAACAGGAAGCAGGGAATCAATTTTTTCATAAGTAGAAGGAGTTTTGGTTTGCGATATTAAAGTTAAAAAGAATTCGCGATATCTTTTGAGAGGGATGTCTTTCCCGCGGATCGCGCAGATTTCGCAGCGTTTGAGCCGGAGACCGAACTGAGTTCCCTCTGCAAAGAGTTCCCTTTCCGTTAAAAATTCAGCGGGAATGCAGCCGGAAAAATGGCGAAAATCCTCCGCGTACATTGTTCTTGTAAATCGGGAACAATAGCTTACCGGAACTTGATATAATCATAAGTTTGATGTATATCTTTGTATGGACAATACAAATTGATGCAGGGGCGCCTGTCAAAACGACTAAGCATGAAGAGCGCAAAGGGTTTTTTTGCGATCGTTATTATTGCAGGATTCCTGATGTTTCCAGGTTGTAATAAAGACTCACCCTTGCCCGAAGTCGGTACGACCCTGGTAGTAAAGATTTTCGAGCAATCGGCGGAATCCGGCGGGCTCATTACGTCGGAAGGAGTGGGTCCGGTTACCGCAAGAGGGGTTTGCTGGAGTACGTCGCCGGATCCTACTATTAGCGATAGCAGGAACGATGAAGGAAAAGGGCCTGGCAGTTTTCAAAGTATTATCATTGGATTGACCGCGACTACGGTTTACCACGTCAGGGCTTTCGCTACCAATCGGGCCGGGACGGCGTACGGCAAAGACGTGATGTTCAAGACCCTTTCACCGGCAACACAAACCGGAGCAACCGGAACGCTATCAGTCCAGGGGAAGGTCTATGAAACAAAGAAGATAGGAACGCAAACCTGGATGACGGACAACCTTACCGCCAGGGTATTTGCCGATGGAACGAGAATTCCTATCGTACGCGAAGACACTTGGTATTCACTGACAACACCCGCCTCATGCTGGGTCCAGGATGACGACTCCAGGACAATTGTTTATGGTTTGCTATACAACTTCTACGCCGTAACGGACCCACGCAATGTCTGCCCCAACGGCTGGCACGTGCCATCCCTCAATGAATGGGAGACGATGGTCGCTGAACTCGGTGGCAATGACGTAGCGGGAGGGATGCTGAAAGAAAAAGGAACGACTCACTGGACAGATCCGAATGTAGGCGCCAGCGATGGCAGCGGATTTACCGGTTTGCCAGCCGGTATCCGCGACCAGTCCCGGTACATCGACTTTACCATTTCCGGTTATTTTTGGACGTCCACGTCGAAGGATGAGGGATTTGGTCAAATCGAGGCATTGCGGTACAGCACAGGTAATGTATTTTCAGCTCAGTATCCTAAAACCGCCGGCGCATCCGTCCGGTGTGTACAAAATTGAGCAATACAAGGAACTCTTGAATATAAATTTGAAGTACCTGAGCGTTTTCGGGGCGCATTAGAACCATAATAAACTGACCTTTCATTAACAATGGGGAACAATTGCAACGATTCCTCTTGTTTAGTGAGCATTGGAAAGATTATTTAGTGAGGCACGATTTTTTTGAATCTGAACTGTAACAATAAAGCCGAGCGACATGAAAAACAAGACTCCCAAAGTGCCCCCTGCCAAAAAAACAGGGAAGACGGAAAAGAAGGATTTCCCGGGGTATCCTCTTTATCCACCTTCGGATGATATTACTGACCGCGCTAAACAAGTGCCTGCTGATCTTGAAGATCCTTCCCTACAGGAAAATAGTTCTATAGGAAATGTTCCCAGGACCGCAAACATGGCTATGCAGCAGGATGATGAGGGACAGGCCGTGGAGCCGGAGAATGAATTTGATGTTACGCCCGAAGACCTTGAAGCCCTTGGACCCAAAGACCTGAGCATGGATATGGGTGAAGACGAAGAGCTTAAGCATCGTTCGGCCCCTGTCGATTTCTCAGGGGATGACCTGGATGTTCCCGGATCGGAAGAGGATGATTTGAGTGAAGCATCAGGCTCTGAGGATGAGGAGAATAATAGTTACAGCATCGGTGGTGACCGCCACGAAGATCTGGAAGAAGACCGGTCGTAGTCCCTGGTCTTTGAGTTACTAGTCGTGAGCCCTTAGTCTTGAGTCTCCGGTATTGAATTGATTGCCGATAACTCAAGACAACGGGCTCACGTTGCCGGCTTTTTCGAGTGGAATGGCAAGAATGTCAAATGTCTTTTTTCCGGTCATATGAGCTGGATCGATCTTCGTCAGGTCTTTGAAGGTGAAACCGGATAGTCTGTAGAGTGCATATTCCTGCTTTGATAAAATAGTAAAGAGTTCCAATTTCTCTTCCGACGTAGACGGCCCAAAACATTCTGTGATCAGATAGGGACGATTCTCACGTATGACGTTCGGCAGGCTCTTTATTATTTCTTTGTCATAGCCCTCCGCATCAATTTTGATCAGTGCTATTTTATTCAAACGGTCGGAATGGTACTTGGTTATATACTGTTCAAGATTTTTGCCTTGCACGTTAAATTGGTATCGGGTATTTCTGGTTGCATTGTGTGTAAAACCAACAATGCCCCCATTCCCAAAGGAAGGGTCACCGGAGCCAAAGGTGAACTCTCCATCCGTAGCCGTGGCGGCGAAATTCAATGGGATGATTTGAGTTTTATCAGGATTGAGGCGCGAATTTGCTTCCAGGACCTTAAAGGAATGGGGATTGGGTTCCAGCGCAAGTGCCAGGCCGGCCCTTCCAATCGCTAACGCCATAGGCACAATCGTATCCCCTTCATGGGCGCCGACGTCAATAACCATATCTCCTTCCTTAACAAGTTGCCGGTAGAAATCAACCGTTTCCTGAGTAACAACGTTACCCGAGTTTCCGGGATGGTTACTGAATTCTGCCGGATGAAGCCATTGGGCATACCTGATCTTTCCTTCTTTTGAAAGCTGAAAGTCTGCGATTTTGAAACCAAATTCTTTGAATTGCTTTCTCTCGCTTCTTGCTCTTAGCTTTTTTAAAAAGTAATTGATCATGGGGGCACGTTTGCTGAAGCGCAAAGGTACTTAGGTTTATCGAATGAGAAAAAGAGACTTCCGGCATTTTAAGATCAGTTACCGATAAGCGGACCTTTCCCTATGCGTAGGTCACTGCGAAGGCAGCGTAAATAATGACTTCACAAAATAACTTTCTTGCCGTGTGACCGGATTCAAAAGTTATCCGCTAAATTGAATCCAATAAGCTGAAATTCTTCCGGCTAACGCCATGAAAACGATATGTTTTTTGATCCTTCTAATAATTTCTGGTTTTGAGCTGCATGCTCAGTTTCAAAAACTCAAGGGTAAAGTAAGGGATCTCAAAGTCAAGGAGAATGTGGAGAAAGGGGCCAGCAAGCTGGGGAGCAAACTGGATAAAGTCCGCGATAAATTTGACTCGGTGGATTTCGATTATGCCATCTTGTTGACGGATAACTCCGGAACGTTTGATGTAAATGAGAAAGGCGAGTTGGGGGCAACCATGGCCAGCTGGGCAAGCCTGGGCACTTCCCTGGTGGATAGTACCAAATCCGACGGATCGGAAAAGGCCCGCTTTCAACTCGAGTCGGGGGAAGTTTTTTACGGTCTGAAAAAATATACCATCGCAGAAAAGAGATATCGATCGGCGATCACCCTGTACGAACAAGCCGGGTTGGTAGAGGACATTGGGTACATGAAGGCGCTGGCCAACCTGGGGTTGCTGTACACTGCCATGGGGAGATTTACGCAGGCGCAGGACGTTACCCTCTCGGCGCTTGAAAAAAGAAAGGCAAAATTCGGACCGGACAATATCGGCGTGGCCGCTTCCCTGAATAACAACGGTGTGTTGGGGTACAATCTCGGTCGTTACAATGAGGCCGACAAAGACCTGTCGGCGGCCTTACTTATTATTGAGGCAAAAGGAAAGGGGAGCATGCCCCAGGCAATCGAGTTGAACAACAAAGCCATGGTTTACCAAACAATCGGACGGTACGATGATGCAGAGAAGTTCATGAACGAGGCCATTTCGATTGCTGAAAAACTGCAGGACAGCAAGTCGAAGAACCATCTCAAGTTTATCTCCAACCTGGCTTTGCTTTACCGGCAAACCGGCAAATACGCTCAGGCCGAAGAGCTATACGTGGGTATGGAAAAGAAGTTGGGAAAAGGTAGCGCGGAAATGGCAAGCCTGCTCAATAACAAAGCCATGCTTTACTGGGTCATGGGCCGGGAAGAAAAGGTAGAGGATTTGTTCAAACGTTCCGTGGCGATGTACAAAAGCAGTTCGGGTGAAGAAAGTCCCCCTTCGGCCAAGGCCATCAACAACCTCGGGAATTTTTATCGTTATAAGGCCAGGTTTGCAGAAGCGGAGCCCTTGCTGCTGAAAGCAAAAACAATACAGGAAAAAATAGTAGGAACGAATCATCCCGTCTTCGTTCAAAGCCAGGAAGATTTGGCAATATTGTATTGGAAGCAAAAACAAATCGGGAAGGCTTATCCTCTTTATAAAGAGGTGATGGGCAAATCGCTGGATTTTATTAACCGGTATTTCCCGCCCATGAGCGAGGCTGAGAAAACGAAGTATTGGGACGTGCTGGCGCAACGCTTCCAGCGCTTTTACAATTTTGCTTCAGAAATCGCCTCTGAAAACAAAGATGTATTGGTGGATTTGTTTGACTACCAGACTGCCACCAAGGCATTGCTCCTCAGTTCCACCAACAAAATAAAAGAGAACATCCTCGCCAGCGGCGACAAGGCGATTATTGCCGATTACAGAACCTGGCTGGATCTAAAAGAAACGCTGGCGCGGCTGTATGCCTATACAAAGGACGATCTGAAAGAGCAGAAGATCAATCTGGATTCAATTGAATCAGCGGCGAACTCCATGGAAAAAAATCTTTCTCAGCGCTCAAAGGATTTTTCGGCGGGGTATTCCAGTGAACCGCCCCATTTTATGCAAATCCGGGATTTGCTGACCGACCAGGAGGCCATTGTGGAAATCATACAGGTAAAGAAATTCGACCAGAGTTTTACCAAGGAGACGAAATACCTTGCCCTGGTGACCTTGAAAGGAAAGGAATATCCCGAGCTAGCCGTAATGGAAAATGGGGTTCAACTGGATACACGCAATGCCAGGTTTTACAAGAACGCCATTTTGCAACATGCCAATGACACGCTTTCCTACCGCGCCTATTGGGGCTCGATAGACCCGCTGTTGGCCGGGAAGAAAACAATTTACTTTTCACCGGATGGGGTTTACAATCAACTGAACATTAATACCCTGAAAAAAACGGGAGGTGATTTTATCCTCAAGCAATATGATGTGGCGGCGTTGGGTAACTCAAAAGATCTGATTGCTTTGAAGAAACAAAAGCAGCCCGCGGGTGCAAAGAAAGCTGCCTTCCTTCTCGGTTTCCCTGATTATGGGGGCCCGGCCGTACCCCCTTTGCCGGGAACAAAACTCGAAGTGGACGAGATCAACCGGATTTTGAAAGCGTCCGGGTACAAGACCAGTGAATTGACACAAAAACTGGCAACCGAGAAAAGCGTAAAAGGGGTGAAGGGAATGCAGGTGGTGCACATCGCCACCCACGGATATTTTCTGGCGGACGCGGAGGTCAATGCCGGCAGCGCCATTGGCGTGGACGTGGAAAACGCAAAAGGGAACCCGTTGCTCAGGTCGGGGTTGATATTAATGGGAGGAGCATCGACTATCGCCGGAGTCAGCACACCGGACCTCGCCAGTAATGATAATGGCGTCCTCACTGCCTATGAAGCGATGAACTTGAAACTGGAAGGAACGGACCTGGTCATTCTCAGCGCCTGCGAAACCGGATTGGGTGAAGTGAAAGCGGGGGAAGGGGTGTACGGATTGCAGCGGGCTTTTTTGGTCGCCGGGGCAAAAGCCCTGATCATGAGCCTTTGGAAAGTGGACGATGCAGCGACGCAGCTATTGATGGTCAATTTTTATACAAACTGGGTAAAAGGCGGCAACAAGCAAAAAGCATTCAAACAAGCGCAACTTCAGTTGATGACCAAATACAAAGATCCTTACTATTGGGGGGCGTTTGTAATGATGGGGATGTAGGGCAGGGGTGGTGGTCCGTTAGGGTGGTAAAAGACGTATCACCTTTAATCAATCTCTTCTACAATAAATCGTCTCCGCCGGCCTCTTTTGGACTTTCGTGATACTGATTCTTTTGGTCCGATCGCTCTACCTAGCAAAATGACGAATAATGGCCCAAATGTTATCAACGTGAAAACAGTTAAGATGATGCTAATGATGTCTGCAAAACTCATGATTCAACTATTTTTATCTAAGTATGTGCAAAGGGTAATAAATGCGCCGATGGACAAGGCGAATAATGTAGTAACAAAGGTAAGAAAAAAAGCGTTTCCATTATCACTCATGACCAACGAATAAATGCCCGCCCCGGTTCCCAAAATAAAGGCCGTAAGAGACTTCATTAGCTCGGTATAGAATTTAACACGATCCGGGTTCATCACCTAACATAGTAGGACAACATTCGAATTTACGGATAAGAAGGGCTAATCTTCAAATCGTCTTTTGGCGATGGGTACCTGCTTAATTTTGTTAATGTTGTTTAAAATGGTTTTCAGGGCCTTTCTGAATGATTTTATGTCAGGTATTCCGTCATAAAAAATGTCAGGTAAATCTTCGACTGTGTACGTGTTTAATTCTTCAATCAACTCAATCGCACTCTCTAAATACGCATCTTCGGTTAAGCAATCTTCTGCGATCAATCCAAATTGTAAAGTAAGGTCATGATTGAATTTCTCTGCCTCTGCAATTATTGCTTCGTAAGTATCTATCGATAAATCGTCCGTATCCATTTTGATGCTACTCCTATGTCTTACTTTGTTCTCCTTCGTCCAAAATGGTGCCGGTAGAAACCGTCGCCCTTCTCTTTCGGATATTGAATAACAGGATCACGATTCCCGTTAAAACAAATGGAATACTGAGTATCTGCCCCATATTCAAAATCAGGCCGTCCTCAAAGGGTTCCTGATTGATCTTAAAAAATTCGTCAACGAATCGTAAACTGAACAGGATGATCAAGAACCAGCTAAAAAGGAAACCATTTTTAATGGTGCCTTTGTATTTATACCAAATCCAGAATGATCCTACAAAAAGTAAAAAACAATAGAGGGCTTCATACAGTTGGGCAGGATGCCGGGGAATGTTGTCCATTCTTGTAAAAACAAATCCCCAGGGTAGACTTGTCGGCAGACCGGTCATTTCTGAATTCATCAGGTTCCCCAGTCTGATCATGCAGCCGGTTAAGGCTGCTACGATTACCATTCTATCGAGTATCCATAAATAGGCTACCTTGGTTTTCCGGGAGAACAAATAGAGCCCTATCAGGATCCCAATTGCACCGCCATGACTTGCCAGCCCACCTTCCCAGGTTGCTATTATTTTCAGTGGATGCTGAAAATAGAAGACGGGATCATAAAACAATACATGTCCCAACCGGGCTCCGACAATGGTCGCGACAACAATGTAAACGGTCAACGTGTCAATTTCCGTTAGCGCGCGCCCTTCTTTTCTATAAATGAAGTACATGATCTGTTGACTGAATAAGAATCCGAATGCAAATAATAATCCATACCATCGCAGGGGATGATTGATAATCGGAATGGTAATGATGTCGGGGTTGATGTTCCAGATGATGTATGCCAGGACGTTGATTAAGCTCATTCCTTCCGTTTTACTTGAGCTTATTATTTATCTCTTCCTTCAACGGTCTTAAATGCCGGATCAGAATTGACCATATTATTGAATCGTCCACACTGTCGTAAGAGTGAATCAACCTATTTCGCAAACTTATTATTTGCACTGCATTCTTAACGTCATTCGTGGTTGACTCTTTTAGGAATTTATTGAGAGCTTCTCCGATTATTCCAAGGTGTCTCTCCACTGCACCCTTAGTTTTTATATCTTTTGAGTATTGCTCGAATGAGTTTATCCCATTTGTGAAGTTCTCAATCAATTCTATTGAGTAAGCGATATCAGACAAAAACTTTTTCTCCTTTTCCGTCATAAATCAGCTTCTTTGTCCTGTCGATATTGCTCTTCAAATAGGGATTATGGATGGAATCATCTGTTAATAAATCTACTTTTCTCCTAAAGAGTATTTCAAGGTCATCCCATAGGGAAAGCAATGCATCTCCCCGAGCCACGGGGTCGTCAATGTCAATTTTAACAACAATGTCGATATCGCTTGTCTGAGGATCAAAATGGTCAGTAATCGAAGATCCGAACGCGTAAATCTTATCCACCTTATGCGATTTACATATGTCAACAAAGGCAGTGTACTTTTCTTTGATCAGACTCTTCAGATCCATTATCAAATATAACTAAATTTCATCTCAATGAATTCCTAATCTACAATCATGGCTTGTATTCCCACACCTCCACAGTCGATTTTTTAATCAACACCATCCGCTCATCGGTAAGCAACACAAACTCCGCCGTTGGATCGACAGCAAGTTCATGCCGGTCTTCCGAATACAGATCATAAAAGTGTATGGTTCCGTTTTCCAGATAATAAATCTCCTGGCCCAGAAAACCGAGGTAGCCCGCATTCCTGACGGGAAAAGTGTGAATCGCCTTCCCGAGGTTGGAGAGAATATCGATCCCGGACTTCCGGTCGATCAGAAAGAGTTGGTTTTGATATTCGCGCAGAAAGGTAAAATCGTGTTCCGCCCTGGCAACCAGTTTCACGCTCACTTCTTCCAGCACCCGCGACGTTTTGAAGTCGATTTTCTTAAGCGAATAATCGGCCTTGTCCAGTATCCAGAAGTTGTTGACGCTGGGACTGACGAGATAAGGCTCCACGGCCAGGGAAGGTTCGATGGGCACGGTCTGAAGCAATTCGAGATGATGATCGAGCAACACGATCTTTTGCTGCTCCCGGCAATAGACGAAAACCCGAAGTGGATTCCAGGGATCGAGGAGCGTGATGGGGCAGGCCTGGGGATTGGAAAATTCATCCATGAAATTTCCATCCGTGTCATACTTTTTAATGACACCTTTTTTTAGAACCAGGTAAAAATTGCCCAACCGGTCGATGGATACGTTGTCAATCTCCAGGGTTGAAAATTCTTTGATTTTTTTAGAAGGAGATTGGCAAATTGCCACGAAGACACTAAGACACAAAGAAATGCTAAGGACGAACTTTGCATTCCTTGAATGGTTCCAAGACGGGAAGAACGAGCCAGCGACACAAATGATATTAACTATTTTGTGTCTTAGTGTCTTTGTGGCAAGATGCCGGATTTTCATTCGGAGGTCGATTCAAATGTTTTCAACACCACACTCTTCCCATCATAAACAGCATACGGGCTGAAGTGAACCCATTCCCCCAGGTTGATGTAGCGACTGTTGCTGCCCACCGCAAGGTCCAACGGCAAATGGCGATGCCCGAAAATATAAAAATCATGATGGCGCGTTTTTTCGAGCTCTTTGCAGTAGGTCAGCAAATATTCGTTTTCCTCGCCCTGGAAGGATTCTCCCTTTTTCATGTTGCTGATACGGCTTTTTTTACTCCAATAGTGTGCCATTTGCATGCCGAGATTCGGATGAAGGCGTGCAAAAAGCCACTGGCAGGCGGAGCTGTTAAAGAACTTCTTCAGAATCTTGTAGGTCGTGTCACCCGGCCCCAGGCCATCACCGTGGCCAATAAGCAGCACCTGATCATTAATTTTCAATGTCATCGGTTCCCGATGGATGGGAATACCCAATTCCCTGGGAAAATAATCGAACATCCACATGTCGTGATTGCCGGTAAAAAAAGAGACCGGCAACCCCCCATCCCGAAGTTCAGCGAGCTTCCCCTGCAACCGGATAAATCCCTTCGGGATAGCTTCCCTGTATTCAAACCAGAAATCAAAAATGTCTCCCATGAGGTAGATCGAGTGAGCATCTGCTTTAATAGTGTCTAACCACCTGACGATCGATTTTTCCCTGATCAAACTGGTCTGATGGTCTGGCGCACCCAAATGAAAATCGGAGGCAAAGTAGATTTTTTTGGCGGGGGGTAATGAAATAGAAATTTCACTCATTATCGAAAAATACGCGGTATCCGCCACAAAGGCACAAAGACACTAAGAATATTTTATGAGGATCAGGTTAGTCTTGAGTCTCTGGTCCTGGTCTTGAATTGGATGCAACAAGGGATTGAATACCAATCCCTCAAAATTAAGGACTTAAAGACTATAGACGAGCAGGCAGGTAAGCCCGGCAAAAAAAATGGCCCCAATATAATCGGGGCCGTCTACCTATAATCATGTCTGCATCCCAATTCTGCCTGCCCCGACTTTTGTCGGTGGCTAATTCTCTAATTCTGCAATTCTGATCCCTGTTTCGCTTCGGCTGGTCCTGCCGGTTCGTCCTTTTTTTCCGGGGCTCCAGGCTCGTCTTTTTTTTCTGCAGGCGGGTTCTGACCGTTCGTAAATTTCTGATACGTGGTTTGAGCCGCGAACGGCCGCTTGCCGATGAGCCGCTCCAGGTCCGACTGGAACAAAATTTCTTTTTCTAACAGCTCTTTGGCGATGACTTCCAGGTAATCACGGTGCTTCTCCAGGAGTTTTTTAGTCCGGTCGTAAGCCTCATCAATAATTTTCTTTGCTTCCTGGTCAATTTTTTCAGCAGTGGCTTCGGAATAGGGTTTGTTGAATGCGTATTCCGTTTGCTTGGAATCAAAGAAGGACATGTTGCCGATTTCCTTGTTCATCCCGTAGACGGTAACCATACTATATGCCATCTTGGTGATCCGTTCCAGGTCGCTCAGCGCACCGGTGGATATTTTACCGAATACAATCTCTTCGGAAGCTCTTCCTCCAAAGGTCATACACATTTCATCGATCAATTGTTCTGTCTGATAGAGGAACTGCTCTTTGGGTAAGTACTGGGCATACCCTAATGCTGCAATACCACGAGGTACAATGCTCACTTTAACGAGGGGATCGGCGTGCTCGAGGAACCAGCCCGCCACCGCATGGCCCGCTTCGTGGTAAGCCACTATTTTTTTCTCTTCCGGTGAGATGATTTTCGTCTTCTTTTCCAGTCCGCCTATGACCCGGTCGATGGCGTCCTGAAAGTCGAGCATGTCGACCTCTTTCTTGTCTTTGCGCGCGGCGATCAGGGCAGCTTCGTTACACACATTGGCAATCTCGGCTCCGGCAAAACCAGGGGTCTGCGCCGCCAACTTTTTGGGATCTACGTCCTTGGATATTTTTACCGGCTTAAGGTGAACCTTGAAAATATGTTCACGCCCCGCAATGTCCGGCTTGTCAATACTGATTTGCCGGTCAAAGCGACCCGGCCGCATCAGGGCAGAGTCCAATACATCCGGCCGGTTGGTAGCGGCGAGAATGATTACCCCGCTATCGGTGGCAAATCCATCCATCTCAACCAACAATGAGTTTAAGGTGTTCTCGCGTTCGTCGTTCGCGCCGGGCATTTGTCCTCTTCCGCGTGACCGTCCGATAGCATCAATTTCATCTATAAAAACGATGCAAGGTGCTTTTTCTTTGGCTTGCTTAAACAAGTCTCGCACACGGGCGGCGCCCACCCCGACAAACATTTCAACAAAATCCGATCCCGACAAGGAGAAAAAGGGAACACCGGCTTCTCCAGCAACCGCTTTAGCCAACAGGGTCTTCCCGGTTCCGGGAGGCCCGATCAACAAAGCTCCTTTTGGAATTTTTCCACCGAGTTTGGTAAACTTTCCCGGCGTCTTCAGGAAGTCAACGATCTCCTTCACTTCCTCCTTTGCTTCATCCAGTCCCGCCACGTCTTCGAACGTGATCTTTACCTTATTTTCGGCATCGAATAACGCGGCCTTCGATTTTCCGATGTTGAATATTTGTCCTCCGGGTCCGCCTCCGCCGGTCATGCGCCTCATCAATACCCAGAATCCGAACACCAGCATAAAGAGGAAGGCCACATTCCAGAAGATGCCGGTGTAATCGCTGCGTTCTTCATATTGCAGATCGATCTGTTCGCCGCGCGGAATAGCTTTGCTGAGTTGCTCGTATTTCTCCTGGAATTTATCGATCGAGCCAATCTTCAGTTTGTAATGGGGTCCATTAGCATTGAGGCCTAACGGGCTGCTTTTTTCCAACTCTTGCTTGTAGGCCGCATTCGCAAGCGCTTCCGGTTTCAGTGTAATTTCTACAAGCTCCTGGTTCTTGATCAGTACTAATTTTTTGATGTCCCCCCGTTGCACCATGTCTTCAAAGCGACTGGATCGGATTTCGACGAGGTCGCCAGCCCTGTAAAACTGGGTCACCCCGAGGATAATCACGACCAATCCCAGGATGATCCACATCTGGTAATTTGGCCGTGGCCCGCGGGGGGGTATAAGTTTATCTTTTCTGTCTTTGTCTGCCATTCTTATAGAAATTACAATTCAATAACGTGGTTTGTTTCTTTTGGTTCGCTGGTGCCGATCCACCAATTTAGGTTAAGATGATATAAAATTTATAGTACCGCTAGTCTTTGATTTCGGTGATTTCTGCATCCCCCCATAATGTTTCCAGTGCATAATATTGCCGGCGATCCTTCCGGAAGATATGCACGACCACATTGATATAGTCGAGAAGGATCCACTCTTTATTGTTTTTACCTTCCGTGTACCAGGGGTTTTCTTTCAATGTCTTGAAGACCTCATCGTCGACCGAGTCTGCGATAGCGTCTAATTGCTTGTCCGAGTTTCCAGAACAAAGGATAAAAAAGTCGGCCACCCCATTTTTCACTTTTCTTAGGTCCAGAACCACGATATCCGACGCCTTCTTTTCCTGCATCCCTTTTACAATCGTCTGACTGAGTTTTTCGGATTCTGGCTTCTTTTTTTTACCCATTAACTATCTTCGTTCTTTGAGAGAGATCAACCTGCAAAGCTAACCAAATATATTGTGTATAAAATCCCTGCCAAGACGCTTTTCGCGGGCAAAAATCTGGTTTACGTGCCACAATGTCATTCTACGAATACCCTGGCCGCTGAACTGGGCGAAAAAGTTGAAACACCGGAAGGTACCGTGGTCATCACGGATCATCAAACCGCCGGCCGTGGTCAGCGCGGCAAAACCTGGGAAGCTCAACCGGGCAAGAACCTGACGTTCTCATTGATCCTGAAACCCGGTTTTTTGGCGGCAAAAGACCAGTTTCAACTCAATGAAGCCATCTCCGTCGGCATCGCCCGTTACATTGCTTCCCGCGTAGTTCACAACGTAGCAATAAAATGGCCGAATGATATTCTCGTTCAGGATAAAAAGGTATGTGGGATCCTGATCGAAAACCACGTGAATAAGGAAAGCATCAGTTGTTCGATCGTGGGGATTGGATTAAATATCAATCAACAGTCATTTGCCGAAACGAACGCCGAATCCATCGGCATGATCACCGGATTGGAGTATCATCTCCGTGAGGAATTCGAGGTATTGCTCCATGCATTGGAGGGAAGCTACCTGGACCTAAAGAAAGGAAAACAGGCGGCGCTGGGAAATAATTACCTCGATCTGCTTTACCGAAAAAATGAGATCCACTCGTTTACCTCACGCGGTGGTGTGTTTGAAGGAATTATCAGTGGGGTAAATGAGGATGGAAAACTCAGGATCAATGTAGGGGGAGTGGAGAGAGTCTTTGGGGCAAAGGAGGTAGCGTTTGTAAACTAAGTCTATTTAGGCCAGCGATAAAGGGATTAAACACATAAGGAACATAGATACATACGCACATAGGCAACATTAAAATTAAGCTTTCAAGGTGTGGTCCAGCGTAGTCTCTCGAAGAGGACGATGCGAAACGAGGGTTCCCAGCGTATCGTCCCCTCTCGGAGATGATTCTTGACGGTTAACGATCGTCCCTTCCGGGAGACGATACTGGACGGGCACGGTCAAGCATCGTCTCTTGAAGAGGACGATGCGAAACGGTGGGTTCCCAGCGTATTGTCCCGTAATGTCAAGCATCGTCTCTTGAAGAGGACGATGCGAAACGGTGGGTTCCCAGCGTATTGTCCCGTAATGTCAAGCATCGTCTCTCGAAGAGGACGATGCGAAATCCCCGGTACGATTCCTGTCCCTCCGTATCGTCCCCTTTGGGAGACGATACTTGGCAGTTGCAAATTTTCGCAACACTAATCTATGTGCCTATGTATCTCCTATGTTTCAATCGTTCTACTTGTCTGCCCTCAAACCAGGACCTGACTTCTTCACCAGCATATAATTCACCTTTTTACTTCCCCAATGATAGCCAAGATTGAACGGCAGCCCTTGGTTCTTTTTAGAAACTTTGTAGGCGGAATCCAGGTCGGGTTGAAATTTCTCGTCACCAAAATCTTTCACGGGTTTCGTGTATTCACCGTAAAATTGCCAGCTTAAGTCCAGTCGCTTTTTGAAATCGCGGTACGGAATCCCGGTGTCGTCCTGAAACAGACTCTCCGTGTTCTTCAGGATCATATCCCGGATCATGGTGAATGCGGAAATGTGCATCAGGTAGGAAGCTGATTTGACAAAGGTATTGATCGGCGCATGGGCCATTACAAATTTTTCAAACTCGGGCCGGTCTTTCAATCCTCCGTTTGAAATGCTGATGCTGAAATAGTACACCGTTTTGATTTCGTTCGTTTCCCGTTGACGAAGGGTCAACTTTACCCCGGGATTCCTTTGCCAGTTCAGTTGCTTTGCCTTGACTTCCTTTTCATTGCCATCCTTGTCAAGGGTAATAAACTTCTGATCCATCAACTCAAAACCGGCCCGTTCGATGAAAAAATACAACGGCGGCAGAACACCTTTGACCTGTTTGAGGTCCTTCTGCATGTGATTGGTGATGAAGTAACTTTTATTAAAAATGTCGCGAAGGGAATGACCCAGGCTGTCGAGAAATTCCTCGCGGTCCCGTGCCGGCAGGGAGTCCATGGCCTGTACTTCTACAATGGGTTCCAGGGCAACCAGGACATAGACCTTGGCCCGCGGGTACAGATAGTAGGCGTGCAAAAAATCAGGGCCTGAAAACGGATAAAAGAGGTTGCGTGTGTCGTTGATGGATTTTGAAAACGTGGAAGCCTCCCACTGCTTTATCTTCGAAAGTCGCTCCCTGTCCATTCTGGACCATGCCGTATCCATTGATGCTGTGAATGCTTTCCAGGAGTGTTCCTTTTCCGCTGCAGAGAAAGAATTGACCTCGTTCTGAGGAAGGCCGGCAATGAATCGCGCCGTGAAATCCAGGCGGGCTTCTCCCTTCGGAATAGCCATGATCCGTTTGATGGAATCCGCTTTGGCAGTCGAATCCTGAACGGCTAATGAATCCAACCTTGCTTGATTGGCCTTGTCCTGTTTTGTCGAACAGGAAGCAAAGAATCCGACAACGGCGAGGGAGATAACTAATTTTTTCATCTGTTTACTATATAATCGTTTATGCTTTTTTATCACCATTTTTATTGGCCACAAAATATAGAATTAACCCCGGAATCATTGTGGCAAAGGAATAGAGAATAATCTTAGGATCATCACTGGTGACGTAATAAATCATCCAGCATGTGCACACGGTAAAGAGGAGGGGCGGCAGTGGATACAGGGGCAATTGAAAAGGGCGCTCGTTCTTCGGGTAATTTCTCCTAAGAATGAAAACACCAAGGACCGTCAGCATCGCAAAAATGGAAAGACTGATGGAGATGTATTGAATGATCTCTTTAAAACTACTGACCAGTACGAGAAAAACAGACCAGCCAGCCTGTACCAGGATGGCGATGTAGGGCATGTCAAACCGGTTCTTTTTTGCAAACGAAATGAAGATCGGGTAATCCTCGCCCATGGCTTCCGTGACCCTGGGTCCGGCGATGGTCATGGCACTCAACGTGGAGAGCAACGCAAAACTAAAGAGCATGGAGAACCCGGCGCCCAGGCGGGGCCCGAATAACTTGATCGCCACCACATTCCCGATATCATTCTGACCATTGAGTTCATCCAGCGTGGCCGAATACAGGAACATCGCATTCAAGGCCAAATACACCACCACGACCGTGAGGGTGCCCAGGACCAATGCCCGGGGCAGGTTCTTACTTGAATTTTCAAGGTTTCCCGCTACATACGCTGCTGCATTCCAACCACTATAGGCATAGACAACGAAGACCAGGGAAACGGCAAAGCCGGGACTGGCTATGCGTTCCCAATCCCCCGCGATAGGCCAATACGTCAACCCGGACTTCAAGTTCTCATCAACGAAAAAAGGAGCGATGCAAAAGAAGGCAATCAACAAAAGTTTGGTGGTGGTAAGAATGGTTTGCGCCGTTCCCCCCGTTTTCACGCCAAACCAGTGTATACCAGATACCATCACGATAGCCCCTACAGCAATGACCTTGGTAGGGATACCCAGCACAACGGATGAATAGGCTCCAATCGCAATGGCGACTGCCGAGACGGCGCCGGCAAAGCCCACCAGCAAACTCATCCATCCGGCGACAAACCCCAGGGCCGGATGAAAAATCTTACCAAGGTAAAGATATTCGCCGCCGGACTTCTTTAGGGTGGTGGCAATTTCCGCATAGGTGAATGCACCCGACAGGGCGACAACACCGCCGATTGCCCACAGCATAAGAATTGCGAAACCGGAAGGAATAGGCCCCACCTGATACCCCAGGGACGTAAAAACACCGGTCCCGATCATGTTGGC
>Ga0193731_1000139_pt1 | contig 24807 bp, 16 predicted proteins | sample U1a2metaG_FD_144920 | JGI IMG/M metagenome (GOLD analysis project Ga0193731, IMG submission 144920) | Soil microbial communities from a riparian zone of the East river system, Colorado, United States - U1a2 | ecosystem: Environmental > Terrestrial > Soil > Riparian zone | place: USA: East River...
CTATGGCCGGATTTTACACCCCTCGCCGTTGTTAGTGTTCCCCGCCGTTGTCGGTGTTCTTTTCCCCCCGCCCCCTCGCCGTTCTTAGTGTTCTTCACCAACAACCCATCACACGAGGTGATAAGGTTAACGTGTGCTGTCTTAACGCATTCCAACCCTTCAAAAAAACAACCCCGACCATAAGTCGGGGCTGTCAGTAGTTATGGAAAAATCTGAATCTCTTTTAAAGCGATGCGAGTGAGGAAGCATCCTGCTGAGATTTCTTATCCTTTTTGTTCCCGGCATTCAGGAATAATTCTTCGGTTGAGATCTTGAAAAGATCGGTATTGTGAACACTCACTTGTTTTGAGAACACTGCATATTGACCACAATGACTGATGCTGAAAAATTCATCGTTCAGCGCGCCATTCACGGCCGGGCCCAGGTTCCGGGGCTCGCTCCAGTTGGTCCACGAATCGTCCAACCGCGTGGTAACGTAGATGTCATACCCACCGTAACCCGCATGACCTTTCGACGCGAAATACAGGGTCTTGTTGTCAGAAGCCAGGTAAGGTGAAGATTCTTCAACGTCGGTATTGATCACGCTGCCCATGTTGATCGGCTCGGTGGCAACCGTCCCATTCCAAAAGCTAACATACAAATCACGCTCGCCGTAGGTTTCGGCACGCTCAATGGCCGATATGATAACACCGCTTTTCAACGAAACGAATGAATTCGCATGAGCAGACATATTGTAATCGCCCTGGATATGAATCGGTGTAGGGGCCGTCCACTGGCCATTCATGTTCACACTATAAGAAAGTCCAGCGCGCATCTTTCCTTTCTTTAAATATTGGTTGCCCAGGATGATCGTATCGCCGGTCATACTGACATTGTTAATAAAGTTAGGGCCCGTATTGTTCAGCACGCCCGTCATCCGTACCGGTTCCGACCACACGTTGGAACCCTTGTCGCGCTCAGCATACCAGATGTCTTCATTGTCGTTTTCTCCGGATGTATTGTCGGGATGAAAAACACGGCTGAAGTATAACCGGTTGCCATCGGGGGTAAGGGAAGGCTTCAGTTCGGCATAGGGACTGTTGATAGCCCTGTTCAGCGCCACAGCATTGGCATCGAGGATTGCGTTAGGATCAAGGTGGATGGTATTGCCTGCATTTTTTGCCAGGGTGATAGGATGCTCGGTTGCCGATTGCGCCTGCGCCACACAAGAATAGATTCCTGATGCTAACAATATGAGAGTGATAATCAGTGCGTTGATCCCTCTTTCTTTGATTCTGCTGCTGAGTGTCATTTTTTTAGAGTTTTGAGTGGGGTGGTTTTTCCTTGTCTTGATGATACAAAGATGGCGTGCCAGGCCCTGCGGCGAATCAGAGCAAATCCGGATTTTAGAAAAATCAGGGCCAAATCAGGCTTTTTAAGCAGATTTCGCAGGTTTTCCAGGCAAAACCTTGGAAAATGGTGCAAATCAAGGCAGGGCTGGCCCCTATGGGTTACCCGGGGCTACCCTGAGCGTTCAGGGTAAACCCCTACGTTTTAGCCCTGCTTTCGGCATCATTTATTGCGAATTATCGTGATTTTTGTCATTGATTTGAATGGAAGGGTGCTTAAGAAGCAAAGTCAAAATCTTTTATTAAGTTTATGGCGGTCGCTAACGGCCTCCAATAATGATAAGGATAGTAATCCCGTTTCCGATTTCATTACCCAGATAAGCACGACAACGTTGGGCGCAGAACGTTACTCCCGTACGCACATTGGCCTTATCCATCGGCTGCTTTTCATCGCCCTATGGGTGATTTGTCAATTCGCTTTTCCCTGCCGTGCCCTGGCTCAAGCACCCTCGGACTCTCTCACAGTCAATAAACTGAAAAAGTTGAGTATGGAGGAACTGATGAATGTCAAGGTGACTTCTATTTCTATGCGGCCGGAGAAATTGACTGAAGTAGCGTCCGCTGTTCAGGTGATCACGAATGAAGATATTCACCGGTCGGGTGCCACACGACTTCCCGAAACCTTGCGATTAGCCTCGAACCTTCAGATCGGGCAGGCCAACTCACATGATTGGGCCATTACCGCTCGGGGATTTAATGGTCTGCCGTCGGCGGGAGGCATCCTGGCCAACAAGCTCCTGGTGATGATCGACGGCCGATCCATCTACAATCCGCTTTTTGGCGGAGTATACTGGGATGCTCAATTCACTCCGCTGAAAGACCTGGACCGCATTGAAGTTGTGAGCGGACCGGGTGGAACGCTGTGGGGTGCAAATGCCGTGAACGGCGTCATCAACATCGTAACAAAAAGTGCGAAGGCGACCCAGGGATTTCATGCATCCGCCTCAGGGGGCTCGTTCTTAAGAGATTTTGCTGAAGCGCGATATGGTTTTCGCGTAAGCCCGAATATGTTTTTTCGCGTTTATGGGAGCCGTTATGATCAAAAGAATACCGTACTGCAAAATGAAAAGGGCGCTAAAGATGCCTGGAACATGAGCCAGGCAGGATTTCGCATGGATTATTATCCGTCCAAAGCAACTTCACTGACCGTGCAGGGCGATCTGTACGGCGGAGGTGAAAACGACTCGACTACGCGCGCTAATCTCGATGGCGAAAATATGCTGGCTCGTTTTGCCCACCAATTCTCGGAGAAATCAAATTTAACAATACAGGCTTATTTTGATCGGACCTGGCGAAAGACACCCTATTCCACCAGGCCCTTCTTTTATCAACTCAATACGTACGATGTGGATATTCAGCATCGTTTTCCTATTGGGCGCAGGCATAGCGTTCTTTGGGGCGGAGCGTATCGATTCCAAAAAGATCAAACGGCCAGCACCTTTATTCCGCTTAGCCGGAATATGCCGCTCTTTAGTGCATTCCTGCAGGACGAAATTACTTTTGTACCCGATCAGTTGAAACTGACGGTGGGCAGCAAATTTTTGCACAACGTCTTTTCCGGTTTCGAAATTCAGCCAAGCGCACGCCTGGCCTGGACAATGTATTCAGGACATACAATTTGGACAGCTGTTTCGCGTGCCGTGCGGCTCCCCACGCGTTTTGACTCAGACATTACTGTAACCCCTGGTCTGAAGTTCGGTTCGGAAAAAGTGATTGCCTACGAACTGGGCTATCGCATACGACCGGTAGACCAATTGTCACTCTCCTTCGCTACTTTTTACAATCAATACAATCACCTCCGAAGCCTTGACTCCACTTCCAGTACCACCACTCCCATTGTATTGGCCAACTCACAACGCGCCGAATCCTGGGGATTTGAATTCACGGGCAATTTCCGGGCAAGAGATTGGTGGCACCTGCGCGGTGGGTATACTTATTTTGCAAAGAGCATCCGGGCCGTCAGCCCAAAAGTTTTACCGATAAGCGGGGCATTCGAAGGTGTTGATCTCAAGAATGTAGTTATGCTTCAGTCGATAATGGATTTGCCCGACAATCTGCAATTCGATGTAATAGGTCGCTTTTCAGATAAACTGCCGGCGGCATCAACTACTCCGGCCGTCCCTGCCTATTTTACATTTGATGCTCGTCTGGCACGGAAGTTCAAGTCGGTCGAGATCTCCCTTGTTGGGCAAAACCTCTTTCAAAACCAGCATACGGAAGCGGGTCTTTCCAGAATCCCGCGAAGTATTTATGGGAAGATCACCTGTCGGTTTTGAGTGTACCCGGGTTAATTTATTAGGGCATCTCTAAAATGGCTATTTCCGGGAGGGGACTTCGCGCCTTGGTGGCTAGCATCCCAACTCAAATCTTAATATATTTATCCTGATTCCCTTAACCTAAACCCAACATACTATGGAAGAAATGCACATAAACATGATGGCTATCCTTGTGGCCGTGGTAGCCAACTTTATCCTTGGATTTATCTGGTACACCCCGCTATTCGGGAAAGCGTGGGCAAAGGAGAATGGTTTTGATACCAATATCAAACCTACGGGTGGTGAAATGGCCAAGGGGATGATTTTCATGGTCATTGGCAATTTTCTCATGGCCTATGTTTTCGCGCACAACATCGCCGCCTGGAGCTTTGTTCCGGGAGCGAAGGAGATGTCGGCCGTTTCCAACATCATGAGTGCAACTATTTTTACGTGGCTGGGTTTTTACCTGCCGGTTGATTTGGGGGCGGTTGCCTGGGAAAAGAAATCCTGGAAATTGTTCGGCATTAACACAGGGTATCACTTCATGATGCTGCTGGTGGCTTCGGTGATTTTAACCTATATGTAAGAAGTCTTGAGTTGTTAGTCTTGAGTTGGCATCAGCCGGAGACTCAAGACTAATTACTCACGACTTGCGAATCTCTTGTAAAAAGTGGCCAGCAACGAAGCGGTGAGGATACCTTCCACCGTATGATAAGTGGAATCATACCAAAATACAATGGCAGGCATTTTAAAAGTAGCCACTTCAATCATCCCTCCCTGTAAACCATCCCAGAAGAAGCCCGTCACCCCGCCGAAAATAATTGCTGTTTTAAATAGTCCCCAGTTGTAGTTCCGGGAGGTGTATTCAAAATAAACCGGCAGGAAGTAAGCTTGAAATGCTGTGTACAAGACAAACGCCAGTGCGATCAGAGGAATGATGTAGGACTCCCGTTGAATGGCACCGATATGCAGTTTGAAGAAATCCCCCAGTATGATTTCATGGAATACATAGCCGAGGTTGAAGATAACGGCAAATGTCACCGGGCCGCCGATCAGAAAATATCTTTTCATAGGGAAAGTTTGTAAACGGTTTACGTTGAATATTTTTCACCGCGGAGGCGCTGAGACGCTAAGAAGGCGCAAGGGAAATCTTACGAAGATACTATCAATTCGAACCTTCGCGTCTCCTTTGCGTCTCAGCGCCTCTGCGGTGAAACATCTCGCCCTATGACGGTTGAGTTTGCAGGAAACGGACGGATCAGCTAAATTATTTCTTCTTTTTCTTACTTGTCGCTTTCGCCCTTTCATTGAAGTCAAGGGCAAGACCGATCCAATAGTCGAATTCTTTCTTCGTTTTAATGGCTTCTTCGTTTACGTGAACAAAGCCCTTATACTCTCTTCCTTTCATTTTCACCGTCCTGCAGCCGTCCTTCTCTGCAGCCTCTTCGTGCACCGCAGGGTCAATTCGGCACATGATCCTATCGTCTCCAACACTTACGCACATTTTACCATTCACCATAAAGGTTACACCACGGAACATTCTCTTTTCTTCCACTTTGGGCAAATGGGCTAACGCTTCCCTTACTCTGTCCGTTAATTTCTCGTTGTAGGCCATGTTGCTGAAAAACAATTCCGATTCGTTCCCCTCTTGGAATTAACATCAAATTCAATACACGGCCACCTTTGCGATCAAAGGACATGCCTTTGATTCCGTGATCCTGATCCTGATTTTATTCGTTTTGACCGGATCCAGCTTTAGGATTCTTTTGTATCCTATCGTTGTTGCCCCCGCTGCCTTTTTCCAGGTATTGTCCTTCCAGATTTCAACTTCAAATCTTTTAACACGCTGCCCCAATTTAATGTACTCCTGGAGCACGACGTAATTTATAGTATGTTCTTCCCCGAGATCGATTTCCAGGTCAGCATCGGTTACCGTATCATCGGTTGCCCAATAGGATTCGTTATCATCATCGGTCGCGTTGGCCGGAGCAAACTTCGGTAACTCTCCGCGGTAGGAGCGGGATGTTGCCTTTGCATTCGCCGCGAGATTAGTGTGAAAAGCCTGATCAATGAGTGTGCGCCACTCCTGCAACGCTTTCACATCATTTTCATGGATCAGTCCCCGGCGGTCAGGAGGAACATTCAGCAGTAACGTGGAACCTCTGCCTACAGAGGTAAGATAGATCTCGAATAATTTCTCACCGGATTTTACCAGCGAATCTTCTTTCGCATGATAAAACCAGCCGGGGCGGATGGACACATCCACTTCCGCCGGAATCCAGCCTGTTCCATTTTCACTTCCGGTCTGCAGAATACTTTCAACGTCTGATTTACCTGCGTAAAGCGAATCCGGTGTAATCGAATTCCAATTGGTTTCGCCGGCAATACCGTTTTCGTTTCCTACCCAACGTACGCCCGGTCCGGCATCACTGAAGAAAATTACACCGGGTTCCATCTCACGAACCATGTTGAGTGTGGCTGGCCAATCATAATAGGTTTTCCTGTCAATTTGTCTTTTTTCCTTTGCACCTCCATAGTACCCATCCCCTCCGTTGGCGCCGTCAAACCACATCTCAAAGACAGGTCCGTAGTTCGTGAACAATTCCTTAAGTTGATTGCGGTAGTAGGTGATGTAAGCAGGGCTTCCATACGTCGCCTGGTTTCTATCCCAGGGCGAAACATAAATCCCGAATTTTAGTCCGTGCGTTTTACAGGATTCCGATACTTCTTTTACAAGGTTTCCCTTACCGTTTTTGTACGGACTGTTTTTGATAGAATGGTCGGTGTACTGCGATGGCCACAGGCAAAATCCATCGTGGTGTTTACAAGTCAGAATAACGGTTTTGAAGCCAGCGTCTTTTAACGTAGTTATCCATTGATCCGTATTTAACGCCGCAGGATTGAACAGCGCCGGCTTTTCATCGCCATACCCCCATTCCTTATCCGTAAATGTATTGACGGTAAAATGAATAAATGCATTGGTCTCCATCGCATGCCAGGCAAGTTGTTCCGCCGTGGGGACCGGGAAAACGGGAGCGGGGACGGTAACTTCTTTCTGTCTACATGACGCGAGAAAGAGAACGTTGACCAGTAAAATGAGGCGGATGTTTCTCATTTTCAAATTTGGTGGAAAAATCACGCTATTGCAACAGCTCAAATTGAATTGGCATAACGTAACGCTGTGGTAACAGCCAATTAATGTATGGCCGATACTTTTGACGCCTGGTCAAATTCAGAGACTCGCCGAATAAATATCTTATGGATAGATTATACCCATTCTCTATTCTCCCTATTCTTTTTTTTATTGCCATTTCTTTTACCGGCCTTTCGTCTACTATTAAGGGTAACATAAGCGACAGTAAAACAGGCGAGCCTTTGACGGGTGCCATTGTCTATTTAAAGAACACAAAATACAGTTCCGTCGCCGGATTAGATGGAAGTTACCTCATCCAGGATGTACCTCCCGGGTCCTACGAGATTTTTAGTCAACTGGTGGGGTATGCCACGTTTGAAAAAAATATAGTCCTCCCAGGCGATCAGTCCTTTTCACTGAATATACCCTTGGTTGAAAATCAAACCGAACTCTCCGAAGTAGTAATTACAGGCACAATCGATAAGGAGTCGGATGCCAGTGTGCGACGGGCAGAACAAAAAGTGGACAATGTCCTGAATATCATGGGGGCCCGGTCTATTGAACTCCTTCCGGACATTACCGTTGGAAATGTTTTACAACGTGTTTCAGGAGTTTCTATCGTCCGCAACAGCAGCGGAGATGGTCAATATGCCATCATCCGGGGAATGGACAAGCGCTACAACTACACCCTGGTCAATGGCGTAAAAATTCCGAGTCCGGATAACAAAAACCGGTATGTTCCCCTGGACATCTTTCCGTCCGATTTGCTGGAACGGCTTGAGGTGATCAAGGCCGTCACACCGAGCATGGAGGGAGATGCCATCGGCGGTGCAATGAATATGGTGATGAAATCCGCGCCCAAAAGTTTAAGCATTTCCGCGACCGCCGCGACCGGGTACAGCGATATCCTGAACTCAAACCGACCCTTCTCCGGGTACAGCACAAAAGGGATTGCTTATAAATCTCCTGAAGCCGTGTATGGACCGGGCTATGAGGCCAAGACTACTGATTTTGGGATCCACCAGCTCCAATATACTAATCGTACTCTGCCCCTGAACTCCATGCTGAATTTATCCATAGGCAATCGAGTCTTGAAAGACAAACTGGGAATCCTCGCAGCGGTATCGTATCAGAATATTTTCAGGGGCACCAATAGTACCTTTTACGTTCCCGATGAGCCGGCGGCCTTGCCCTATCCGAATACCTACCTCTTCCAGGAAGTACAAATTCGTCAATTCTCCACTGTCCAAAACCGGTTCGGGGCGCTGGGAAAGCTTGACTATTCAATCAATGAAAAACATAAAATAAGTTTATCCAATCTCTTTGTACGCCTGGAAGAATCACAGCATCGCAACTATTACAATCCATTGGGCATCGGCGCCGGCCTGGCCACAAACGATGTACATGACCGGTCCCGGTTTACCGTCCAGACCATTTACAACTCCACCTTGCGGGGCGATCATTTGCTTTTCAACGGCAACTATAAATTGAATTGGACGGCGGCCTATTCTTTGGCGACCAGCAACACACCGGCGTGGGCAGATATGAATGTGCGATACCGGTACAACAACATGGTACTGCAAAGTCAGGAATTATTACCGGTAACCCAGCGATGGACCAACAACCAGGATGAAGACAAAACGGGCTATATCAATCTTTCCAGGGCACCCTTGAAAAACCTGGAGTTGGCCGTGGGCGGAATGGCCCGGTTCAAAACAAGAAACAATGTTTATGCGGAGTACGAACTCAACACGCTCCTGCCCGATGGAAGCGGAAATTATGAAGCATACACCTCTATCGATAAGGCCACGTTTCTTTTTTTACCCGCGACCAATGCATACGCCAACCCAAATGACCCAAATAACTACACGGCAAAGGAAAACATTTCTGCCTATTACATTCAGGCTAAATACAACCTGGCGAACAAACTCCAGATACTGGGAGGAGTTCGAAACGAAAATACACACCAGGAATACCATTCTCAACTCAGCATCTTCAAGCCGGGCAAGGACGGCAAAATAATTTATTCCGATGTGTTGCCCAGTTTGCACCTTAAGTATGCCTTGTCTGAAAAGGAAAATCTCCGGCTTTCCTATTACTCCGCGATATCACGGCCTAATTATTTCGAGTTTGTTCCGACTGAAATATCGGGTGACGTTTTTACCGAATCCGGCAATTACAATATAAAGCACACTACGGCTGACAACTATGACATTCGGTACGAACTCTTCAACGGAGGAAGTGACCAGGTATTGGCCGGGGCTTTTTATAAGAAAATAAAAAACCCGATCGAATACGGTTTTGTACCGATCACCGTAAGCACGTCGAATGTAATCCCTCAGAACTATGGGGTGGCAACTAACTATGGCCTTGAATTTGTTATCACGAAATACATTCGGTATTGGGGGGTAACGGCCAATTACACCTATACACACTCCGCTATTGTCCAATCAAAAAAATACAAGGCGACGATTACGGACAGCAACGGAGGCACAACGATTGTAAATTCACTGCAAGATCAGACCCGCCCACTTCAGGGTCAGTCCGATCACATCGCCAATGTTTCGTTTTTGTATAAAAATCCGAAAGCCGGCCTGGATGCGCAGCTCTCCTGGGTTTACACCGGAAGAAGGATCAACATTGTGTCTCCCTACAAAGACCTTGACTACTGGCAGAGGGGTTTTTCCCAGCTTGATTTCTCCGCTGAAAAAAGGATTTTTAAGAACTTCAAATTCTTCGTTAAAATCACCAATCTACTGGACGCTTCCCTGATCACGGAAGTATTGAGTCCAAATTACCTTACCCCGGATTCCCCCGCGCAGGACAAAAATAATCGCATTGTGGTACAGAAGGATGTTTTCCACCAGACGTTTTTAGCGGGATTGAGATTTAAACTTTAACCATTTCTAAAACCAAACTATGTAATCCATGAAAACAAAAATCGAGTTAGTGAAGTTCCTCCTCTATGGAACGGTTGTTCTATCGATGTCGATAGGCTTTATTTCCTGTAGTAAGAATGAAACCCAGGTAACGCCGGCTTATTTTAAAGCAGGAGAATCCATCAGCGACACCACCACCGGTGGGTCTTTAAAGGGCACCATGCTGACCGGTAAAACGTATAGAATTAAACGGGATATTACAGTCAATCCGAACGACACGCTGGTTATTCAACCCGGAGTGAGACTTTATATGGCGGCGACACCAGCTGGTCAAAATGCAATCAGTATGATTGTACATGGCTCCTTACTCTCTCTTGGAACCAAAGAAAAACCAATTTACTTTACGGTGGAGAACCAGGTTAAATCGGATATTCCCGGCCAGGATCCCACAACGGACCCTGCTTATATCGGGCTCTGGGGAGGTATTCTAGGAGATATTGATACCAAGAACATGATCATCAAATGGACCCATGTTGAATTTGGCTGCGGGAAGTTGCTGACTTCCCCGGTAAGCGGCATTTCAAACGGCAATCCGGCCTACATGATTTCTTTTGTCAATCCTACCGGCATCTTTGTGTTGGAGGATTCCTGGGTGTATGGTGGCGTGGATGATCCGATCCGTATTCAAGGCGGTAAAATAAATGTCATGCGGAACACGTTCGAAAAAGGCGGCTTGTTCGGCGGGGAATCACTCAATGTAAAATCGGGAACGGAAGGAAATTATGCCTACAACGTTACGATTGGCTCCGCAACAAACGGACCCAAATGCTCCAACAAGGGCGGAAAGAATCCTCAGGCCAACATCTATATGTATAACAATACGATTGTCAACAGCGGATACAGGAGAAACGCGGATGGAAGAGGCGGTTCCTTAAATTTTGAAGAGGGAGGAAAAGGACTTGCTTACAACAACATCGCCGTTAACTGCAAATATGGCCTGCGGATACTCACTGCGCCTAAAGGTGCCGCTACACAATATAGCGGCAATCCCTTGCCGCCTGCCGATTTTGCAAATGTTGCGTACGGCAACAATTTGTACTATGTCGACGCTGTTGCGCTGGCGAATCAAATTTACCCGATTGAGTCAGGAACAGGCATTCCCACCGACGCACATGCAGACATACCGTCATTCACTTCATTAGGGATCTCCATTGCCTCAACCTATCCACCTTCCACTTCAGGAATTGTTGTTGCTTACGACGCTACGGCTGCGGTTCGGGCTCCGGGAACCGACCCAAAATTTGTGACCTTTACCCTGCCAGCCGTTGGCAATCCGGCCGACATATCGTACGCCACCGGTTTTGATTTCCATTTACAATCCACGTCGCCGGCGTTAGGAAAAGGATTTACCGGTTTCACACCGTTACAGGTAGTCCCTGTCAGCGAAACGTTTGGTTCATCCGGCATCACTCTTCCAAACAAAGATTTAGGGGCCTATCCATCAGACGGGACCGGCAATCAGCATTAATTCATTGGTTCGGTAAAAGCGAATAGGTCCTCTATTCGCTTTTATTTTTACTATTCAATCTATTTCACCTGCACTTTTATCCACTCACACGTGCTTTTGTTTATGTTTGAATAGTTAGCTTCCATCAGCAGTCCGGGTTTGATGTCTTCCCATTTTCCGCGTGCGTTCGGTTGCTTCTGGATACTTTTGTCGAGGTAGATCGCCGTACTCTTCTCAATTTTTATAGTCGCCTTGGTCTGATCGTCGAGCGTCATCGTAACGGAGTAATCCTGTTTCTTAACACTTTCCACTTTCCCCATTTTTGTCGTTTTACCTGAGGCCCCGGGAGACTTTCCGATAGGGATAAATACTTCCGTCATTTTTTGCGACCTGGCTTCGAAGCATAGCACCAGCAGAAGGAGTGAAAGGATCAGGTGAAATAATTTTAGTTTGACCTCCATTTTTTTCATGGCATTCATTTGGTTCTGTTAAACTCAATCATATCTTCTCTCGCATTATCCAATTCAAGCAACGCGTCACGGGCGGACTTTTCTCCGCCCCTTTTTTCAATATGCCTCAGGGCTTTTTGCAAATGATCCACCGCTTTAGGATGCAATCCTCCTGAACGAAGGTCATTTGTCGCGTCGTGTATTTCCTCAACAGCCTGCTGCACTAATTTTTCAAACTCTGTGTTTCCTAAAATTTCGCGTGATATAAAGGAATTCAAAAGCTGCTGGCTCTGCCTGATATTCTCCAGGGCGTTGATCACTCGCAAAAAGGCCGCTATCGCTACAATTTGTGTTGCATCCAATTCTATTTGACTGCCGGTCAGCTTTGCCAGCGTTTTTGCGGCAGAGGAGTTGTTGAACGCTTCTCCATCATAAAACGCTACTGCCCCTTCAATGGTGGATACGGAGTTATTGTGAAAAAACGGACCGGTGTCTGCCGCTTCCACTAATGGAGGCACATTGAAAGTGCCATCCCCCGGAAATCCAAATCCGTCATCGGGTGGATCAAATTCAGATGTCAAATGGGCCGGTTGATCCGGAAGGTCTTCCACCCCCGTGTTAAAATTGAGATTGCCGCCGTCCTTAAAAAAGGCAGGGTCGGCATTGGCGCCGGCGTTGAAATGACAGATACCGCATTTGCCGGTGGCAGGATCGTTGAAGATGGCCTCGCCCCGGAATGCAACTGGACTTTTCAGCTGAAGCGGCAGTTGCAAATCCTTGTGCAGGCCGAGGGACAGTTGAAACGCTTCCAGGGCATCCAACTCCTTGTCGGTGGGCAGGCGAAAATCTATGCCTGCCATGCGGTTTAATGTTTTCGTGAAGTGCTGGATCACGGCACCCGTTGCAAAGGACCGGAGCGTGGCATCGCCCGGTGCGCCATCACCGCTCCAACCTGTATGCGGGCCTGCCGGACTGTTCACTGAATTGCTCAGACCCAGGGTGTGGGGCACACCCCGCAAGGTGAAGTTGCTGTCCAGGTCGTTAAAGCCGTTCAGGTTTTCCGTGATCAGGCCAAACTCTCTGAGCAGTCTCGGGTTTTCAAAATTTTTCTTCAGTGCCGGAGTAAACTCCACCACAAAGAGCGGGTCGTTGTCGGGCAGTGTGGCGATGAACGTCGGATCGATTGTAAAATTATTTTCAGCGCGATGGCATGTTCCGCATGTGCGGCCGTTTCCACTAAAGGTTTCGTTGAAAAAGAGATCACGTCCAAGTGCCACTACCTTATCCTGAGGTTGTGGCATTGGTTTCGGATGCCGACATCCGGTTAATAAAGCAAAACCAACCAGACAGAGTCCGACTGTTTTCGTCACGCTCTTTTTTTTACGCCATCTTCCCTGAGAAAGAATCGCTGACAAGACCAAGATAACAAACCGATCGCGGACCTGTTTGCGGAAAGAAGAAATCGGGGATGAATCAACAAAAGATACTTTAAGTGGCTACTCACTACTAACGTAGCCACGGACGAGCCACTAAAAAGGTATGACCTTAATATTAGAAAAGTCCCCTGCCGATCCGTTGCCAACCCAAAACCCTAACGATCCACTGGTTCGCTGCGACAGTTTCTCAACTGCGAGGCTGGGTTGACTATTCCCATTGATATACACTGATACTTTCGGACTTGCCACGACCACGCGAACATGAACCCAGGAGGTAGGGTCAGGAGCGGGTTCGATAGGTTGTTCATACTTACCGGGGAATTCCTCCCGAAGCTTGTTCCAGGTGTAGACCGGATGCGATATGTATTGAAGGGCGTGACTTTTTCTGAGTTTGTCCTCCGTCTTAAAGTTGAAAGGCCGCAAATAAATTGCATCGTACGTACTATTATCCAGTCCATGAAAGGCAAGGCCGACAAAACTTTGCCCCTGGACATCCTTTCCTTTAACATCAAATTCAATTGTTCCATTTGAAAATAAAATGTTCTTCAACCAGGCCAGGCCGTCGCCATCCTTTTCATCGAGGTGTACTCCCACGCGTGCACCGTCCTGGATCAGGCTGATGTTGCGATTCACGGCTTCAATTTGCTTTCGTTCCATCAGGATTCGAAGGTCCGGGGTGAGGATATCTTTTGTTTGCGAAAAAGAAGAGGTGGCCAGGAAGATCAAAAGTCCGCCTGAACACAAGGCTGTCGAACACAGGTTTTTCATATTTGAGATTTGTGAGGGTTAAAGTTTCTTATAGGGCTTTTCGTGACTCTGGAGGGGCTCCCTTTATGCCCTTGTTCTATTTTCAATCAAATTACCAACCAACCTCAATACCTCAATAATCTTCTCAATTCGGACATTTCCGGGCAACTCAGAAAATGAAAACGTCCAATCCCGGACAAAATTGTCCATTTTCACACCCCCAGGCCGGGTTATCCAAAATACCCCGTGGTCAAGTCTTAACAATCCATATTTAATATATATTTATTAGATTTGATATGCCAGCGTTATTGGCCATTTGCTTTTCGGTTAGATTCTTAAACGATTGGTTCATGTACATGCCTGATCTTGTTAAACGACGATTTAACAGCCTTTTAGTACTGGCTTCCGCCATGGCATTCAGCGGGGCAGTACAGGCCCAGGACATTATCATTAAACGGGTCGAACTTGAAAATGAAAAAGTCTATCTCTATTATAATCTGATCGACACTACCCGCGGACGGAATTATACAATTAATCTGTACAGCTCGCGCGACAATTTCATCAACCCGCTTCAAAAGCTCCAGGGAGATGTTGGCCTGGAAGTTGTACCCGGCAACGACCGCAAAATTGAGGTGAACGTGAAAGAAGAATTCGGCGCCGCGTTTGAAGGCAAGCTGGCATTCGAACTCAGGGCCAAAGTTTACATTCCCTTTATCCGGCTCGATGGATTTAATGATTATAAAAAGTTTAAGCGGGGCAAACCGTACGAGATCCATTGGAGTGGAGGACGCCCGCAGAACGTCCTGAATTTCGAATTATACCGGGGAGAAAATAAAATTACGGCGTTCACCAACATTGCCAATGCAGGGAAGTACAACCTGGTATTTCCACCCGATACCAAGCCCGGAAGTAATTATCGCTTCCGCATCAGCGACAGCAAGAACAGGGATGAGGTGGTAAACACGGGAGCGTTCACCATTGCGCGTAAGTTTCCACTGTTGCTGAAGGCTCTGCCGGTCATCGCGGTGGGTGGCGCATTGTATTTTGTTACTAAACCCAAGCCGCAATGCGAAGGTTGTTTACCGGATTTTTCCGCCCCTCCTCCTACTGATTGAAATATCCAATGGCGCTACCTCTTCGATATCCGATTTTTGCCAGCCGACAGTTGACCCCGGTAAGAGACGCTGTCGCCATTATACGTTGGGATGAATTTCATTTCTATTTAGTGAAATATGTATTGATGGCGGGATTCATCCTGGGAAGTCTGACAGAATTATTTTCGCAGTCCAACACAGTGACAACCACGTATACCGCAACCGGTACTTTTAATGTGCCGGCAGGAATCAATTCCGTAACAGTGGAATGCTGGGGTGGCGGAGGGGCCGGAGGAGGAAATAATTCGACTACGAGAGGTGGTGGCGGCGGTGGCGGTGGTGCTTATAGCAGATCCCTTGTAGGAGTAGCACCTGCTTCAGTTGTTACTGTTACTGTCGGAACAGGGGGATTCGGCAATAATGGACCAGGAACAATTGGACAAGACTCGTGGTTTAAAACGACCGCAACAATAATCGCAAGAGGTGGCCAAGGGGGAATCGATGCTCAGTCCGGCGGTATTTCCGGATTTGGTGGTTCAGCCAGTTTAGGGGTTGGCCAGGTAAAATTTGACGGTGCTCCCGGTGGAAATGGTTACAATTCAGGTGGTGGTAGTCTTGCTGCCGGTGGAGGTGGTGGGTCGTCCGCGGGTACTGCAAGCAACGGAAATGCAGGAGGCGACGCCTCACTGAGTGGTGGTGTACCCGGTTTTGGAGGGATTGCCCCTACAGGTGGAGGTGGCGGAGGAAATGGTGGGTATAACCCTGGCGGAGGTGGAGGTAATGCACCTGGATTTTCCGGGGTTGCTCCCGGTGGCGCTGGCGGTGGATCCGGCTCCGGACCCAGTCCCGGAGGGAATGGTGCAAATGGGCAGGTCAAAGTAACTTATACCCAACCCAGTGCGCCCGGAACTCCAACGGCGGCGGCCGGCCCTAATATCAATGCACAAGAAAATGGAATATTCAGTATTGTAGTGCCTGGCTTAAGCACTACCGGCGCTGTTGCAGGCGATATCCTTACGCTCTATCAAAATGGAGTTTCCTTAGTGACCCATGGGCTCACTGGTCCGGAGACAACATCCAGCTATGCATTTACAAATGTGACATTAGCGGGAGGAGACGGGACAAAATTGATCACCGCCTCGGTCACGAATGCGGCAGGTAATGTGAGCGCTTCCTCATCAGCACTGTCGCTAACGCTCGATACAACGGCTCCAACCGTAAGTTCAATAGCAAAAGCTACTGCAACTAACTCCTGGTCTGTTACCAATGGCACTTCAGCCTCCAGTGTCCAGTTCACGGTTAACTTTTCAGAAAGCGTGACGGGTGTGGATGCATCTGATTTCTCAATAACCTCTGCCGGATCGGTTTCGGGTGCTGCTATAACGAATGTCAGCGGAAGCGGTGCTGCCTGGACGGTGACCGTGGGTTCTTATTCCGGCACGGGTACGGTGCGCCTCAACTTTCTTGACTCAGACAATACCGTGATCGATGCAGCCGGGAATCCAACGGGGGGTTTAGGGGTCGGAAACGGTGCGTTTAGTACCGGCCCATCCTATAGCATCGTTCTTCCTGAACCCTCCAGCGGCATCAGCTCCCTTACCGTCACCAACCAGCAAAGTACAAGCATTTCTGTACAATGGAATGATGCCGTTGCCCCTGCTACACAGGCAACGCATTACCTGGTAATTCTTTCGGTGGCAACTGAACTGGCGTTCATCATCAAGGATGGGAATTTCTTCAATAATGACAACGATCCTACTGACGGCTTGCTAGTCAGCAATGTTTCATACGAAAGCAGTTTGCCGACTGGAACATTTACGTTTTCAGGGCTGACGCCGGCCACAACGTACTATGTAACGTTATATCCCTATACCCTCTCCGCCAACAACAGCAGCGATAATATAGATTATAATATGACCACCTCTGCGGCGGCTACGGGAATCACCGCTCCCCCCGCCCCTGTCGTGTCGGCAGCGACCGCTGTAACAGACAATTCTTTCAATGCGAATTGGGCGGCCAGCACGGCGGCTACGGGTTATTTTTTAGATGTATCCGTTTTGAACACGTTTGCTTCGTTTGTCGCGGGCTATAACAACCTTTCTGTTGGCAATGTTACTTCCTTTGCTGTCAACACGAACCTGAGTGCAAACACGACATACTATTATCGGGTAAGGTCAACCAACACAAACGGTACCTCAGGCAATTCCTCTACCATTACTGTTACCACTGTGGCTGTTCCGCCTGTTGCTTCCTCGGCTACATCGGTAAATGATAATTCGTTCAATGCCAACTGGGCCGCGAGCACGGCCGCAACCGGCTACTCCCTGGATGTATCTGCCTCCGGTACGTTTGCTTCATTCGTCACGGGCTACAACAATCTCTCCGTCGGCAATGTTACTTCCTATGCGGTAAATACCAACCTGAGCGCAAACACGACTTACTATTATCGTGTGAGGGCGACCAATACAAATGGAAGTTCGTTAAGTTCTTCTACCATTTCCCTTACTACAGCCCCTCCACCCCCCGTCGCATCCGCTGCCACCTCGCCCGGTCAAACAGGATTTACCGCCAATTGGAATGCCATTACCGGCATCACGGATTTCAGATTAGATGTTTCATCCGATGACTTCGTCACACGGGTTGCGGGCTTCGATAACCTGGCCGTAACCGGAACAAGCAAAGCTGTTGCAGGCCTGAACTCCGGCATCACCTACAAATACCGTCTGCGGGCAGTGAGTTCCACCGGCACCTCTTCCAATTCCAACATTATTGGTATCATAACGGTACCCGCAACGCCCGTGGCCAATACAGCAACCGTTGTCTCACAAACCGGATTTACTGCCAATTGGAATTTGGTGACAGGCTCTGATAATTATTTACTGGATATTTCACCCTTATCCGATTTCTCTGCCTTTTTCACCGGGTATAAAGCTAAATCGCTCCTCCCGGGTAATTCAAGCGAGGCCGTTTCCGGTCTGACGAACGGAACAACCTATTATTATAGAGTAAGAGCGATGAACAGTTCCGGCGAGAGTCCAAATTCCAATTTTATTTCCCAAATAACAATTCCTGCCAACCCGGCGGCCAATACCGTAGCGACGAAAAGCAGCAATAGTTTCCTGGCCAATTGGAATGCAGTGGACGGCGCGGATTCTTACGAACTGGATGTAAGCCCGTACAACTCTGTGAGCCCTTTTTCAATCTTTGTTGCAGGGTACAATGCCAAGTCAGTTACCGGTGGAAATTTTGAAGATTTGGTCGTTGGACTTCAGCCTCAAACTGCCTACTCATTTCGCGTCCGGGCTGTGAATGTTGGTGGCAAATCCGGCAACTCCAATATAAAGACGATGATTACGGATGCTTCAGGGGGTGGTACACAACAAGTATTTACCGTTACACTAAGCAGTTTTAACAATGGTCAATTCTCCGGAAGCACGGTTGCTGTGCAGGGACAAGTTGCCAATGGAGTAGGCGTGATCACCGGCACGCTGGAGTATAAGGGTATTACGGAGACGGTAACAAAGGAAAAACCCATTACCGTCACCAATGGATCGTATTCCGTTTCCGTGGACGAGGCCATGCTCGACGAATTGGGAATCGAATTCTTTGTGAAAGTCCGCGATGAGACGGATGCGGAGATAGTGACTACCACAGAACGGATCTACAGAGCCTTTCCTTCTGCCGGCAGCCCTTCCATCATCAACACCAGTTTTGCGGGGACGCGGGCTTCGATTAAGATCATTTCGATACCCTATGACCTTAAAGACAATCTGATCGAATCCATCTTCTCTTCGCTGGGGGTTTACGATAAAAAAGGGTGGCGGCTGGCTCACTTCCAGGAAGGCCAGGGCAATGTAGAGTATAAAGAGGGTGTGAATAGAATTGAACGCGGGCAAGGTTACTGGTTCAATGCTAAATCGGGATCCGTTAATGTGACAGCAGGAGAAGGTACGGTGGGCACCTATAACCAAACCAACCCGTTTACACTTTCACTTGCTACGGGATGGAACCAAATAGGCAACCCCTATCCTTTCGCCATTGATTGGAGTGATGTGCTGGCGGACAATTCTACCGTTTCGGGTGTGGGCACCCTAAAAGTCTATAACGGCACAAAAGTAAATTATGAAAATGGTGTCAAGATAGAGCCCTACACCGGCGGCTTTGTGCACGCTGATAACAATGTAACGCTCAACGTGACTGTTTCCTTGAAGGGCAGAGCGAATGGCGGCCGCCAGGCCAACGCCGGTCCCGGTTTTGATTTGGCCCGGGATTCGTGGAAGCTTCCGCTGACGGTAAAGCAAAATAATTCAGTTTATGACTTAGGGTCCATTGGTATGGATCCTTCCGCCAGCCTTTCCAAAGACCCATTCGATGAGATCCGCTTGCCGCGTCTCGACGACTACCTGGATATCACATTCGATCATCCGGAAAGTCGTTTCCATTATTTCACACAAGACGTTATTCCGGCTGCAGAAGAAGGAACCTGGAAGTTTTATGTGGGGTGCAATTCGGCAGACGCCAATGCAAATCTGGAATGGGATAATTCCAGGTTTGGAAATAACGCCGTAACCGTGTGGTTACTGGATGTCAGCGAAGTCCGCCTGGTGGATATGAAATCGGTGGGCCGTTATTCCTTTGCGAATTCCGGAAACAAGGAATTCAGGATTTATTACAGCCGGAATGGCAAAGAAATTATTCCCGATATAGTGTCCGTCGGCCGGCCCTATCCCAATCCTGCCTCATCGGCATTCAATCTGTCGCTCCTGCTTCCCGAACGCAACCGGCTTCACCAGGTGGATATCACACTATTGGATATGCTGGGTAAGCCCGTAAAGAAAATATTCAATGGCGAAACAAATTCAGGTATTCACACGATCGCTTCTGATGGAATCGATTCCTACGGAGAAAAGCTACCTTCCGGAATCTACCTGATACGATCGAACATCAATGATCAGCTTCAATCCAGTCATCGGCTCGTTATACAAAACTGAAAAGCGCATATGAAAACGATTTATGCCGTTACATTTGTGATTCTGGTAGGCTATTATCCCGTCGCATCCCAGGAACTCCGCACGCGCACCAACGAGGTTCATGTCTCCATGAAGGAGCCCCGGAGCAGAACGTCCGTGCCTGTCATTTCCTGGGTATCGCCGCGAATGGAATTTAGCAACAGCGCTGAACGCCAGATCGAGATCGAGGCCACCGTTCAATCGGATGTACCAATAAAGAGTATAAAAATCGTTCTCGGCGACGTTTCATCCGGCGCTTCGCGGGGTGAAAAGGCTGTGCATGTTGTTGAAAATTCAGTTTCACAAACGGTCAGGCAAAAGGTTTCGCTGATGGAAGGATCGAATTACATTGAAATCGTGGCTGAGAATAGTAATGGGGGAACGGTGTCGGCGGTGCGCAACGTGTTGGTGGGCGAAGATGTGCTTTCGGCAGTGAGTACCAACCGAAAAGATTATGCCTTATTTTTTGCCACGGACAATTACGATTATTGGACCGACCTGGTCAACCCGGTATACGATGCCAATACCATTGCCAATGAGTTGAAAGAAAAATACGGTTTTGAGACAGAAGTGATTGAGAATGCTAACCAGGAAGAGGTATTGGTCAAGATCAAGGACTATTCGAAAAGAAATTACAAACCGCAGGACCAGCTATTCATCTTTTTTGCCGGGCACGGCCAGTTCGACGAAGGGTTCAGTGAAGGATATGTAGTGGCTAAAAATTCATTGGAGACGGACAGGGCAAAGACCACCTACATTTCACACTCCAACTTGCGATCCTATATCAATAACATTTCGTGCAGCCACATCCTTCTTACGATGGATGTCTGCTTCGGCGGAACGCTGGATCCCGTCATTGCAAGGGCACGTGCCTCCGACAGCAAAGATGAGTTGACCAACAATGAATTCCTGGCGAGAAAGCTTTCTAAAAAAACGAGAAGGTATATCACTTCCGGAGGGAAAGAATATGTTTCGGATGGTATTGTCGGCAAACATTCACCCTTTGCTTCCCGGTTGATCGAGGCATTCAAATCCCGGGGAGGTGATGATGGTATTCTCACCATGAGTGAGATTATCCCCTACCTCGAAAAGATCAAACTGAACGAGCCCCGGTCGGGGTCCTTTGGCGACGATGAAAAAGGAAGTGATTTTGTTTTTGTGGTTAAGCAATGAGTTTGGGGCTTCTATAATTCGTCGCCTTCACAAACTTCCGTTTTGCGATAAGTCAATGCGTCACTTCCGTGACCTGATTTCAAGTATTAAATTTCTGTTTATCGGCCGGCATTGTTGAGTTTTCAAGACTCACCATGCTCCAAATACTTTTCGAAAAAATGTCAGGTTTTCCGTTGACTTGAATGAAGGTTTTGTATTTAATTTTCCCATCCTTAGTAGAAAATTACTTCTTCCCGAGATTCTCTAATCCACTGTGGACGATTTCTGGTCAAAAAATGTTTGAGTACGATCACAGCTTGCTAAGTTTAATTGAATTGCATAAAATAGGCATCAGAAGCACCCGGGAGCTTGAAGAGGTTATCGAAGGGTATTCTTTCGCCAACGAGGAGTTTCTTGAAAAATGGGGATACAATGTGATTCGTTTTGTTGGTTTTACAAATAGGTCAAGAGCACTGAAAATAGCGTGCAGGTTTACGGATGATTGGCGGCTGGCAACAATAGACGCCCGGATCGCTTCTGTCCAAGAAATCATAAGTCATTTTTGCAGGTATTGCTGACGTACATACTTTTGCAAAATTATTTGCCCCATGCCTGGGCCTATTGTACCTTTGTCTCTCCCGCATGAATTTGATGACTACTATGCAAAAAACAAATAACAAAACTGACCTGAAAAGCAAGAATCCATTCTTAACAGAAATGGCCGATGAGCTGTGGCAACGTCTGGACGAAGGAAAGAATCGGGTGTCAAAGGAAGACCTTGTAAAGCGAGCAGCAGCGTTGAAACAGAAAAGCAGAAACCAATCTACGAGTAAGTCCTAGCGGCGCTGAAAAGTAGAAGATGGGCATAACCAAGGTCACGAGCCAAATCCAGCGAAGTCACTGAAGGTGGAGTAGTTTGCCTCGTACACCAGCACGTTGACCCTGCCAACTGCCTTATCCTTTTTCAATACCTGCCAAAGATCATAGTTGCCTGTAGGTTCAGCCGTGGTTTGCACAGATAAAGCCAACTCTTCTCCGCTAATCTGTGGCCATAGTACTGTGGCGATTTCAGGGAAAACAACTACATTTATTTCCCCGGTCTCCGTTGTTTAATATGCCACGAATCCTATGCCCCTTCCTCCTCTCTCGCCTTTACCCTCGTCTTGGCACAATCCGAATGTTTTAACCCATAACTAATTAAAAAATGAACGAGAATAAGCAAAACATTTTTGCCGCCGGCCGCAGGGGATTTCTAAAATCAACAGGTGCGGCAGTGATTGGGGGGACATTAGCGCACCATATTGGCTTTGCCAAACAACCAACTTCAACGGGAATCAGTAACACCTTAAAGGTAGGCTTAATTGGCTGCGGAGGCAGGGGGTCGGATGCAGCGGGACAAGCTTTGCAGGCCGATCCTCATGTCGCGCTCACGGCCATGGCCGATGTTTTTCCCGACCGGCTGGATGAATCGTACAAGGCACTGGTTGCAAAGTTTCCGGAAAAAGTGAAGGTGGACAATGCGTACAGGTTCATCGGGTTTGATGCTTATAAAAAAGTCATTGAGTCTGATGTCGACGTGGTCTTGCTGGCAACCCCGCCTGCATTCAGGCCCGATCATCTGATGGCCGCCATTCAGGCTGGGAAACATGTTTTTTGTGAGAAGCCCGTTGCCGTAGATGCCCCCGGCGTCCGAAATGTACTGGCAGCAGCAAAAATGGCGATGGAGAAAAAATTATCCGTTGTTTCGGGATTTTGCTTCCGGTATGACGTTCCAAAAAGAGCGCTCTTCGAAAAGGTGTTGAAGGGTGAGATAGGTGAAATCAAGAATGTTTACACCATCCGCAACGGCGGCCAGCTATGGTCATTCCCCCGGCAGGCCGACTGGAGCGACATGGAGTATCAATTAAGAAACTGGCTTTATTACAATTGGCTGTCCGGAGACTTTATGACTGAGCAAATGGTGCATAGCCTGGACATGATGTCGTGGGCTATGGGCGACAAGAACCCTGTCAAAGCCACGGGCACCGGCGGGAGGCAGTCCAGGGTGGACGAAATTTATGGCAACGTGTACGATCATTGTGCTATCGAGTATGAGTATGATCAGGGCGTGAAGGGAATACATCTGAGCCGCCAGCAGGAAGGTTGCAGTACGACCAGCCGGGTGGAGATTGCCGGCACACAAGGTAATGCGTTGATCAGCGGCAACAGGCATGAGATCATGGGTAAGGTCAACTGGCAATATGATGGCCCGAAGAAGGACATGTATCAGACGGAGCATGATGAATTATTCGCTTCTATTCGTCACGGCCATCCTATCCATGACGGAGAGTCGATGGCCCGGAGTTCGATGATTGCAATTTTAGGCAGAATGGCAGCCTATACCGGGCAAACCATCACCTGGGATGAGGCACTTCAGTCGAACCAGGTCCTGGGACCTGCGGTGGATCAGTATAGCTGGAAATTAAAATGGGCCGGTCCCGAGATCGCAAAACCGGGCATTACTAAGATGTTCTAAAGCATCTCCTTTAAATAAGATCCGATGAGAACTTCCCTATACTGTCTCATCCTTTGCTTCCTGCTTTTGCGGACAACGGAATCTTTTTCCCAACCCTCTCCTGTTGAATTTGGAAACCTGGTTCCCCTGGAAAATCTGACATCACCGTCCGGTAAGAATGAAATTCCTTTATCGTGGATCGATGTTAATACATCGCCTGAAACATGGAAGAAGAACGGAGATGAGCTGATTTGTACAGGCCATCCCATCGGGGTGATGCGTTCGGAAAAGCAGTATGAAAATTTTATCTTATACATAGAATGGAAGCATATCGAGCCCGGAGGAAACTCCGGTGTATTTGTATGGAGTGCTGCCATCCCGAATGCCGAATCACGGTTGCCGGATGGAGTAGAAGTTCAGATGCTGGAGCTGGACTGGGTGAACCTGAACAAGCGCGACGGTGAAACACCGCCCCTCGCGTACGTGCATGGCGAACTCTTTGGCGTCGGCGGCGTGCAAACGGTTCCCGACAATCCCAGGGGAACCCGGAGCAAATCGATTGAGAATCGGTGCAAAGGAAAAGGAGAATGGAATACCTACGAGGTGATTTGCGTTGACGGTATGATCAAACTATCCGTGAATGGCAAGTTTGTTAATGGCCTTAGCAAGTCATCGCAGAAGAAAGGATATTTGTGTTTGGAATCGGAGGGCGCGGAGATCCATTTTCGTAACCTTACAATAATAGCGTTACCGCCCGGAGTAACCGCGGCAGCCCAGACGGCGCCAGAAATAAAGTAATCCCAAACCATGACAATGAACTGACTACATTTATTTCACCAGCCTCCTGTCCTGATATCCTTCCTTAATCCCTTGATTATGAAAAGCTCAAAAAATCCAACCATGTTGACCATCTGGCATAAGGTTGGCAACGCAATGCAGGTTGGCTTTGTCACGCTGATTGTTCTATCCTCCGCCATTCACCAAACAGTCACTGCTCGTCCAGCGAATGAGATCAGGATCCAGCGTCATGTTGCAGTAACCATGCGGGATGGAGTAAAACTGTACGTTGATCTTTACCTTCCGGCTGCTCCGGGCCGGTATCCAACAATTATATGGCGCACACCGTATGGGGTACAACGGGATGGATCACATGAAGCATTGATCAGGTTTGCCATGAACGGCTATGCGGTAGTAGCTCAGGATGTCCGCGGGCGTTATGAAAGTGAAGGGAGCTGGGAACCCTTTCGAAATGAAGGTAAGGATG
>Ga0193731_1000140_pt1 | contig 24536 bp, 17 predicted proteins | sample U1a2metaG_FD_144920 | JGI IMG/M metagenome (GOLD analysis project Ga0193731, IMG submission 144920) | Soil microbial communities from a riparian zone of the East river system, Colorado, United States - U1a2 | ecosystem: Environmental > Terrestrial > Soil > Riparian zone | place: USA: East River...
AGCAGCCCGAGACGATGTCGGCGTAGCCCCATTAGCCGTTCGGCGAATTTCTGGGAAGCGCGCCCGCCTCGGGGGCTGTGACTCCGAAAGCTTTCCCGAGTCACGGACTTCCCCAAGGATCAAAGGTCGTCGTCGCGAGGACGCAACGACCAACACGTGAGAGGCGTACGCTCCCCAATCCATCATCCGTGTTATCCGTGTTATCCGTGGTCGCTCCCCTAAAATCCGTTCTATCCGTGGTCAAACCATTTTCTGTAGAGGCAGCCGTGCCGGCCGCGATGCCCTGGATTGTCGCAGGCGGCACGCCAATTCGACTTCGCTCAGGGCACGCTCTGCCACCACAGCGGCAAACAAACGGCGCGCAGCGCCGTGGCTACAACATATCCGTGTTATCCGTGCGATCCGTGGTCGAAATCACCGGCGTTCGCCCCGGCGAACACCCTGCAAAATTCGCCTGCCCTGTAGCCGGCATCGTTGATGCCGGCCGGTTGCGATCCAAAAACGGACCGGGATCACCGATCCCGGTTACAACTACAGATTCGTGTTATTCGTAGCCTGCCCGCCGTAGCCTTAGCGAAGGAGGGTTATCCGTGGTTGATCACCAAAAAAGAAGCGCCGGGAGGAGTTACCCTCCCAGCGCTGTCTTCTCTCTACGCCTCGAATTGTTCCCGGGGTTACTTCGTGGCGAGCCTGAATTGGATACTGCCGTATTTGAGAACGATCACGAACGTGTGGGTGTAACCCGCGTCCAGATTGCCACTGTCCATGTTAACTGCCAGCGGAGTCCCTGCATTTTGGATCCGCTTTATTCGCGGAGAAAACGGGCAATCGAACTGTCCGCGGTGCGTTCCAATTTCTACTTCGTAACTTTTTACTTCAGCGCATCCTCAAGCACCTGCTTTAGTTGTGATGTGTAGGAGGCGCTGAAACCGACGAAGCGTTTCAAGATTCGACCATCGCGCGAGATGACGAAAATTTGCGGAATTGCGTCGTGTCCCTGCATCAGAGGCGCAGCAACTTCGACAGGGGCCCAGCCAATCCGGTAATCAATTTGAAAGTCTTGCATGAATTTACGGACTTTTTCAGCCGACGCCTCCGGATTCTCGGTCGAAAGCCCGACGATCTCCACTCCACGGGATTGAAACTCCTTATGCAGCTTTACGAGCTCAGGAATTTCTCGCCGGCACGGCCCGCACCAGGTTGCCCAAAAGTTAACCACCGCCACCTTTCCGAAGAAGTCGGCCAGCTTGAAAGGCGAGCCGTTTACATCCTTTAGCGGTGCGACGGAGACTGCGGGCGGCAAGTCAGGCGCAGGTGGCGCGGCGGTCACGGCCGGGGCGGGTGCGGGTGCGGACGCGTTGGCATTCACCGGGTTCGGAGTCGTCGCGGCTGCCACGGGAACAAGGCCGCCAATGTGGTAGCTGACAATCGCCAGCGGCAAAATCACAGCCAAACGCGCGGCCACGCTCATAATGCGTCCGCGGGTCCAGACTTTTTCGTCGGGCTGCAACTCTTTTAATTTAGCTAGCATCTCTGAATCCATTTCCTCTCTTCTCATTTACCAAACGATACCATCCTTGTTTGCAAATGCAGGCGCAAGTTTCGCTGGCTCTTTAGCGCAATTCGCTTCGTCTGAAAATGCTCTCGAGAGGTCGAGCGAATAGATTTGATGAGATGAGCTAGCTTTTCGACAGCCGGGAGGTTGGGCTCGTGCGTCTCCCCATGTCAAGGTTGAAGAATCTAGGTTCAACGTCGCGGAGAAGAGCGTAAAACTTGTTGCGAGCGGTCTAATAACGGCCTGCAGCCAACAGCACCAATGATCAATCGATGGTGTAATCATTGAACCCGACTCGTCGAGATAGCTCGGCCGCCGTGACAACCGGTCTTTTGTTCACCGTGATTGCAAGTTATCACAAACGTTCGATGTTTGCCCGTTTGCGCCCCGACTGCCGAATCGCTAAAATGCGACGCGAAAAACCGCAAAGAAGTGTAGCCGTCCTGAATGTCAAAGAGACGCAAAAAACCCAAGAAGACGCGCAGCTCTCAGTCCGCAAGGGCCCCTCAGGGCAAATCAACGATCGTGAAGCCAGGGCCCTCAGCAAAGGCTCTCGAATCGAGCCCTCTAGTTCGTTTCGACAGGAAGACCATAGTTTTTTTATTGGTTCTGCTTACAGCTTATTTTGCGCTTAGTCTCCTAAAAGTCCACACCTCATCAATTGCCAACTGGGACGTCATGTTTGGAAAACCAGCACCTCAGTCTGTCCTTCTCGGAAAGCCCAGATTTATCAGAATGGACGAGTGGATGGTAAGCTCGCCGGCCATTTTAAGTCAGTACGCACTGGGAATGCCCGTGAGAAATGACACGCTTGGTGGCGTAACGACACCCGTCGTATGGGGTTTGCCAGTCAAAGACGTGAGCACGATCTTACGACCCGTCCTCTGGTCCTATTTTATTTTCGACGTTGAACGCGCATTCGCCTTCGCGTGGAACTTCAAAATTTTCATTTTTCTAATCAGCACCTTTCTGACATTAATGCTCCTGACGCGCAACAGCTTTTCACTTTCCGTCTGTGGGGCGTTTTTTATCTTCTTTTCCGGGGCCGTGCAGTGGTGGTCATACTCCATTGCCGATTACATGCTGTATCTGAACGGAATCTTCATTTCTCTGATTTACATTATGTACGGTAAGAAGAGATGGCCGCTCATTCTCGCCGGTATTACGCTGTTGATAAGCGCTTACGGTTTCATTTTTAATCTCTACCCGCCTTTTCAGGTCCCACTGGTTCATCTCTACCTTCTCATCTTTGTCGGATATTTGCTTACGCACAAAGACTTTCTGAGTATTAAGCAGTACGTTTTAGCAAAGACTATAGTAGTAATCGTTGTCGTTCTGATCTTTACTCTTTTTGCTTACCATTATTACCTTCTGGTCAGAAACACCTACGCCATAATGCTCAATACGCTGTACCCCGGCAGGAGGTTTTCAACGGGCGGCGATTTACTAAGTGGAAAGTTATTCGGAGAATTCTTTGGAATCTTTATGAGCGATAAGCATTTCCCGCGACAGTGGGGGAACATCTGCGAAGCCAGCGGGTTTTTTATGTTCTTTCCAATCGTGTTTTATGGGATGGTGTACGATTATGTTAAGACTAAGAGGATTGATCCACTACTCATTTCCTTATCCGCCTTCATCGTGGCCGGCCTGATTTATGTTCTCATAGGCTTCCCTGCCGTGCTCAGCAAGGCAACTCTAATATCAATGTCACCAGCGAAGCGTTTTCTACCGATCCTCGGAGCAGCAAACTGCATTTTACTCGTCTGTTATGTCGCTAAGAAAAGCGCGGCGAATAGGTTTTCCTCGATCGAGTTTGGGATACTTGCAGGCGGCGTTATAGCTTTCGCAACAATAGCGGGCCTCCATATTAATAACGCGACCGCGAACTTCTTTACCTCGGGCGAAATCACGACGGTTACAATCATAGTTTCCATAGTGTATTTACTTGTAAGATACAAGGACTACCGATTTGCCACACCGGCATTATATGTACTCCTCATGGCTATTGCTGTGTCAAATGCGACGGTAAATCCGGTTACAATTGGCTTATCATCGATTTTAGACAACCCGCTCGTAACAATAACCCGCCAGATTCACAAACAAGATCCGCAAGCCAGATGGGCCTTGTTTGGAGACACGCGCATAACTAATTTGTTGAAGGCCAACGGCATTAGCTTACTGAACTGCGTGAAGCTGATCCCGGCATTCGACGATATGAGGGTCCTCGATCCTACAGGCGACTATTACTCTGTCTATAACCGGTATGCTTGGATAGCAATGTACACCTACATTGACGGGAAAGACGGTCTGACCATGGGTAACAACTCTGACGACGCGTATACTATTTCGATGGATCCGTGCTCGCCACGATTAAAGGAACTCGCGGTTAAGTACCTCGTATTTACCAAACCGCCTACGGCGGCAGCGACAGCTACATTCACTCCAAAGGCCGCGGAAGTTCGCTGCATGACTAAAGTGGCAGAAACGTCTGGTATCTTCGTTTATAAGAGAAATGACGAATGATATAGCCGTAGTCATACCTTGTTTTAACGTCGGTGCGCATATCGCTACTGTTATCCGGGCTCTGCCGCCTGAGATTGCCTGGATCATTGCAGTCGACGATTGTTCCACTGACGATACTGCGAAGATTTTACGCGAGCTCCAGCAAGAGAATGCAAAAATCATTTACCTGCGACATGAGCGAAACCAGGGCGTCGGCGGAGCCATGTTATCTGGTTTTAGGAAATCCCTTGAACTTAATTCCGCCGTGACAATCAAGATTGACGGGGATAACCAGATGGATAGCGCGTACATTCGGCAACTGGTAAGACCGATCCTTCAAGGGGCGGCAGATTACACCAAGGGTAATCGTTTCCGAGATTTTCAGGCTTTGAAACAAATGCCCGTTATCAGAAGAATCGGAAATCTCGGTTTGAGTTTTTGTATAAAGGCCGCTTCCGGTTACTGGAATATTTTCGATCCAACGAACGGATTTATCGCGATTAGCAACGAGATGCTCAGGACGATCAACTTCGGCAGGATCCATCATCGATTTTTCTTTGAATCGTCTATGCTCATTGAACTTTATCATGCCAATTGTGTGATTCAGGAGATACCGATGAAGGCCCGTTACGGTCTCGAAACATCAGCACTCTCCATTGCTAAAACGCTAATCGGTTTTCCGCCGAGACTGTTGTTTGCCTTGTTGAGGCGAATAATACTCAGGTACTATTTGTTCGATTTTAATGTTGCATCCGTGTACATACTCTGCGGTCTGCCTTTATTCTTGTTTGGCGCGCTTTACGGTCTGGTAAATTTCATAAAGTATGGAAGCAGTCATGTGTCGGCTCCCACCGGAACCGTAGTCATCCCAACACTGCTGATCATTCTGGGCTTTCAGTTATTGTTAGCTGCCATTACTTTCGATGTGGCCAATTATCCGAAGAAGAAAGACACATTGGCCAGCACTTGAACACTACGCACGCATCAACCTATGCAGATGAGTATTTCCAATATCTGCAGGGGCGTACCGCCTTGCGTAAATTTCTCAGGAATGCTTATCTGCGAGATATCCGGAAATACTGTCAAGGCAAGACAATCGATTTCGGCTGCGGCGTTGGCGATCTGTTATTAATGCTTCCGTCCGGTTCGGTCGGTTTTGAGGTTAACGCGGTCGCTGTGGAGTACAATAAAGCGAAGGGCCGGGCGGTCGAACTTTATCCTCCGGAAAAAGACGACTACTCCTTTACCATGGTGCAGCCTGGTCACTATCAGACGTTTACCATGAATCACGTGCTCGAACACCTTACGGATCCGGCTAGGGTCATCCGACGCATTTTCGAGAGTTGTCACCGGGTCGGCATCGTCAGGGTTGTGTTTACGGTTCCTGGTCATAAAGGCTATGCCTCCGACAAAACACACCGAACCTTTATCGACGTAACTTATCTTGAAAAGCACGCGCTTACAGAAAATGAATTCTATCGGCTGGCGGTAAAGAAATACTTTCCCTTGAACAGCGAATTGTTTGGGCGCTACTTTACTCATAACGAATTACGGCTGGTCTTTGATGCGCGCAAATGAGTCTGCACTCGTTCGCCGTAGTGCCTTATAAGGACTCGCCATTCCTGGCGCCGTGCCTGGATTCTTTGACTAAGCAGACGGTGAAGAGCCAGATCTATATCTGCACATCGACTCCTACTACGCAGGTCTCTGAAACTGCCGCGAAATACGGAATAGAGGTTTTCACAACTGAACCCAATCAAGGCATCGTGCACGATTGGAACTTTGCTCTGCAACAAGCGAAAACAAAATATGTTACCCTGGCTCACCAGGATGACATCTACTTGCCGAGATACACTGAGCTCTGCGTGGAGAACTCGGAGAAATTCAACGATACGCTGATCTGCTTTACGGGATACAGCGAAATCGCGGGGTACGGCGAGAGGCGGCATACATTAATGCTATACGTCAAACGCCTCATGCTGCGGAGTTTCATGCCGGTCAATAATTACATTTGTAGCAAGGGCTGGAAGAGATTTTCGTTGTCGTTCGGAAATGCAATACCATGCCCCAGCGTGCTGTATAACACCCGCCTGCTGCGAGATTTCCGCTTCTGCCATGATTATGAAATAAACATGGATTGGGACGCCTGGTTAAGAATGGCAAACATGGATGGCAGGTTCGTTTACGTGCCTGACATTCTCCTGGCCCACCGAATACATAGCGGCTCGGCGACTACGATCGGACTGGGAAGACAAGCGAGGCAACGCGAGGACTTGCATTTATTTCGCAGGCTCTGGCCCAGGCCGGTTGCCGCAATCCTGGCGTGGTTTTATTCGAGGAGTTACAAATCGAATGAAATATAGATCCTGGTTCACACAAAGGTTGCCAATCCTGAGATCGCTTTTGCTACTCACGATCGCCGCAGGCCTTCTTTTCTTGGCATTTCGGGGAGTGAAGATTTCAAGCATCGTACGCGCTGTCGGACAGGCGAATTTGTGGTGGGTATTGGGATCTGTTGCATTTTCAGTCGTGGCCTTGATATCCCGCGGCTATCGCTGGAAACTGCTGATTGAACCGCTCGGGTATTCGCCGTCGCTCAAGAAAACCACCTATTCGTTGATGGTCGGCTACCTGGCAAATCTGGGATTGCCACGCCTGGGTGAACTAACTCGTTGCGGCTCTCTAAGCAAAGCTGAATCTATTCCCTTCAGCCCGCTGCTCGGAACCGTAATCGCCGAACGTCTTGTTGATTTAGTCAGCTTGTTCACTTGTCTACTGCTCTTACTAATCATTGAACGCGATAGATTCGGCACTGAATTTCGTTCGACCATCCTGAATCCTATAATTGAACCGATTGCGCGCCATAAATGGCTAGTTCTGTTGTTAGTCATAGGAGTTGCCAGTGTGTTGGTCGTGTATCGCCATTTCCAATCGAGACAAAAAGGTGCGGGATCATTTTGGTCCAAACTGGTCATTGACCTGGTCACCGGACTTCGATCAATAACAAATCTAAGACGGCCCTGGCTGTTTGTATTTCATTCCGTTCTCATTTGGGTCTTGTACTTCCTGGGATTGTACTTTTGTTTTTTAGCTTTGCCTTATACGGCCGGCCTGGGATATCGGGCGGCACTGTTTGCTTTAGTGGCTGGCGGATTTGGAATGTCCGCACCGGTGCAGGGTGGAATTGGCGCGTATCACCTGCTCGTTTCAAAGGGTTTGATGTTGTATGGCGTATCCCAACAAGATGGCCTCGCTTTCGCGACGCTGGTCCACAGTTTACAACTCTTACTTATAATTGTATTTGGTACGGCGTCGCTGCTTGTTTTGATCTTCGAGCAAAGAATATCTCGGCCCGAATAAGGTGCCTTGAACGTGGACAGCATTAAGCTTCGAGATCGCATCTCTTGGCCCGTGCGCTGTCATTAAAGCTCCTTGCGCGATGACGCGGCCAGCGTTAGCTGATAACTTGCTGATAATACGTTATGGGCAAGGCAAGCAAAAGGAAATTGGAAAGGCGCAAGCTTGCGCCGTCAAAGTCGCTAACAGCGCCCTCCAGGACAAAGAAGAGAGAAGGCGAAATGATTTCCCGGTGGCTCCTGCCGGTTATTCTGCTAACCACTTTTCTCGCGTTCATACCCGTCCTGAAGGCCAATTTCGTGAACCTCGATGACAACGAATACGTGACCGAGAATCCACTCGTAAAGCGCGCTTCCAATCTGGGATCATTATTGGTCACGCCGGTTCAGGGTAATTACCATCCGCTGACCATGCTCACTCTGTCAATCAATCACATGATCTCGGGGAACGATGCGTGGTCTTATCATTTACTGAATCTGTTGCTGCATTTAATAAACTGTTTCCTGGTATTTCAACTGGCCATGTTGCTCAGCAAGCGCAACACAGTCATGGCATTTACCGTCGCGATTTTATTCAGCATCCATCCGATGCATGTTGAATCGGTAGCCTGGGTGACGGAAAGAAAAGACGTCCTGTACGGCCTGTTTTTTCTTGCCGGGCTGATCTCGTACACAAAATTCATCGACACAGGCTTGCGGAACCAATACTTCCTCACGATCCTGCTCCTGGTCCTTTCGTTGTTGTCGAAACCCGCGGCAGTTGTTTTCCCGTTGGCATTGCTTTGTATCGATCTGCTAAGAAAGCGGAAATTCGGATCAAGTTTGCTCGTCGAAAAAATCCCTTTCTTCGCGCTGGCCTTGATCGGCGGCGTAGTCGCGCTGGTTGGTCAAAGAATAGCAGGCGCCTCCGGTCGAGAAACATTCCCGCTCGTCAGCAAAATCTTGTTCGGCTTTTACGGCATCATGATGTACTGCGTAAAAGCGATCGCGCCTTTCAATCTTTCTGCCTTCTATTCATTTCCGCCGGTGAACGAGAGTTTACCGATTGAGTATTATCTGGCGCCGTTATTTTTCGTCGCCTTGGCGGCGCTGCTTTTTTATTCCTGGAAAATGAACAACCGGGTCGTGGTTTTCGGGATTCTGTTCTTCCTGGTCAACCTCTTACCGGTATTGCAGCTTGTGCCGGTCGGCAGCGCCGTCATCGCGGACCGATATACCTACATTCCTTATATCGGTCTTGACTATGCCTTCGGCTGGTTAATCTATCGTTACACAAAACGCCCGGCCCAGGCGTACGCGATCATTTTTCCGATCGCCTTGCTGCTGTCCGTCTTGACCTGGATGCAAGCCGCGGTCTGGCACAACAGCGCCACGTTGTGGGACCATGCCATCAGCACGCAGCCGAGCAACAAAGCATATGCTAACCGCGCGGACCTGTTCAGCCAGGAAAAGAATTACGATCGCGCAATCGAGTATTACAACAAAGCTATCGCGTTGAATACGATCGATTACGAGAGTTACAACAACCGCGGCAACGCCTATCTTCACTTGAAGAAATTCGATCTGGCCCAGAACGACTACCGGAAAGCGATTTCGTTAAAGCCGGACTATTATCCGGCGATGGACGGCATGGCGGCGGCATTGGCAATCCAGGGACAATACCTTTCGGCTTTGAACTACTCGAACCAGGCTCTGGCGATCGACCCAAATTACAAACCGGCGTACAGCAACCGCGCGCTTACTTACATGAAGTTGAATCGTTACGAGGACGCAATCAGAGACTGGCAGAAGTTCCTGCAATACGAGCCGAACGCGGCGGATGTTTACGATACGATTGGGAGCTGTTACCAGGCCATGGGAAAATACCAGGAGTCACTGGCGCCAATATCAAAAGCCATCGAGTTGAGCCGGGACCCGACTTTTTATCTCAACCGGTCGTACTCATTCAATGCTCTGAAAGATTTGGAAGCGGCCCAGCGCGATGCCCTGGCCGCAAAACAGGGCGGAGCGCAAATACCGGATGAATACGCTGCGCGCATGGGAATTCGAAAATAGGCGCGACGGCCGACTATTGTTTATTCTTACCGGCGATAATTCCTTCAAACCGCTTAATGTTCCCGGTAAGCTCGGGCACCCAATTGCCACCAAAGCGAGTTTGTTCTTCATCCGCGAGCTTCAGCCAGCGCATCGCTTCCGAAAAATTTCCTTCCTGCCACGCGATGATACCCAACGCATTATGGCTTCTGACGAGCATCTCGTTTCGCCATTCGGCAAATGGAAACTTTGCGGCTTCGTCGGCGGTGTAAAAAAACCGGTAAAGGAATCAACCGCGATACACGGAATGAGCTTTAGGCATCGCGTATTGGAATCTGCACCGGTATCCTGAGGCGCGCGGATGACTGCTTAAGGCCCGGGCCTGCCAGCTCGAGGCTGGTGATGTCTGGATTTCGATGCTGGATGACGAAGTAAAACGCACCACGCAGGTCGCGACCGGCATGCCCTAGGAGGGCACGGTAGCAATTTGCAGCGCGAAGCATGGTGGAGCGAGGGTTTGATGCCCGCATAACCCGCAGAGGGACGGTCCGTGAGGTTCGGAATATATTTCCCTTCACGGTTTGACAAGAGAAAAGCTGAATGCGATTGGAACGTCGATTCGAATGGAGCATCGCAGAATCGAGCCCCCGCGTCATCAGATACTTTGAGCGCAGTTGGAATTTGATAGGACCTGCTATGAATCAACATTTCAAGAGAGGCGGCCAGGCAAATGGAAACAGTGTGGACGAAGTGCGGCGCGGCGCCACTCGCCCAGCGGCGGTGGTCGCGATTGTTCTGTGCGTAGGTTTCGCCGTTGCGACGGTCGCGATTTGGCAATTCCGGAAACCACGATCGCACCAGGAAATGCAGACCCAACCGAAGGCTGCAGTTCAGACTGAAATCCCAAAACCCGAGCAGACTGAAATCCCAAAACCCGAGGCGGTTTCAAGTGTCTCGGTGCCACATCGCGCCGTGCCGCTGGAGCCTTCGACCGCTACGCCCGTCTCCCAAGCCAATCCTGCAGCTCGCCAGTTGATGGACGATCACGTCAATTCTCCGGCTCCCGTCCAGGACGACCAAAGCTATGACTTTTCCCATGATCTGAACGCGGAGACGATCACGTTCGAGGCAGTCAACCCCAGCACTCAGGTTGCAGGTCGCATGACGGTTACGCTCACCGGCGTCTTCCGTGGCAAACGGCTCGAGGATGAGCAAGCCTCTGTTGGTTCACACCTTCATGCCGATCAGCAGGCGACCTTCAGTTTCGTCCCTTATTATCCGAATTCGCCCAGCTATTCTGCGACGACCAGGTTGCAAATTTCCAGGGACACCACCGACGATTCCATTTTCCTTGATTTCGGACTCATGACCACGGGCTCAGATGAATCGTCGCAGCAGTTTACGCTGAGGGAAGTAGTCACAGTTACCGAAGATGGCGCACACGTCACATTTGAGCAGCGCTGAAACTGCCTGGTGCATTGAACACCCAAGAGTAGCTTCCATGCGGGACTGTGATCAATGAAAACGTTGCGATCGCGAAGCCACAGTGCACCGTTATTTCGCAGACTATGGCCAAGATCTGTCGCCGCGACCTAGCGCGGCTTTATTCGAGGAGCTACTGGTCAAATGAAACATAGACTCTGGCCATCAGGGCAAAGGTTATCGATCCTGAGATCCTTTTTCCTACTGGGTATCCGCGGTGGGACTGCTTTTGCTGGCGTTTCGCGGAGTAAGGCCGAACTCTCAGGTAGCACTACTCACGATTAACGCGCTGTGCTCGGCGAAGCAATGATTCCCTCAAGCCGTTTACGGTTCGTGGTGAGATCGGGCACCCAGTTTCCGCCAGCGCGAGTTTGCTCTTCATCTGCAAGCTTCAGCCAGCGCATCGCTTCCGAAAAATCTCCTTCCTGCCACGCGATGATGCCCAACGCATTATGGCTTCTGACGAGCATCTCGTTTCGCCATTCGGCAAATGGAAACTTCGCGGCTTCGTCGGCAGCGGCGAGAAACTCTTTTCGCGCACCTTGCTTGTCACCGTCATCGCTCAGGATCAAGCCGCGCCTGAAATAAACATTAGGCAGCGAGAGTATTCCCTTGTTTCGAATCCGCTGCTCGTAAGCGTCCCACGCGAGCCGTCGCAGATGATGTTTAAATTCCTGTTCGATGGGACCGCCATGCTGGTCCTGTTGCCACTCCGAAAGCAGTTGCGGCAGCCGTGTATCTCCGGCCCAGACGGCTGCAGCCAGCGTCTCTGCTTTTCCCTTCGGCAATGGCGTGCCGCGCTGTGCTGTGCCCAGCTGGCCCGCCATGTCCTGATAATAAGATCCGAGATTATAGTACGCGTCCGAGTCAGACGACTTCTGCGTCGCGCCGTACCAGACCGAACGCGGGTCGCGCCACTCTGCCAGATAGGCCAGCGTCGTTCGCGTCCACGCAATGCTAATGATCGCCAGCAAACCGATCGCTGCGAACAAGCCGCGACGACCGAATCGCTCACTTGTCTTGATCAATGCCCACGCGATCAAGATCACAGCAGCTACTGATGGAAAGAACAGATATCGATCTGTAACCGGATGTTCAAACGCGAGCGCCTGCGAAGGCAGAAAGGCAAACAGTATCCAATAGATCAAAACCACAGCGAGCGGCGAGTAACGACGAAGTAATAGCGGCGCAGCGAACGCGACGACCAGCAGCGCGGTCGCTGCGAACTGCAGCACTAACGGCGACGCGGTGTTGGGCGGCACACGATAGATGACGTAGCGGCCAAATCCCGTAAGCAGCCAGCCACTCTGAGCAAACGCCGCGAGAATCACGTAGGAATTCGGACGATGAGGGGTTGGCGGCTGTGCCGAGGCTACAGCAAGAGCAAAGACTGCGGCGGCAGCCAGGAACGGCGCCTTGTCGAGCAGCGATTGAGAAAGCGGACGCTTCTCGATGAAAAGATCGAGCGCCAAAAACACGGCCGGAAAAGCCGCCACTGACATCTTGCCGGCAAGCGCTGCCATGAACAACAGAAGCGAGGCGACATACCAGCGCCGCGCTGTGCTGCCACCTCTTCGGTAATTCAAATAAGCGAGCAACGACGGTAATGCAAACGCCGCCGCAACCAGATCCTTGCGACTGGAAACCCACGCGATCGCCTCCACGTGCGCAGGATGAACAATGAATAAGAGGGACGCAGCGACTGAAACAATTCGGTTTCCAGTCAGCGCCAACGCAACGAGAAAGACAAATCCCGCAACTATGCCGCCCCAGATGTTGCTCGAAAGATGAAAGACAAACGGACTCGCGCCTGCGAAGGCGTAATCGAGCATGTAGGAAAGCAGATGAAACGGCGAGTAGTTGGCAAAGTAAGGCGTAGTGAAAATGTGTTGCAGATTTTGCAGACTGAAGCTGCGAATCCACGGATTATTAAGGACGTACTGCGGATCATCGAGACCAAGAAAGTCAACGCGAAGAATGCCGACATAGAGGAGGGCGCTTGCGATCGTCAACGCCACAAAGGTAGCAGCGTTGGTCTGCCACGTTCCGGGCAGGAGTGGTTCAGCGATTCGGGCACTATTTCGCGCGGCTCTTTTCTGTTTCGCCGCGCTGCGTTCCTGTTTGCGGCGCTGAGATCGTGTCAGGGATTTATCCGCCGCGGCTTTCGTTTTTTGTTTGGTTGATTTCACGCTTTCAATTCAACGATCTGAAGATGAGCCGGCCATGGTCTCAAGTCTCTTTCGCGTTGCGTTAAGATCAGGAATCCATTTGCCGCCAAAGCGCGTCTGCTCCTCGTCGGCCATGCGATACCAGCGCAACGCTTCGCGATAATCGCCTTCCTTGATGGCAATGGCGCCGAGTTGCGCATGACTATAAACGGTAAGCTGTTGACGCACCGGCGCGAAGCCTTCGCGCGTTGATTCGTCCAGCGTCGCCTGAAGTTCCCTGCGCGCGCCGGCAAAATCGCCGCGATTGAAAAGAACGAGACTGCGGTTGTAATACAAGCCAGGCATGACGCGCGTTCCCTTGACGCTGAGCGAACGTTCAAACGCATTCCAGGCCAGTGATCGCAGAGCGGACTGAAACTCTCTCTCAATCGGACCGGCGCGCTGTCCTGCGGACCATTCGGCGAGCAGCGCCGGCAACCGGGGATCACCTGACCATACAACCGCGGCGAGGCTACGCGCTTCTGCATCGGAAAGCGGCGAGCCCATCGGCTTGGGTCCCAGTCGATCGGCCACTCCGAGATAATAAGAACCAAGATTCTGTGCGGTCGCCGGGTCAGATGATTTCGACGTTGCTGCGTACCACACCGAACGCGGATCGCGCCACTCCGCGACGTAAGCCAGCGTCGCGCGTCCCCACAAGACTCCAATAGCTGCGAGGATCGCTGCTGCCGCGATCAAGCCTCGCCGTCCCAGCCGCTTTCCGGCCGAAATCAATCCCCAGGCGATCAGGATCACCGCCCCAACCGACGGGAAGAAGAGATACCGATCCGTCACCGGGTGGCTGAATGAAAGCACCTGCGCCGGGATCAATGCGAGCAAGATCCAATAGATAAGAACAGTTACAACCGGCCAATGGCGAGCAAGCAGCAGCGGAGCGGCGAAAACGGTCAGCAGGAACAAAGCGCTAACAAACTCGAGGCCGATTCCCACGGTCGCATTCGGTGGGAGGCGATAAATGACATACTGTCCAAATCCGGTTAATAACCAAAAATTCTGCAGCAGCGCTGCCGATAAAACATATGCATTGGGCCGGTGTCCCATGGAGGGTTGGGCCGATGTAACGACCAGTGCAATGATCGCAGCGCCGAGCACGAATGGAACCTTGTCCCACAGCGATCGCGATAGCGGACGCCTCTCAACAAAGAGATCGTAAGCTAAAAGCACTCCCGGGAAAGTCGCGACAGAGAGCTTACCGGCCACAGCGAAGAGGAATAGCAGCACCGATGCGACATACCATCGCCTTGCCGCAGATCCTCCCTGGCGATAGCGCAGGTAAGCAAGCAGCGACGGCAACGCGAATGCCGCCGCCACCAAATCCTTGCGGCTGGAGATCCAGGCGATGGCTTCTACGTGCGCGGGATGGACAATGAATAGCGCGGCGGCGGCAACCGCGACCAGGCGACTGCCCGTCAACGCGAACGCCAACAGAAAAACGAATCCTGCTACAAGGCCACCCCAGAGGTTGCTCGACAAGTGGAAAGCAAACGCATTTGGCCCAGCGAAGACATAGTCGAGCAGGTAAGAGAGCAGGTGCACCGGCGAGTAGTTGGCAAAATAAGGCGTGGTCAGAATGTGCCTCAGATTTTCAAAGGTAAGGCCGCGGATCCAGGGATTTTCCACGACGTACTGGGGATCATCGACGGCAAAAAAGCCGAGCCGAAGATCGCCCACGTAAAGCACGACTGTTGCAACCATCAAAAGCAGAAAGATGATCGCATTCGTTTGCCACGTTCCCGGAATGATGGGCGTCGAAGCGACCCCAGTCTTGCGCTCCTTCGCCTGGAGCTTGATTTTTGCCGGGGCAACAGTTTTGTGTCTGCTGAGTTTTTTTTGTTTGATGTTCTTGCTCTTTCCCATTGGGATCGGCAGACTTGATATGAGTCAGTGTTCGCGCAAAGCAGTGCGCCGTCTTTCTATTGGGGCGACAACGTGGCGATTATCGCCTCCAGCCGCTTGCGGTTCGCAGTGAGATCGGGCACCCAGTTCCCACCCGAGCGCGTCTGTTCCTCCTCGGCCAGGCGAAGCCAACGCAGCGCCTCCGAGTAGTTAGTTTGGCGCCACGCGACGATCCCGAGATTGTTATAGCTGTTAACCAGGACCTCCTGGCGTCCCTCGGTAAAGCTGGAGCGCGAGGTCTCGTCCACTGCAGCAAGAAATTCTCTACGTGCTCCCTGCAAATCATCTTGATCCAGGAGGAGTAAACCCCGTCGCAGATAGAGATCCGGTAGGATGTGCCTTCCTTTTGCCGAGAGCGCACTATCGAAACCTTGCTGCGCAAGCGTTCTCAGATGATGCTGGAACTCCGTTTCGATGGCACCACCTCGCTGACCTTGCGACCATTCCGAAAGCAGCGCTGGGAACCTGGGATCGCTTTTCCAGATGGCAGAGGCCAGGCGTTGCAGGTCGGCCTCAGAAGGCCGCGGTTTGCGAGCTGATTTGCCGAGCCCAGCCGAGATGTCCAGATACTGCCAGCCGAGATTATAAAAAACCAGCGGATCGGACGATTTCGCGCTAGCCGCGTACCAAACCGATCGTGGATCTCGCCACTCCGAAACGTAGGTTATCGTCGTTCGGGCCCACATGGATCCCAGGGCAAGAAGGAGTATGACCGCCCCAATCGATCCTTGCCGTCCTAATCTCTCTCCCATTGTCATTACGCCCCAGGCGATTAGAACTGCTGCTGCGACCGAAGGAAAGAAAAGATAGCGATCCGCCACCGGATAGGCAAAAGAAAGGACCTGCGACGGGATCAGAGTGAACAGGATCCAGTAGATCAACACCGTTGCAATAGGCGCACGCCGACCTATCAATAGTGGCGCTACAAATATTGCTATCAAAATCGCGACCGAGATGAATTGGAGCAGCAGACTCGTCGAACCAAAGGGTGTTCTGTAGATGACGTACGTGCCGAACCCTGTTAACAGCCAGAGATTTTGGACAAGCGCGGCTAAGAAACCGTGGGGGCTTGGGTGAACTCCAGTTGATGGCTGTGCGGAGGCTGCAACCAGCGCGATCATTCCAGCGGCGACAAGAAACGGCACTTTATCCAGCAACGAACGCGTCAACGGACGTCTCTCAATAAAGAGATCGTAAGCCAGGAACACAGCTGGGAACGTTGCCACCGAAAGTTTGCCAGCGACAGCAAGCAGAAAGAGCAGCACCGATACCGCGTACCATCGCTTTGCTGTCGCTCCGCCCTGGCGGTAGCGAAGGTAAGCAAGCAACGAAGGCAGGGCGAGTGCCCCAGCGACCAAATCCTTGCGGCTGGAGATCCAGGCGATTGCCTCCACGTGCGCCGGATGTAGCACGAACAGTACGCTGGCGGCGATGGCGACTGTCTGGCGGCCAGTTAGAGCTAGCGCGGCCAGGAAGACAAAGCCCGCTACCAAGCCCGCCCAGATGTTACTTGATAGATGAAACGCAAACGCATTAAGCCCCGCGAGAGCATAATCGAGCATATAAGACAGTAGGTGAAGCGGAGAATAGTTTACGAAATACGGCGTAGTCAGGATGTGGCGCAGATTCTCCATGCTTAGCCCACGGATCCAAGGGTTATTGACGACGTATTGCTGATCATCAATCTTGAAGAAGCCGAGGCGCAGATCGCCGGCGTAAAGTGCCAACGTCGCAATCGTCAGCAGCAGGAAGATGATCAGATTGGTATGCCATGATCCAGGCAGGAGCGGCTGTGACGTGTCGGAGGTTTTCCGCTCCAGCCTTTTGCGCTCTCGTCCCCGAGGCTCTGGTTTAACTTCGGGCTTCGTGGATTTGGATCTTCCCGGCTTTCTGTTCGACGCCACCTTGGTCTCCTAACTCACTACAATCTTGGTATTCGCATTTGTCATGACTCGTTTTCGGTTTGGGTAAGGCGCTACGAGCCAGGTGTCGAAGCACTAAGCGTCTCCATTTTCTGCCGCTTCGTGCTAATATCGGGCACCCATCGGCCACCGAAGCGGGTTTGCTCCTCCTCGGCCATCCGAAACCAGCGCAACGCTTCGCGATAATCACTGGCTGTCCAGGCGAGGACGCCAAGCGCATCGTGGCTAACTACAATCACCTCGTGTTGGGCGTCGATATCCGTTTCGCGCGATGCCTCGTCGAGCGCAGCCAGAAATTCCTTTCGCGCTCCATCCAGGTTGCCGCGTACGCCGAGCACCATGCCCCGGCGGAAGTAAAGACTCGCCATAGGGCGGTCGCCTTTCGTGCGGAGACCGCGCTCGAGGAGGTCCCAAGCGAGTGTGCGCAGATTTTCCTGAAAAGCCTTTTCAACAGGTCCGCCACGCTGTCCAGCCTTCCATTCCGACAAAAGAGGTTGCAAACGCGGATCAGTTGACCACACGTCATTGGCGAGACGCTCCGCTTTGCCTTGAGGTAGCGGTGTTACGCCGAGTTTCTCCGCCGCGTCAAGGTAGCGCACCGCCAGGAAGTAGCACGCCTCCGGATCGTCCGGCTTTCCAGGCGCTGCGCTGCTTCCGGGCAATAGAGCCACGATCCCTTCCATGCGCTCTCGACTTTTATCGATGCCAGTTACCCAGGTTCCACCGGCTTTGCGCTGCTCGTCTTCGGCCATTCGATACCAGCGCAAGGCTTCTCGGTAATCTTCCTCTTTCGAAGCGACGTCTCCCAGGGCATTGTAGCAAAGGACATATTCTCGAGCTGTGGTGACTGTCCAGCGCTTGTTTTCATCCAGCGAGTCAAGGAACTCTTTGCGCGCTCCTTGCAAATCGCCGCGATCAAGAAGAAGCGTGCCGCGCCGGTAGTAGAGCGGGGGGATGGCGCGAGTGCCTTTGGCATGAAGCGAATTCTCGAAAGCATCCCAGGCGAGCGTCCGCAGGTGGCGTTGAAAAACTTCCTCGACTTGGCCACCGCGTTGCCCCTTGGTCCATTCTGCTAAAAGTGCCGGCAGTTGGGGATCTTTTTCCCACACGATTGCAGCGAGCCGGCGCGCTTGGTTTTCGGGAAGTCGATCTCCGCGTGGCTTCGCGCCGAGGCGCTGCGCCAGATTCAGATACTGCGCACCGAGCATGTGATACACGTCAGCGTCGGAGGACTTTTGCACCGCCTTGTACCAGACTGAGCGCGGATCCTGCCATTCGCTCAAATAAACGATTGTCGCGCGTCCCCATAGAACTGTGGCCAGCAGTAGTAAAACCGCCGATGCCATTACCCATCGACCTCCACGCTGTTCTCCAATGAGGATCGCCCACCAGGCAATCAAAATCACCAAGGCAACGGATGGGAAAAAAAGGTACCGATCTGCAACGGGATGGACGAACGCGAGGACTTGCGCGGGGATCAAGCCGAATAGGATCCAGTAAATCAGCGTCATCGTCAGCGGCGCGCGGCGACGGAGCAGTAGCGGCGCAGCGAAAACGGCAAGAAGCAATACCGCCGCTGGGAATTGAAGTGCCATTCCTCTGGTTGGATCGGGAGGAACGTGGAATACGACATAGCTGCCGAATCCGGTGAGTAGCCAGAGATTCTGGAGCAGTGCTGTGGCCAGCACGTACGCATCCGGACGATTGCCGGTCGGTGGCTGGACCGAGGCAGCGCCTAAAGCTATCACCACCCCAACCACGAAGAACGGCACCTTATCCAAGAGCGAACGCTTGAGCGGTCGCTTCTCTACAAAGAGATCAAGGGCGAGCAATACTGCTGGGAAGGTAGCGACCGAGAGTTTGCCAGCGACTCCGAGAAGAAACAAGAACACCGAGGCCCCATACCACCAGTAAGCCTTGTCTCCTTCACGGCGATAACACAGATAGGCTAGAAATGATAGCAGCGTGAAGGCCGCGGCGACCAAATCCTTGCGGCTGGAAATCCAGGCAATGGCTTCCACGTGCGCCGGATGAACGACAAACAAAGTAGCGGCGGCAACCGCGATCATCCGCCGCCCAGTCAGCGCCAACGCGACCAGCAAAACGCATCCGGCACCCACGCCTGCCCATATGTTACTGGACAAATGATATGCCAGGGGATTGAGACCCGCGATGGTGTGGTCCAGCAGGTAAGAGAGGAGATGGACCGGTGAGTAATTGGCAAAGTGGGGAGTGAAAAGAATGTGACGCAGATTCGTGAGAGTGATTCCTTTGATCCAAGGGTCGTCAGTCACGTAGCCGTAGTCGTCGACCATGAAAAAGCCGATACCAAGATCGCGCCAGTAGAGCGCCAGCGTGCCGAGCATTAACAGCAGGAACATGGCTGTGTTTACTTGCCACCCTCCAGGCAGGATCGGTCGCGACATCGTGGGTCCGTAAGAGTCGGCCGGCTCGGTTAATCTTCTGACTTGGTCGCGCCGGGACTTCTCAGATTTCTTATTTCGCCCCGTCTTCGATTTAACTTTCAGAGACATAATGACGGTTTGACCCGAATTTTACATTAGCCTTCTAAATGTCATTCTGATCCCGCAGTCGCGGGGAGAAGGATCTCTGATCATTTCTTGGGAGCGAATTCTGTGCAGACACAGACAGAGCTATTTCGCTTTGCTGCTAAAGACATCATTTGTAAGTCTATCAAAATCAAGGTCAGTTCGCGAAGGGTGCTCTTGTCGCCTCTCCCCTCGGAGAAGGGGAGAGGATAAAGGTGAGGAGTTGGATTTGTCGAGCAGCGGCGTTGGTTGCCTTGCCGCCACCCTCACCCTCCCCCTCTCCCTTGCCAAGGGAGAGGCGACCCACGCTGGCATCATGTCATCACTACACCAAAAATCACTCTCCTGTTTGTGAAACTTCAACATCACATCGGTAAACAACGCGTTGTCTCGCAAAATCTAGTGATACGGTTTAGCGGAGACTTGGACCTCAAATCGACGCGTCGATGTCGTCCTCGTGATCGAAAGAAATCGGTTCCAAAAAATCGAGGACGACGACGAGAGCGAGGACGAAGCTGCAGTGACCAACAAAACACGCACATTTGTCCAACTTATAACCCGTACCAATTTTTAGTGGAGACTGTTGAGGTACTGCGGATCCACCTTAACGCCGAGGGATTGAGCTCGCTCTGCATCTTCAAGCGCTTGTGTTTTGCGGCCCGCGCGTTGGTAAAGGTGCGACCGATTGAGGTAAAAGGCGCCGGTGCTCGGACTGATCTGAATGGCGCGATCAAACTCCGATTCAGCCTCATGCGTACGGATCAGATGCGCCCGTAATTCTTTATTTCGCGCCTGTCCGGATCTATTTGATCGTGCGCTCTGGCTTCGTGAGCGCAACCTCTAATCCATCACAGTCCCGCACGGAAGCTCAGGGTGTGCGATCCATTTGTCAGGCAGTCTCAACTGCGCAAATGTGATCTGCGCGGCATCCTCGGTAGCTGTGACTACTTCCCTGAGCTTAAACCACTGCACCGATCCGTCTGACCCCGTGGTCCTGAGTCCGAAGTCAAAGAAAATGGAATCGCCAGTCGTGTCCCCGGCAAATTGCAACAGCCTGACCGTCGCCGAATAGCTGGGGTAATACGGATAATAAGGGACAAAACTAAAGTTCGCCATCTGGCCGCCTTTAAGGAATGAACCAGCAGCGGATTCTCCATCCCAGAGCCGGTAGCCACGGATGGCGCCGATGAGCGCAACCGTCATGCGACCTGGAGCCTGATTGCTGGGGTTTACTGCCTCGAACGTGATCGTCTCCGAGTTTAGATCGTGGGAAATCGGATAGTCATCGCTGTTTTGGACGGAACCCGGAGAATTGTCCTGCGCAAAAGCCTGAAAAGCACTCAACAGCAGGAACGATGTAAGCGCGAGGATCATGACTGCGGGACGTTGAATTCCGGCGCTAATGATTTTCACGATGGCTCCTCTACTCTGGCTAACTTGATATCAGCCTCAGCGGTGTGTCAATGAATCAGTTAATTACCGGTTGTTGTCTGCTCCGCCCCGCAAAAGCCATTCGCCTGGCCGGCTTGCGCCGGCCCTTTGTTGTTGAAGCGTGCGGTGCTCAGCGCATTCGGGACTCTCCGCTGGGGACCCACCTTCGCACAAGGCTACGGCGAGGCGTGCAGCGGACTTTACAGCGCAACCGCGAATGGCTTCGCCGCCGTTGAAACGTGAAAGCGTTGAAGCGTTTCGCGAAGCTTTTGGAGTGCGACACGTCCCCGTGTCGCTTTGCCTTAGCGCCAACGGCGCTGTGTCATATTCAGCCTGGGGCAACGCCCCAGGATCCAATTGGGGCGCCGATAACCAAGCGCTGTAAGCGCGATTCAATCCGGGCTGGTCTTCAAATAGTGAATCGCGCTTTCAGCGCTAGCCGTTTTTTATTTCATGAACCCTGGGGCGTTGCCCCAGGCTTAAAGTGAGATAGCACCTTTGGCGCTAAACACGGCCGGCGTGCGCTCTTCCATCCATCCGTGTCATCTGCACCATTGCGGTTCTTCCCGATTCCATTCGTGTTCATTCGTGTCCATTCGTGGTTCGGCAAAAAAAAGCGCTGACGAGGCTGGCTCAGGCGCGCACTGCTCCTTTGAAATTTGGCACCAACGAACTGAGCGGATAAGGATTCGCAAAACCTCCTATTCCCCAGAATGTGGTCTGGCTCGACGCACGGCGGCCTGTAGTTGCTGGAGCGATTGTTGTCCGACCAAAAGGATGTCTTGCACCCAGATTTGAGGCACCCCGACGAACCGCTGCCGTTTCACCCACTCGCGGGTGGATGCGATCTCTTCATCCAGCGCGGGATCCTTCCAGTCAGCGTCAAAGCGTGTCAAATCGAGGCCTGCGGCGGCCGCAAGGGCGCGCAACTTTTCAGGCGACTGATCATCGTTTTCGAACAAGAGATCGGCCATGATTTCGCCGGAATTCTGGCGAACCGCACATAGATAGGCCCGAGCTCCCGCGATCGCCTTTTCATTCTTGGAGGCGGTGGCGACGAACCGGAAAAAGTGAAGGCGATTCCCTTGCTCTTTGCGCAAAGATTCGAGCGCGCCGTGGGTCCGCCGACAGTACGGACACGTGAAGGACGTGATCTCGACCAGGTTGATTTTGCCCGGGAGCCAGGTCGTTGCCACTTGCGGCGGGACAGGAGGCGATGGGCGAAGCGAAGCCCACGCTACGGGCGACAGGGCGGCCACCAAGGCCAGTGTGCCCCATGCCCACCGTCGCAGTGAAGTTTCCCGGGGCACTTCGCACCGTCTTGGAAACCCAACCTCAATTGCCGCGAGCATCACGGCCGATCCGTCCACTACCAGGCACAACTGGCAGAGTTGGTGAATGATCAAGAACTGCACACCAGCCAGCAGTATTCCGCACAATCCGGCCACAAGAGCCAGCGGACCGACCAGGCGCTCCATCATCTGCGGAAACAGCGTCAGCGAGAAGAAAATTCCAAATGCTACCAGTCCTGCCACGGATAACGGGACACCCAAGACCTTTCCATAGTGCGACGAGGTGACCGCAGCGCAACCACTGCCGAAGGAACAGAAGATGGGTGCCTTGCTCAAGTCATCGGCGACAAGCGCCGATGCGAACACTATGGCCACGATGGCGAACGTGCGGAACCCGACGGTTCGGATCGGCATAACCGGCTAGCCGCTGCGCCGGATCATTCGCAAAATTAGGAGACTGTTGAAATACTGGAATGGGTCGCGCGTAGAAGCAGAAGGGGCGGATGGCAAGGAGCGAGTGAGGCGCATCCCCTTTCTGGGGCTGTAACGAACGAGCGACGCAGCCAGACGTCCCCTTCTGCTTCGCGCCCTCTGGGTTGCGTCGCTTTTGGTGCTGGCCGGCGTTGCTCGCTTGGCCGAGATCGCTGGGGATATCGGCACTGCGCTCGCGCCTTGGCCAGTCCTAAAATCGACAGCAACGCGGCACACTCCAGTACTTCAACAGTCTCCTAAGGGCACATCACAACCGACATGCACTTCATCTCGTCGCTTGGGCAATCTGCGTGGCAGCACATGTTGTTACCGCAATCCGAGTTTGCCTGGCAAAGACCGCAACCAGGCGGATTGTTGACAGCGTTCGCCCAGCGCGGCGTGACCGCACATATGAATAGGAAGAAGCCCAAAAAAAATAAACTGCTGGCAATCACGTGTCTACTCATGGCTTAAGCAAGGTATGATTTGTTTTTCTACTCGAGGTTGTTCTCACAAGCATCAAAAATGTCAAGATTTTTTGCAAAAAGTTTGAGAGCCAGACGTATGCAGACCGGACCCTTTAGTGCGGGCATCTGGCAGTACCAGTTCCACTGTAGCTGCCGGTGTAATTTGAGCCGCCACCACCCCTGGCTCCGCCGATGACGTACGGCTTGAAGTTCTCCGGCGTGCCGGCGTGATCGGCGTTATGTGTGTAGATGCTTGCGTCGTTATCATCCACTGGTTTGACACCCAGCCCGGTGTAGTCAGGGGGGGCGCTGAACATCGTGTAAACAGCGGCTGCCCATTGCCAGTTGATAGTTACGCCAGGTGTGTCCGAAGTAATAGTCCCGCTCCAGGTAACGGGGTTAACTCCTCCGGGAATAGTCGCTGGTACCAAGTACGCAACCGCGGAAAAGAACGTATTCCCAGCTAGTCCGGATGCAGGAACCCTGGTCGTGGGCATATTGCCGGCCCAAGTGATCGTGGCCGTTGTGGCGTTGGGATCGATGATGACGGTCGCATCTCCTGGTGAGAGGGTGAACGCCGAACTCGTGATCGACTGGTTAGTGAAATGAAGCGTAACAACCTGGTTAGTAGGTAGGCCACTCGCCTTCAACACGCTGGTAAACCAGATGTAACGACCCGCACTAATCGACGTTCCATTGAAGTTAGACGCGATCGACGTCGAAACCTGACAAATGGGCGTTGGCGTAGGCGTGGGCGAAGCCTGACACGGGAGCCTCGTAATTGTCTGGCACACTGTCGCTGAAGTGTTGCCACATGCGTCACGCGCGCGCCAGCACTGAGTATAGATAGTGATGGTTCCTACTGTCGTCGAAGTGTTGCTTACCTGTTCCACTGAGGATGTTCCGCAGGCGTCAGAGGCTGTCGGCGCGGTGAAGCTCGGCGAGTCCGGACACTGAATGGTCGTATTGGGACCCGGTGAGCCGATCATGGGCGGAATGTTGTCCACTACCGTAATGGTCTGATGCACTTGATTGCTGGTGTTGCCGCTGCAATCCCGCGCATGCCAGGTCTTGGTCTCGGAGTAGTTGTTGGCGCACGTCCCAGCCGCTGTCGTGTCGCTGTCCAGCACTACCATGGCTCCGCCGCACGTATCAGCAGCCGTCGGCGCGGTGAAGGTAGGCGTAGCCGGACACTGAATGGTAGCATCGGGGCCCGCAGTGGTGATGGTTGGCGGCGTGGTATCCACTACCGAAATGGTCTGGCTGCGCGTAGCAGAATGGTTCCCGCTGCAATCGGTCGCATCCCACGTGCGGGTCTCGGTGTAAGTGCCCGGGCACGTACCGTTGGTGG
>Ga0193731_1000141_pt1 | contig 24450 bp, 22 predicted proteins | sample U1a2metaG_FD_144920 | JGI IMG/M metagenome (GOLD analysis project Ga0193731, IMG submission 144920) | Soil microbial communities from a riparian zone of the East river system, Colorado, United States - U1a2 | ecosystem: Environmental > Terrestrial > Soil > Riparian zone | place: USA: East River...
GCCCTCATCCCCCGCGAACACCAACAAGGGCGTGTGCCCACTTCAAAATTCATTATTCAGCATTCAAAATTCAAAATTTGAATTTAGAAGTGGAGGTCCCAATCTTAAATTGAATCAACAACGGTCTCCAGCCCCATCCCCCTGGAAGCCTTTACTAAAATGGTCGCATTGCGAATCGGTCGTTCTTTAAGTCCCAGAACAAGTTCTTCCTTAGTGGAGTAATATTTTGCAGTTGGAAAAGTTTCACGGGCTGCCTGTATCATCGTGCCGCACAGATAAACTTCCGTAATTCCTTTTTCCAGGAGAACGGTCCCCAATCTTCGATGCTCGATATCGCTTTCTTCTCCCAGTTCGTACATATCGCCCAGGACGACCACCTTTCGCGAAGCATTCATTCCGGCAAGGCTTTCGATCGCCGCTTCCATGGAACTCGGGTTGGCATTGTAAGCATCGAGGATGATCGTGTTAGTCTCTTTTCGAATAATCTGGGAACGCATATTGGCGGGCTCATATTCCGCAATCGCGCGATTTGCCGACCCCGGATCAACATCAAAATATTTTGCCACGCAAAGTGCAGCGGCGATATTTTCGAAATTGTAACGACCCATCATGCGTGTCCTTACCCTGTCCCCATTGTCCGCCAGGAATTCGATGAAGGGGTCGGCCCGCACGAATTCACCATGATAATAATCTCCTTTCGCCGGATAAAAAACCGGAGTAGGAAACCGCTTCGCCATGTTAGCAAGGATAGGGTTTTGCGAATTAATGAACGCCTTGCCCTGATGAAGGATCAAATACTGGTACAATTCTGATTTTGTCCTGAGGATATTTTCAACACCCCCGAACGTTCCCATATGCGCTTTGCCAATGTTGGTGATCAGCCCGTGTGTTGGGTTGGCTATTTCCGCCAGCAAGGCAATTTCTCCAAGGTGGTTAGCCCCCATTTCGATGACGGCCATCTCGATGGATGAATCCATTGCCAGAATGGTGAGCGGCACCCCGATGTGATTATTGAGATTGCCTTGCGTGGCGTGGGTTTTGTATTTTTTGCTTAGGGCAGCGAATACCAATTCTTTTGTTGTCGTTTTCCCGTTCGACCCGGTCAGACCGATAACGGGCAGGTGTAGTTGGTCGCGGTGATGCCGGGCAAGGAGCTGCAGGGCTTTTAGCCCATCTTCAACCAAAATGGTACGGGCATCCTTTACAAATTCCCTTTCGTCTACAATGGCATAGCGTGCGCCTTTCCGTAGTGCTTCTTGGGCAAATGTATTAGCATTGAAGTTCGGTCCTTTCAGAGCAAAAAAAACCGATCCCGGGATGATCTTTCGGGTGTCGGTGGAAACGGTGCCACACTCCAGAAACTTTTCATACAGGGATTGAATGTCCATACCGTTGCCGAATTCAGAGTATCCTAAAATCAGATTAACTTGCGAGGCAAGATAACAGCTACCGGTGGTCATACGTTATCTGAATAACAAAAAATTGATGTGGCTTAAAAGGACACTTTTCTGTTTCAGTTTTGCCCTGGCCTCCGTTGCACAAGCCCAATTTACCTACGCGCCGGACCAACGTATTCCCGTAGAATACAACAATTTGATCCTGGCCATGCCCTGGGCAGGAGCACTCAATTCTCCCCAGTTTAACACGATGGATCTCAACGGCGACATGGTGGAAGACCTGGTGATCTTTGATCGCACCGCCAACAGCATCATCACATTCCTAAACCAGAATAAATCCTACCATTATGCCCCGGAATATGAAGCGTTTTTTCCGGCCGACCTGGATCAGTGGGTATTATTGAGGGACTTCAATTGTGATGGTAAAAAAGACATTTTTACAAGCGATCCCTTTGGAATGAAGGCCTACGTAAACATTACCGCCCCGGGGGGAAATCCGAAGTGGCGTGAATTCAATCCCGGCTTTCCTATCCTCACCATCGGCTTCAACGGAAACATCAATTTGCAAGTCAACGGAACGGACATACCCGCCATCGACGACGTGGACGGCGACGGGGATCTGGATGTACTGGACGCCCGGTTTGTTGGAATAGGCTCCCTCGAGTGGCATAAGAACATGAGTATTGAAAACACGGGAAAATGCGATTCCCTTCAGCTAAAGCGTATCACCCAAACCTGGGGCAATTTTGAAGAATGTAATTGCGGCGAATATATTTTCGGCCCCGGCACGTGCGCACAGTTCGGTGGCCGCGTGGAGCATGCCGCCGGCAAATCGATTCTTACCATCGACCTGGACAACGACGGAGACCGGGATCTCCTTTTTACCGAAGAGACATGTACTAATCTTTATGTTTTACCCAATGACGGAACAAAGGACAATGCAGTGATGACAGGCTTTACTGAATTCCCCTCTGCCAGCAACCCGTTGGACCTTCAAATCTTTCCAGCCCCCTATTATGAGGACGTCGATTTTGATGGTCTGCCTGATCTGATTGTAGCGGCCAATGTGTATACCCGAAATAGTTTCTCGATCAATTTCAGCCAATCGGCGTGGCTGTACAAGAATACGGGGACGCTTCAACTTCCAAGCTTCACGTTTATTAAGAATAACTTTCTCCAGGACCAGATGATCGATGTAGGTGATAATGCGGTGCCGGCCTTTTTCGATGCCGATGGCGATGGGGATGTAGATTTGTTTATCGGCAACTATTTAGGGATCAATGCTCCCTCGGGTATCTACTATTTTGAAAACACCGGAACATCCGGCGCTCCCTCATTCAAATTGATCACGCAGGACTACGCCGGTATTTCACTATCGGGATGGTATAATCTCAAGCCACAGTTTGCCGACATGAATGGCGATGGAAAAACGGACCTTGTTTTTACCGCGACCAGTTTGCAAACTAACATCACCACATTACAATTTATTCCTAACGGCAGCTCAGCCATACTGGACGTAACCGGCCAGCCCGTCGTCCCTACCGGCTTTATCATTAACCAACCTGAAAACCTCCTGGTAGTGGATGTCAATCAGGATGGACGGAAGGATCTTTTGTTGGGTAAGTCGACCGGCGCCCTGGAATATTGGATCAACAATGGCCCGGCTGGGTCATTCAATTTCTCCGTTGCGGACGCCAGTTTCCTTGGGTTGGGGGTCACTACAGACCGCCAAAGTATCGCCCTTGCCGTTGCCGACCTCGATGCCGACGGACGGGATGATCTTATCACAGGGGACCAACGGGGTGTGCTCACACTCTACGGGGATTTCAGGGCGCAAAACCCTACTGTACACGGCGTCCAGAATATACTGTACAATGGACTTACGGACAGTTATTACCCCACTCACCTGGGAGGCCACGTATGGCCTTCGGTTGCCAATCTTTTCAACAGCAATAAACCTACGATCATCGTTGGCAACACGCTGGGCGGTATTCATGTTCTTAAAAATGACGATAGCAGGGAACTTCCCCCTGATCCGGTGATTGATATTTACCCCAATCCCGTACTCCGGGGGAACGAATTTACTATTAAGGCCGACCGGAATGTATTGGTGGGGTTCTTTACTATACTCGGTCAAAAAATTTCAGATGATTTATTTATTCCTGCAAACCAACCTTACCCGATTACACCGCAAGGCTTGTCTTCCGGAATGTATGTTGCCCGTTTTTCAGTAAGCGGGAAGACCTACAATAAACGATTCGTCATCTATTAAATCCAATTTTACCAATGAAAGACTATGCCTTCATTTTCGACATGGACGGAGTAATCGTGGACAGCAACCCTTACCATAAGATTGCCTTGCAGCAGTTTTGCATAAAACACGGCCATCCATTAACCGAAGAACAGCTCCGCACGAAAATCTATGGCCGTACCAATAAGGAATGGATCGCCCAACTCTTCGGTCAATTGACTCCGGAACAGGTAGCACGCTACGCGGATGAAAAGGAAGCCCTTTTCCGGGATCTTTATAAAAACGACATCCGTCCTGTGAAAGGCCTTATCCCATTTTTACAAGCGATCGACGCCTCATCGATCACCAGAGCAATCGGCACATCTGCCCCCCGTGCAAATGTAGATTTTACGTTGTCCGGGACCGGTACAACACGGTTCTTCAAGGTTATTCTGGACGAGTCCTATGTCACCAAAGGGAAGCCCAATCCCGAGATTTATTTAAAAGTTGCACAGGCTTTGAAATTGCCGCCCCAACAGTGTGTAGTGATTGAAGACTCATTGTCAGGGATAGCAGCTGGCAAGGAGGCGGGGTCAAAAGTGATTGGTATCACGACCACCCATACGAAAGCAGAATTGGCATCGACCGATATGGTAATCGACGATTTTGAGGGGCTGGAGCCGAAAAATGTTTTGAAGATGCTTTTTGGAGAAAGTTAGATGTACGCCTGACAGTTTGAGGTGTTTTTTACCTGATGCCCGCTTATCTATCGATAAGGTTTAAAAATAACATCTTTTTAATGCATTAGTTATTTGAGGGCACCCCTTGATCAAATGCTTGATTAGGTTAAGATCCGCCTCGCTCACTTCACCTAATTTATTTCTTGGATTTTTATCAATTGAATTTTGAATCTCTATTGCCAGAAATTCCTCCGGTGAATAGCAATCAATATAGGACCTATGTTTTAAGTATTTTCTCGTTTCATTCAACTCAAAACACGGTTGATAATTTTTAATGTAATCCGAATTTGCCTGCTTACTATTAATGAAAACAGTCAGGAAATTGTCGTTTGTTTTGCTCTCGGCAACTACAATGGCAAATTTATACTTCTCATCAAATGATCGATCAGTATAGACTGATATTACATCACCAACTTTGAAAGGCACCTTATGTGGTGATTAGGCGGGCCGATAGGTCTTGTATTCAATGCACTGAGCGATATATTTCCGCATTTCTTCATCGGCTCCACTTGCTACTATCAAATCGTCCATTGATATTTTCCTATCTCTTTTGGTATTCTTCCAAGCCTCATCATGAGATTTTTCAGTCAGTTTGCCAAATCCCAAATTCTTATTTTCTTCAATGGATTCCTTTAGGCATTCAATATCAGTCTCTGAGAAATAGTCAAGGTCTGGTGCTGATTTGGCGGTCACATGTTTCCAGACACTGACCTCAAATAAATGCCAATATTCCTGCCCTATTTTCTTCTTCAAGAGATCATATATCCATGAAGCAACGGGACCATCTTTCATTGCAACGTATCTATCTCCTGTTATCGGACGGCCATATTTTGCGAGGTGTTTCAGGTCTGAAAAATAAAGGATCTTTAGGAGGCTATGGAATCTGATACCTGGGACCTCTGAGGAGATTAGCAATACGGCCGAAACAGCCTTATTTTTATCAAATGTGAAGTTATCCATACTGAACTGACTGTGGAAGTTATCCACATTAGAACGTGGATAACTTGTGTATTTGACTACTAAATTTACCCAGTAATAACGCGACCATAGCCAATTTGGTAAAATATTTTTACCGGTTTCCCAAGAAACACTGGAAATTATGCCAAAAACAGCCATCTGATATTTTTAGCAATTATACTCATTGCCTTAGTTTCAATAGTCAAAACTGCGTTCCGGAAAACCTGACAAACTTCTCATTTTAGACTATTTCACGCTGAGACACTACACATTTACGCGTCGTCCTTGGATAATTGCCCCGTTTTTCCCGATATTTGCAATCCCTTTTCAAAACAGGGCATTTAAATCAAATTCTTATGGCAAGGGTGTGTCAGATTACGGGAAAACGGCCGCGGGTTGGAAATAAGGTTTCCCACGCCAACAACAAGAGCAAGCGCAGGTTCTATCCAAACCTCCAGACCAAGCGCTTTTTTGTCCCTGAGGACGGGAAATGGATTACATTAAAGGTGTCCACTACGGCCATTAAGACAATCAACAAAAAGGGGATCAGCCTGGTGCTGAAAGAAGCCCGCCAAAGAGGAACACTTTCTCTATAATTTTTAAACGTACAAAGCAATGGCAAAGAGAGGAAACAGGGTTCAGGTGATTTTAGAGTGCACGGAGCACAAGACAACAGGCCAGCCTGGAATGAGCCGCTATATCACAACCAAGAATCGCAAGAATACAACCGAGCGTATCGAATTGAAAAAATACAATCCGGTCCTCAAAAAATATACCTTACATAAAGAAATCAAATAACCATGGCTAAGAAAGTAGTTGCCGGTATGAAAAAGGTCGACGGAAAGAACTTCGCGAAAGTGATCCGTGCGGTAAAATCGGACAAGACAGGCGCCTATAGCTTCAGGGAAGAAATTGTTCCTGCCGAGTTGGTGAAGGAAACGCTGGCGAAGAAGTAATTTCTTCCTGTCGCGTACGTAATTGTATAGAGTCCCGCGAGGGACTTTTTTTATCACCTCACCCCCAACCCCTCTCCGAGGCGGAGAGGGGGGAAGTACCCAGCCCTCTCCTGAAGGAGAGGGAGGATTTACCAGAGCAAGACTTTTTAATGCGTGTCCATGTTCAATTTGTTTTCAAAAGACAAGAAGGAATCCCTCGACCAGGGTCTGGCCAAAACCAAGGAAAGTATTTTCTCCAAACTAGGAAAGGCGATCGTTGGAAAATCTACCGTAGATGATGCGGTATTGGACAGCGTGGAAGAGGCGTTGGTCTCTGCCGATGTGGGTGTTCCCACTACGTTGAAGATCATTGAACGGATTCAGCAGCGGGTCGCCCGTGATAAATACGTGGGCGCCGCTGAGTTGGACCGGATATTGAAAGAAGAAGTCGCTGCGTTACTCGCGGAAAGTAGCGCCCCCGACAGAGAGGACTTTGACCTCCCAAAAAATCCAAAACCCTACGTATTGCTGGTCGTTGGCGTTAACGGTGTAGGCAAAACAACGACAATCGGAAAGCTCGCCTCCCAGTATAAGCGAAAGGGCAAAACGGTTTTGCTGGGTGCAGCCGATACGTTTCGGGCAGCCGCTGTCGAACAACTGGAATTGTGGGGGGTCCGCGCGGGTGTACCAGTTATTTCAAAAGGTGCCAATGCCGATCCTTCGGCTGTTGCTTACGAGACCGTCAAAGAAGGGTTAGAAAAAGGCATGGATGTCGTGATTATTGATACTGCGGGAAGGCTCCATACAAAAGTCAATCTCATGCAGGAACTGACCAAGATAAAAAGGGTGATTCAAAAAGTGATTCCCGATGCCCCGCACGACGTCATGTTGGTGCTCGATGGAAGCACCGGGCAGAACGCGTTGATTCAAGCCCGCGAGTTCACCAAAGCAACCGAAGTCACCTGCCTGGCCATTACCAAACTCGATGGCACCGCTAAAGGGGGGGTGGTCATTGGGATTTCAGACGAGTTCAAAATCCCGGTAAGATTTATAGGAGTTGGCGAAAAAATCGAGGATCTGCAGGTATTTAATAAGATGGAGTTTGTTGACTCTCTTTTTCAGAAACCCGTTTAGCGCTTAGTGATGGGCGCCTTGTTGATTGTCCCAGATGACAGTGTATTTTGAATTGGTGGTTAAAGAAGTATCAATCGTCACCTCTTTGCCCACTGCCCCCTGCCTACTGCCTACTTTCCCCCGCCCTACTTTTTGATCCTCCCCTCACACTTCATCCCTACTAAAATCTTTGCCTACTGCCCCTTCCCTACTGCCTACTTTCCCCTCAGCGCCCCCTTGGCCTTCCGAAAAGGTATCCTCCAAAAAAGCTGATAGTTAAACCCCCAGTAAGGTGCTTTACTCAGCAATCCATACCCCGGCATATCATACGGTGCAAGGGCACCTGCGCCCTTGACTCCGGGCGCAAATTTCATCCGGGCCGTGTATCCCATCCAAAACCCTGGCCAGATTTTGACGCGCAGCCCCGTGGTGAGTTCGCCCCAATGCCCCTGCAAGCCCGCGTTGGAAATGCTTTTTGAAATAATCCCAAAGTTAGAAGCCGAATCGGTATAGTTTACAGTCTCACTAAAAGTAGAATGACCATAACGGAAGCCGATAAAAAACATATTGCGATCCGGGTCTTTCAATAAAAAATTGCAATCCACGCCAATACGGAAGTACGTACCATTGTTCTTATAATCGCCATTCGTGAGGACGTCATGGCGCGACCAGTTTCCGTAGTCCAGGGTCGCGTAGTACCGGTAAAAATCAACGTCCGCATTGGCTTCCCAACCACTGAAATTATTTCCCATTCGACTTTTGATAATACTGATCACATCGGTACCCAGCCGGATCCCGGTGGGGAGGAACTTGTTCTTCAGCGTATCCGCTGACTTGTCCTTGTCCTGAGCGAAGGCACTCACCGTTGTCACCAACGCCAGCAGAAGACTAAAAAAAAAGTTGCAGGTTGATAACATTGTTATTTTTTACCGGATCCCTGAGCAATCGGGTATTGACCAATTTGATCAGGCTGCGATCAAAACTGGTGTTCAGAATCCCGAGATTCGAAAAATAGGTGAAGGCTCCACAGTCTGGAGCGATAATTCGGGTTGCGGAGGCATAGGTTACCGTAATAAAATCGGATTTCCCCTCGTAGTTGAACGTGAACCGTGTCGTGTCTCCATTGGGGTTGACCGGTATCAATAAAGTAGATGAATTAACTGAATCCAGCTGAAGGGTAGTTCCGTAGCCCGATGCCGTAATCGATGAAAATAGGATGGTTTTAGGTTGCTTGTCTGTTTTTTGATAGAGGTCAATTCTGGTTAGCTCCGAGGCCGTGATCAGGCAATCCCCCTTATTGAAACAGGAACTGCTTAAAAAGATCAGAAAAATCAGTAAAACAGCCTTGGACATGAATTATTAAAGCGTAAATATAGTTTATGCCTAACGTTGTCACCCCCAACCGGCCGTTATTTTCCTTAAATTTGCAGGCTAATTTTCCAAGCGAAGTTGAAAACCAAAGGCAGCAAAAAATCCAAAATCAATATTGTCACCCTGGGCTGTTCCAAGAACCAGGTCGACTCCGAGGTTTTGCTTACCCAACTTCGCGGGAATGGAATTGACGTTACGCATGAATCTGCGAAAGACGACGCGAACATCGTGGTGATCAATACCTGTGGATTTATTGATAACGCGAAACAGGAATCCATCGACACGATCCTCCGATATGTTGATGCCAAAGAAGAAGGCCTGGTCGAAAAAGTATATGTCACGGGCTGCCTTTCACAACGCTATAAAGACGATCTTGAAAAAGACATCCCGCAAGTAGATGCCTGGTTTGGAACACGCGACCTTTCCCGGTTACTCAAGCAACTGAATGCAAATTATAAACATGAACTGGTGGGGGAACGGATTCTTACCAATCCAAGCCACTTTGCTTATTTGAAAATATCAGAAGGCTGCGACCGGCCCTGTTCGTTCTGTGCTATTCCCCTGATGCGCGGGAAACACCTTTCCCGACCAATAGAAGAACTGGTGCGGGAGGCGAAAAACCTGGCGAAAAACGGGACCAGGGAGTTGCTCCTTATTGCCCAGGATGCCACGTACTATGGCCTTGATCTTTATAAAAAAAGAAATCTTGCCGATCTGTTGAGACATCTTTCCGATGTAGAGGGCATTGACTGGATCCGGCTTCACTATGCTTTTCCCACAGGATTTCCGCTGGATGTTTTGGATGTCATGAACGAGCGCCCTACGATCTGCAAGTACCTCGACATCCCGCTTCAGCATGGCTCCAGCAAGATGCTTCAGTTGATGCGCCGCGGAACGACCCGCGAAAAGACCGAAGAACTACTGCAAACTATTCGTGAAAAAGTCCCGGGAATTGCCATTCGCACGACCCTGATTGCCGGGCATCCTGGCGAAACAGAAGAGGACTTTGCTGAAATGCTGGAGTTTGTCGGACGATCGCGGTTTGACCGCCTGGGTGTTTTTACTTACTCACACGAAGAAAATACGCATTCTTTCTCCATGCCCGATGATGTTCCTGAAAACGTGAAGCAGGAACGTGTCAACACGATCATGGAATTGCAAGCGGGAATCTCCCTGGAATTGAACCAGGCGAAGGTGGGTCATTGTTTTAATGTACTGATCGACCGGAAAGAAGCCGGCGAATTTTTTGGCCGGACGGAATTCGATTCACCCGAAGTAGACAATGAAGTAATCTTCGACGCAAAATACAATTACCTCCGCACGGGGGATTTTGTTCAGGCCCGGGTCACGGGTGCGACGGAGTTCGATTTAATAGCAGAACCAGTCTGAACCCTTGGATAATTTTTCAAACCTTATGATACAGAAAACCGTTATTCGGGTTGTGATTTCAGAAAAATCGGTCCTTTTTAGCTGTTGTTGATCATGCGCCAGGAAAAAGTACCGTTCGCTGAAACCCGTTCTTTTTCTTCTTTTTTTCTCGATTACATTCTCCAAAAAGATTCCCTGAGGCCATTCTATTCCCGCTTTCCATTACAGGAAAACTTCAAGGTCCAACGCGATGAAAAATCATCGTTCCCAAAACTCCACCGCGATGTCCTCGTTCGTGCCTTGCAAAAGCAATACAAGAATGTACAGACAACCGATGCGGTAAAGAAAAACATGGCGGCGTTGTCTTCAGAACGCACCTTTACCGTAACCACCGGCCACCAACTGAACATTTTCACCGGACCGTTGTATTTTATTTATAAAATTATTACGGTCATCAATACGTGCAAGCGACTTCAGCAAGCCTACCCGGATGATCATTTCGTTCCCGTTTACTGGATGGCATCGGAAGACCATGACTTTGCCGAGATCAGCTATTTTCATCTTTATGGTAAGAAATACACCTGGCAAACCGACGAGCAGGGAGCGGTAGGAAGGTTCAATCCAAAAAGCCTGGAAAACCTGTTCAAAGAAATACCAGGCGATACGACCCTCTTCCGGGAGGCATATCTGCATCACAACAGCCTCAGTGATGCGGTGCGGTATTATGTGAATGAGCTGTTTGGAGCAACTGGTTTGATTGTTTTGGATCCCGATGATCGCACCTTGAAGCAATTATTCAAACCGGTGATCCGGGACGACCTGTTTAATCACACAGCCAAACGATTGGTAGAAAATACCAGCACTGCGTTGGAGGCCCTGGGTCATAAGACACACGTACATGCACGGGAGATCAATTTGTTTTATCTCGATTCCGGATTGCGGAGCCGGATTGAAACTACAAAAGATGGATTCTCCGTCGTCGACACGTCTTTGCATTTTTCAAAGGAGCAGCTTGAAAAAATGATTGAGGACGAGCCTGAAAAATTCAGTCCCAACGTTATTCTTCGCCCCGTGTATCAGGAAATGATTCTTCCCAACCTGGCCTATGTGGGGGGTCCGGCCGAAGTCCTCTACTGGCTTCAGCTCAAAGAAGTTTTTAACCACTACCAGTTGCCATTTCCCATCGTCATGCCACGTAATTTTGCCATGGTTATCGATGCCCCCACCCGGCGCAAATTCGAAAAGACGGGGCTGCAGGCAAAAGATCTTTTTGAAGAAAAGAATTTTCTTTTTAATCACTGGATCCTCAGGAATACCAACCTGGACCTGACGTTGAGTCAATCCATCCACGATGTCCAGGCCATTTTTGAGCAGGTAAAAATAAAGGCCGGGAAGGTCGATACGACACTGATACCCCATGTCAGCGCCCAGTCCAAGAACGTCATCAACCGTCTTGAAAAAATCGAAACGAAATTCATACGGGCCGAGAAACGCCTTCATGCCGATAAATTAAGGCAAATCGAAGTGATCAAGGACACCTTGTTCCCCGGGGGAAGTTTGCAGGAGCGCGTCGACAACTTCCTGAATTTCTACCAAAAAGATCCCGGTTTCATTCAATCCTTAATCAATCATTTCGATCCTCTTGATTTTCGGTTCACTATCTTCCTTGCCGATGTCGAAGGATGACTTGCGAAAACAGTATCTGGAAAAACGTCATGCCTTGACAGAGGCAGAGTATGCCCGTTTAAATGTGCTGCTTTGTGATACTTTTTTTCATTCTGTTGATCTGTCTATGGTTCGGGTGCTGCACACTTTTTTGCCGATGAAGAAATTCAACGAGCCGGATACCGGACTCATCATAGACGGAATCCGGAGGGCCTTTCCTGCTATCCAGCTATCCATTCCGAAAGTGAATGAGCAGACGGGAACATTGGAGAACTATTTTTTGGAAGGGCCTGATCAACTGGTTCAAAACAAATGGGGCCTGAGCGAACCCCGGGAGGGTGTGCCGACTCCGACCGACAAAATAGATATGGTGCTGGTGCCCTTGCTGGTGGTTGATAAGCACGGTTATCGTGTGGGGTATGGAAAAGGATATTACGACCGGTTTCTCTCAACGTGCAGACCGGATTGCAAGACCCTCGGAATCTCCTTTTTTCCGCCCATCGAATCGATCAGCGGGATTGAGTGGTTCGACCGAAAATTAGACATGGCCGTTACACCCGGGCAACTCTTTCTATTCTGAGCTGACCTGCTACTGGGGTTGGTAATACTTCACTTGAAATGTCTCCTCAGCAGAAAAAGGAGTTCCCTCTTTTGTCAACCCTTCGATTTGAATCCTGAATGTCCCGACATCATCCGATGTTGTAAAATGAATTATTGATTTTCCTGTGGCATCCAGTACGTGGTGAGGTCCCCAGTATAAACAAGGCCTTAAATCGGGCATGGAAGGTTGACGATGGGGATCACTCATGGAACCCGGTTTTTCAACAATAGGAGGCGACATTCCGGCCAACGTGAACGTATTCTCCCGGGAGACGGCTTGCTTGCGTGGCCAATTCCTGGTTCTTACCAAAATTACCCCGTTAACCCCCAGGGAGCCAAACCTGGAAAGCTTGTTGCTGTCTTTAATTACTTTTATCGTGAGCACATCCACGGGCTTCAGGTTTACAAATGTAACCGGGTTCTTGGTCAGGATCCCATCAATCACATAGAGCGGACCGGCGTCATTGGAAGGCCTCCTGCCCGTAGTATATATCCGGATCACATCTTTCCCGCGGATTTTCCGATAGTCTACCGATCTCAAAACCTCTCGTATCAATTCGGGCATGGTTGGGAAGATGATGTAGTCGCTGGTTTTAAACGTGATGTCTGCACCCTGAAGTTCATCCTCCATGGCCGCGTTGGGGTTTGCGATAGAATCATGGCTGACCTTTCCCTGGGCGAAAAAGGAAAACGACTTGTCAATTATTTTCTTTCGGTAAGTGTACTTCCCATAGGCATCCTCTTTTTCAAGGCTGGTCCATGGACCTGATTTAAATCCATACGTCGTGTCGTGTTCATCCATGTGAAGGGTAATGCCGCGAATATCCTTTCCCCGGTGGGAAGCGGAATAAAAGACATCATCCGTGCCGGAAAAATCGAATAAAATCGGGCAGTTGAATTGTCCGCGTACATCCGTATAGATTTCATAACCAAAAACCTGCTTTTGTAGAAAAAACATCATTTGCGTCGAGTCCGGTACCGCTTTACCCGTGTCAAGGAAACTCGCCTTTCCCGACAAGGTCAGGTTTGTTTTGGGAAAATAGTGAGGGGCAGGAGGATTTTGGGATAGCAGGAGGTCCCAATTCAGCCATGGGCACGTTTGCCCAATGAGGTAACGATTGATCCTCTTCATGTCAGAAGCCTCTTTCAGTCTGAACGATGGAGAAATATCGCCGTACAAAAGCAGGTTATCTCCTGAACCAGTATGAGTGGAAGGCTCATCAAATAAGTTCTGACTGGTGATCCGGGCAGTGAAAACTCCTTGCACAGGATTACCCGTCCTGTCCATTACGTTGATTTCGATATTGGCCACCTCGCGGGTTGAATAGATTTTCCCGGCCTGCTTTATTGCGACCGAATGAGTTGACTTAGGTCCGATCAGAACAACCCGTTGTACCCACCGCGTAAGGTCTTCACCCACGATCATCACCTGGGCAATACCGGAAGGCAAATCGTCCGGTAATGAATATTCCGTGGGTCCACCGTGAGCGAATTCGATCTGGCGGGAATAAATAATATCCCTGGCGTTGGTGAGGATCAAAAAATATTTTTTCGTCAAGTCCATTCCCTTCGACGGCTGCAACGTTGCTGTTAACGAGTTGGCCTCTCCGGACGTGGTAATCCGAATGGAAAATCCGTTCCGTCGGGGCGCCGGTAAAGGAAATTTTTTCAACTGGCCATTGACGGTGACCTCGGCATAGTAAGTTGTGTTTTGCCTGGGAATTATTTTTACTTCAGCCAGCCCATCGGCATCCCACAAAGGCCAGGCGATCTCTTCTGAATCGCTTTTGATCACGGCTTTGCCGTTTTTGAATTCCCCGGTCAATTGAAGAAGCAGGTTATTTTCCAAATCGGTAATCCATGCGCCACCTTCCGGAAAAATAGTAATGTTTATTTCCTTTTCATCGGTAGTTGATTTTTGTAATACGTCCAATCCCGTCACGACGAACTCCTGCTTAAAAAAAAGGGACGGATCCAGGTTCTTCATCCAGTCACTGTAGGCAACCAACAGGTAGATTCCCGGAGACAAGGACTTCGGAATAACGAGTTCATTGGATGCGAAGCCGTTCACGATCATCAATTGATTTCGAAGGACCCGTACCCCTTGCTGATCCATCAGGTCCAGATATACGATTTGTCTTCCCTCAACCGGTTTCTGGTTCGCCGCCGTCAGATACCATGTCCTTACCAGAGCCGTGTCCCCCGGTGAATATTTCGGCTGATTAAAAAAAAGGTCGAGTTTGACTCGCCTGTAGCTGCGGTTAAATACACTCCATCGCTCACGCAGCAGCAAAATAACATCCCCGTCGTCATGGACGGTGAAGGCGGTGAGCAATACCAGGAAAATGATAAAGAGAATTCCTTTTTTCATAGCCTACCAAAAATCGGGTTTTGACGATGAACTATGCGTGTAGACTTCCAGGCAACTGGTAGCAATCGTATCGATACCGGGCAAGCTGTAGGGCACTTCGCTGCGAGGAATAATGAAGGAATGTTTTTTGACGGCCGATGCGGCAAAAATTCCGATCACCGCCAATCCATCCTCTGAAACGAGCCGAACGTTGCCCGACGTTACGGAGGGCGGTGTTTGAAACAGATCGCTCCCTTTCTTGCTCTGCGTTTCAATTTTTTTCCAAAAATCGTAGACCGTTTGGGAAACGCTCAGTTGTTCAACTTCAAGATAGTATTTATCATAAAAGAACCTTCTGCTGGCAGGAATGAAAGCCACATTGTATCCGGTAATCTTGCCGTTGTTTATAAACCTCGTGTCAGAAATCAAGGGACCATCGTTGTATTGGGTAACCCAGCAATAACAACAGGTGCAAGGTCCATTCTGCTGCATATTAGTAGAACCGCGGGGTACAATATATCCACTGCAGAGAGGAGGGTCTGGAATAAAATGGGGAATCGGCCCGGCGGGCATCTGGACTTTGACCCGTAACTCAGGATAGGTCCTGATCTCGAAGGTTCCTGTCCATCGCCACCGAACCAGGCCGGCCTGCTCCGGCAGGACATCGGCATCGAGGAAGACATTAAACCCATTGCTGGGCGCAATTAGTGCCCGGTCGGCCGATGGGTCATGAGGTTGTATAAATTCATAATGCAAATTTGAGTAGTCGCCCACTGGCTCCATCTTTTCAGGGGTTGATTCATAGATTTTGCCTTCCCCGGTTACAATTCGGATATGATACGTTCTTCCGACTATGCCTTGAAAGGCTGACGTTTCATAATGACCGGGTGTGCTTTCTTTCAACGTCTCCGATGCACCCTGGTCATCATACATTGTAATCGAAGCACCCGGCACCCAATCGGGATAGTGAAATTCGTTGTCGAGAGGCAACGCCCGATACAGGAGTACCGTGTACGGTCCGGGCTGGTCGCTGATCATTCCGTCCACCACCATCGCCTGCTGGCTGGCTGGAATTTTCACATGGAAGGGCTCAATACAGCCATCCAGGATCAGGAAAAGAAAGAGGAGATAATTTACCGGCTTCATGGGTTAGAGTCTAAAGCGATACGAGAGCGAAGGGAGAATGGTTCCGATGATGGACATCTGGTAAGCCTGTTGCAGACCGTACGAATTCTTCTTATAGAAAACCGTGTACACATTTTTCCTGGAATAAACGTTGTAAAGAGAGAGCACCCAGGTACCGTCCCAGAGTTTCTTTCGCCGGTGATTGCCTTCCATAACGAGCGCCAGGTCCAACCGATGATAATCGGGAATCCGGTATTGATTCCGTTCTGAAAAATTGGCGATCGGGACGTTATCGATCGCCGTATAGGAGTACGGTATCGTGACCGGCCGTCCGGTGCGATAGGTGAAATTGCTGGTCAGGAAAAACCTTCTCGACAAGCCGTATTTCCAATTGAAGTTAACGATATTGGGTTGGTCATAATTGGAGGGATAATAATTTCCTTTATTGATCGTCTCCTCTGCGCTTTGACCTGTTACTTTCCGCAAGGACCTGGAGTACGTGTAATTGAGGCCACCGGAAAATCGCCCGCTGGTCTTTGTGACCGAAAACTCCACACCATAGGACTGAGCGATTCCGCTCAACAGCGCGGTCTCCAGCGCCGGGTTGAGCACCAGGTCTGCCCCATCCTTGAAATCAAGAATGTTTTTTATTTTTTTATAAAAACCTTCGGCAGAAAATTCATATTTATTGTCCTTCAGGTTATGAAAGTACCCCATGGAGATCTGATCGCCGCGCTGCGGCTTGAAATAATAATTACTTGGCTGCCAGATATCGATCGGCGTTACCGCGACCGAATTCGAAATGAGATGAATGTATTGGTAGATCCGGTTGTAGCCAACCTTGATCGATGAATTGGGTGTCAGGGTATAGCGAAAGGCAAGGCGGGGTTCGGGGCCAAAATAATTTTTTATGACTTTCCCGGCAGGATAGTGCACCGAGTCGATTACTGTTGTGCCGCTCAAAGGAAGGCCGGGTTCATAGTGATAGACGGTCGATGGGCCCAGGCTGGTGAACATGGACATACGAAATCCGGCGTCGACGTGAATTCGTTCGTTCCAATCAAATCCGTCGCTTATGAACAGGGCATTTTCCAGGGATTGTTCAGATGCGATCGTGACCGGAATAACATTGGATTCCGCTGACGTTGGTTCAATTGCGCCCGGCGAGATGTGATAGTACATGCTGTTGATTCCCAGCACCACTTTGTGACCCCCATAATGATAATTGAAATCAGCCCGGAGCGAAGGATACCGTATCCGGTATTTCATTTTATACGCACTGGTGGGGTCTTTGTCCGTGACCTCGTATCCATACTGTCCGTATCCAACTGTAAACGTGGAAAAAGCCCGTTCATTGAAAAGATGATCCAGACGCAACGAGGCCAGGTCGTTCTGCCAAACAAATGTCGTATCGGACGGCAATCCAAAATGGTCCTTGCTGGTATAGCCGGAAAAGGACAGTTTGTCTTTCTCGCTGAACTTGTGGGTAAACTTTATTGAAATGTCATAAAATGCAACCGAGCTGTTTTTTAAGTTTTGGTAGTTAGCGGAAAATGTTTTGAGCAACCAATCCGAATAGGAAGAACGAACCGATACCGCAACGGAGGATACGTCTTTCTTAATCGGCCCACTTACCATAAGGTTGGTCGAGACCATTCCAATTCCCCCTGAACCTTCCCATTTTTTATAATTCCCTTCTTTTGAATTCACATCCAAAACGGAAGAAACCCTTCCTCCGTATTCGGCCGGGATCCCGCTCTTATAAAAAGAGGCATCCTTGATCGATTCGGAATTGAACGTTGAGAAAAAGCCAAAAACATGGGAATTATTAAAAACCGGCAACCCGTCGTACAGCACCAGGTTTTGGTCAACACCACCCCCCCTGACATTAAAACCGGAAGAAACCTCTCCCACGGAAGTGACACCCGGGAGCACTTGTATCTGTTTGATTACGTCCACTTCCCCTAAGAAGGTAGGCATTCTCTTCAACTCCGCCATTCTGAGATTGGTCTGCCCAATTCGTCCACTGACCGCATTCAAGTGTTGATCACTAATCACAACTTCTTCCAACATCTTCGGAGCTTCCAGCAGAGCAACACTCACCATTCCATCCGCAAATGCTTTCACGTCCAAAACTTTTTCTTCGTAATTGAGATACCGGAAAATAAACACGTGCTCCCCCGCCGGCATGGTAATTCGAAATAGTCCATCGGGAGAAGTGGTGACCTGCTGATTAGCATCACTAATAGAAACCGAGACACCGCCCATCGGCTGGGTAGATGCTTTGTCCGTGACCCTCCCGGAAAGCTCAACCATCTTGCCCAGTTGATAACTACCCGGATCACCAATCACGATGTCCTCGATTTTCACCTGCCCGGCTTTGGCATTTCTTATAATGGATTCGCGTTCCAGGGCTCCGGAAGGGTCTTTCGAGAAAATCACTCCATAGTCATAAAATTCTACGAAGCTGATATCCGTTCCTAAGAGGATGTCTCCCAGCGCATTCCGTAAGCTGATGTCCTTATAGTTATTTTGAATTTTAGTCTGATCAAACCATTCATCAAGGAAGAAGAATTTAACGTGGTTCTCTTTCTCCATCCGGTGAAGAACGTCAACTAACAACTGGCCTTGTTCCGTTCCATCCAGTTTCATCTCCAACAAGCCTTGGCCGTTTACAGACAATTGTGAAATCAGCAAACTAAAAAACAACGCTCGTTTCAATATCAATACATTAGGAAGGTGCAATAATATCGGTCAATCGCGGTAATTCAAAGAGATTGTCATTTTCACCTTTTTTTCTATGCAGACGGAACAAGCCTCCTTCTAACGGCAGAATACTTCAGACCGGTACCGCTGGTTCCTGTTGGCTGAGGCAATGGAATGATCCGAGTCCCCAGATGATGTCCCATGAATCAAGGCCAATGATCTGGCGGTCGGGAAAACAACGTTGGAGCACGTCCAGTGCTTTGTCATCATTCTTATCGCGATAGGTAGGGACCACCACAATATCGTTGGCAATATAAAAATTGGCGTACGAGGCCGGAAGCCGTTGACCTTCATACACTACCGGCGAGGGCATGGGCAGCTCCACCACCTGGAGTTGCTTCCCGTTTTCAAGACGCATGTGTTTAAGGAGCTTGAGGTTCTCTTGCAAGGGCCGGTAGTTATCATCCGATTTGCTGGTCTCCACAACCGTAACCACAGTATCCTCACTCACAAAGCGTGTCAAGTCGTCGATGTGTCCATCTGTATCATCGCCGACGATGCCGTCTCCAAGCCAAAGGATGTGATCGATACCATAATAGTCGCACAGGTATCGCTCGATATCTCTTTTGCCGAGTTGTGGATTTCGGTTGGGGTTCAGCAGGCACGCTGTCGTGGTCATAAGGGTTCCCTTACCGTTAAATTCCACCGAACCTCCTTCCATTACAATGCCCGCCAAGGCAATGGGTATGCCATAGTATTTCCCGATCAAGAGTGGGATTTGATTGTCGAGATCGAAGGGCGGATACTTTCCACCCCAGGCATTATATTTCCACTTCACGATCATTTTTTTTTCTTTCGCCGCCGGGTTAACCAAAAATGCCGGCCCGTGATCGCGACACCAGGCGTCATCGGTAGGGTGAAAGAAGAATTCAATTCGACTTAAATCAGCCCCGGACTTTTGAAGGAGCGCAGTGGCCTTCTCCTTCATCGTTTCGTTTGTCACATTGATATTGACTTTCTCTCCTTTCGCCAGATATTTGACAAACTCACCGTAAACGGGGTAAATGGAGTCAAGTTTTCCCGGCCAGGAAGCTTCTTTGTGCGGCCAACTCAACCAGGTTGCGGAATGTCTTTCAAACTCTGCCGGAAAGTGATAGCCGAGTTGTTTGGGGGTCAGGTTCAAGTTTCAGTCGTCGATAAATCGTTTCGTAATAGGCTGATAGGAATCAATTCTGCGGTCGCGGAGGAAAGGCCAATGCGTCCTATAACTCTCCGTCTTTTCCAAATCCAGTTCGGTGACACTCACTTCTTCTTTATCATGGGATGCTTGATAGATAATTGAACCAAAGGGGTTAGAGATAAAGGACCCTCCCCAGAATTTCATAGCCCCATTCTGTTCCAGCCCAACACGATTCACACTCACGACGTGTACACCGTTTGCCACCGCATGACTCCGCTGAATGGTTTGCCAGGCATTGAATTGTTCGAGGTTGGTTGCCTCACTTTGTGCGGTAGCCCAACCGATCGCCGTGGGGTAAAACAATATTTCAGCCGCCATCAGGGCCGTGATCCGGGCCGCTTCCGGGTACCATTGGTCCCAGCAAATCAATACGCCGAGGGCGCCAAACCTGGTCTTAAAAACTTTATATCCAAGGTCTCCCGGCGTGAAGTAAAATTTCTCGTAATAGGACGGATCGTCGGGAATATGCATTTTACGGTACTTGCCCAGATAGGCTCCATCGGCATCCAACACGGCCGTCGTATTGTGATAAATGCCATTTGTCCTTTTTTCAAAAAGGGAGGCGATGATCACCACACCCAGTTCTTTCGCCAGCGTCGATAGCGATTCAGTAGAAGGCCCCGGCACGGGTTCAGCGAGTTTGAAGTTCTCATAGTCCTCGCTATCGCAAAAGTAAAGAGAGGTGAACAACTCCTGAAGGCACACGATTTGTGCTCCCTTCCCTGCCGCTTCCCGGATCTTCTCTATTGCCCTGCCAAGATTTTTTTCCGGGTTTTTTGTGCAACTCATCTGCACGGTACCTACGTTGACAACTCTACTCAATCCCTTGTTAGATTATTGAACGGCAAAAATAATGAATTTGAAGTGAGAATTTTCACCGCAGAGGCACAGGGACGCAAAGGAGGCGCAAAGGTGATATTATATATTATTATAAGGGGCAGTAGGTATCCAAAAGCAACCAAGCTCGGATAGAATCTGCCAATTATTCCTTTAATTCAGTGCGGAATCGTAGGGTGTCTGCCTGCGCCAAGGCTTCGGCAGACAGATCTGCTCCTCTGCGGTAAATTTTCTCAATCACTATTTCAAAGCCCTCACCATTTCTTTCTTTCCAGGGGCACCGGGCAAGGTCTCCACCCGGAGTCCCAATGACCTCAGGTCCCGTTTGAGTTGTCCTTTGGCACAATACGTGACAAAAACGGCGCCGGGCTTCATGGATTGTTCTATTTTTCCGAGCATTCCAATCTCCCATAATTCAGGTTGTTTCGCCGGCGCAAACGCGTCAAAATAGATCACATCGAATTGCTCGTTTCCCAGGTCAACATCTTGCAATCGTCCCAATTGCTTTTTTAAAACGAAGTTGCTCAGAATGGCATCCTCCTGAGTCCAGCTGGCAACATGGACTTTTTGAAAAAGTGATGCCGCCCCGGCAAGGTCAATGATTTCCGAATAATTTAATTGCTGAATCGTTTTCTCATCGACGGGGTGGGCTTCCAGTGACGTATAATGGATTTGAAGTTTTGATCCCAATGCATACTTCAGCGTAAGCAAGGCATTTAAACCCGTCCCGAATCCCACTTCTAAAATTCTGATCTCAACGGGACGATTCTGATTTTCGAAAAACATCAATCCATTCCTTATAAATACATGAACGGATTCCTGAATGGCCCCGTGAATCGAATGGTAGGTTTCGTCTAACTCAATGTTGCGAAGTGAGTGGGAACCGTCTGACGTGGTGATTATTTCGAGATCAGACATTTTGGGTCTCTAAACATCCTTTGAAATCAACGCAACAGCGTATGCATTCACCCCCTCCTCCCTCCCCACATACCCTAGTCTTTCATTCGTCGTGGCCTTGATAGAGATATCTTCTTCGGTAATGTTCATCAGAGGGGCGAGGACCTTCTTAATTTCAGGAATGTAAGGATTGATTTTTGGCGTCTCCAGTGCAAGGGTACAATCTGCATTCTCGATTTTCCATCCCTTTTCAGAAAGCATCCGTGTTACGTCGCGGAGAAAGAACTTGCTGTCCATGCCACTCCATTGCGGATCTTTATTGGGATAATGGAACCCGATATCGCGAAGGTTTGCGGCACCGAGCAAAGCATCACACAGGGCATGAATCAATACATCGGCATCGGAATGGCCGACGGCGCCTTTCCCGGCAGGAATCTTTATTCCACCGATCCAAAGCTCGTGTCCTTCTTCGAGAGGGTGAACATCAAAGCCAAGGCCTACACGTATTTTCATAAGCTAATTCGTTTGTTCCCGCCGATTCCGTTTCCAGGCCTTATCCCCGCAGATCACGCAGATTTTCGCTGAACAATTCTGCGTAAATCTGCGGGATCTGCGGGATACAATACCGCATGAACTATTTCTTTTTTGATCGGTAATACAAGACGCTGGAATTCTCCTCTGTGAGGATCTCTCCCGCCACCCGGTGAAGCTGTTCTGATGTCACCGAACGAATTCGTTCATTTTCCTTATTGACCAGTTCGGCGTCACCGGACAGGGAGGCAAAGGCAACATTCATGGCCCGGTTGACAATTTCTACTTCTCCAAATTCCAGGGTGGCCTCTGCCTGGTTTTTTACTTTTTCGAGTTCCTCACCGGAAGGGCCCTCCCGTACGATCTTTTCAAGAACGGCATTTACTTCGACTTCGGCATCTTCCAGGGATACCCCTTCCTTGACGCGCCCGCTGACAACCAACAAACCGGGATCGACACTGCTCATGACAAAGGAAGATATCGAATTAAAAATTTCTTTCTTTTTCACAAGCTGATCGTAAAAGCGACTCGATTGGCCGCGGCTTAGCATATCACTCATCAAATCAACGGCGTAATAATCCGGATGGAATCGTCCCGGCATATGGTAGGTCTTGTACAAGGCATTGGCCGGCACGTCTGCTTCTACCGTCAGGGTGCGCTTGGCATTCTGCTTTGGCTCTGCCGGAAGTTGACGGTTCAGGGTTTTGCCGGCCGGTATTGGCCCAAACCATTTTTCTGAAAGTTTTTTTACCTGATCGACGGTAACATTGCCTGCCACCACCATGACCGCATTGTTGGGAATATAGTAGTGAAAGAAAAACTCCTTCACGTCGTCCAACGTTGCCTGCTCAATATGGCTGATCTCTTTGCCGATGGTCGCCCACCGGTACGGGTGAGTTTGGTACGCCAGCGGCCGGAGTTTAAGCCAAACATCACCGTAGGGTTGACTGAGGTATCGCTGTTTGAATTCTTCCACCACTACTTTGCGTTGTACCTCCAGTACCTTTGGGTCAAAAGAAAGTCCCATCATCCGGTCGCTTTCCAGCCAAAATCCAGTCTCGATATTCGCAGACGGCACGGTGAGATAGTAGTTGGTTATATCGGTGCTGGTAAAAGCATTGTTCTCTCCCCCCACATTCTGCAACGGCTCATCGTAACTTGGAATGTTTATGGAGCCGCCAAACATCAAGTGTTCAAACAGGTGGGCAAAACCGGTTTTGTCGGGTCGTTCGTCGCGCGAGCCTACGTCGTACAAAATATTCATGACGGCGATCTGGACGGCGCGGTCTTCGTGGACCAATACACGCAGGCCGTTGTCTAACGTAAACGAGTGAAGAGAAATCATGTCCAAAAGTAAGAAAGAAAAGACGCTTCCCTCAACCTCCTTGAAATTCAATACTCATTTTGTAACTTGCTGATTGATTGATGTTAAATTATCAATTATCCTTTCTTACTTGCCGCTATCATGCCAACCGCATCGTTTCATCATTCTGCCAGTCCTGAGCCGCATCGCATCCGTACGTTGCAAATCCTGAAGCAATATCCGGAAGTAAAGAAGCTGATGGGTAAAAACCCATTGACGCTATTTGCCATTGTTGGCTTAGTGGGGGGAATGATTGCGTTGTCCTATTTCGTGAAGGATAGCCCATGGTGGGTTATCCTGTTGGTAGCCTATGGGGTCGGCGCGTTCTTCAATCATGCGCTGTTTGTCATGATTCATGAGTGCTCTCACCACTTGCTTTTTAAGAGCAAGGCGATGAATTACCTGGCTTCCATTCTTGCCAATCTGCCGCACACCGTGCCGACGGCGATTTCGTTTGCGCGATACCACATTAAGCACCATTCGTTTCAGGGCGTTCACGAGTTGGACGCCGACCTCCCGGACTATTGGGAAGCGAGGCTGATCAATAACTCTGCAGTCGGAAAAGCAGTCTGGCTTTTGCTTTTTCCTTTTTTCCAGATTGCGCGTACGTTTCGCTTAAAAGAAATCAGGCCGGTGGACGGTTGGATCATCGCCAATTGGATCATTCAACTCTCGTTCAATGCAGCCTTTTGGATATTCTTTGGACCAAAGGCGTTCTTCTTTATGCTGATCAGTTTCTTTTTTTCAGTGGGCCTCCATCCCCTGGGCGCCCGGTGGGTGCAGGAACATTACCTTACGCTGGATGAAAATCAGGAAACATACAGTTATTACGGGCCGCTGAACACCCTCGCCTTCAATGTGGGCTACCACAACGAACACCACGATTTCCCTTCGGTGCCGTGGAACAAGCTCCCGCAGTTGAAAACGGAAGCACCTGCCTTCTACGACACGTTGCTCTCACACCGATCCTGGACAAAACTTTTCCTGCGGTTCCTGTTTGATAAAAATATTTCTCTTTACGCCCG